>Ga0116111_1000327_pt1 | contig 39941 bp, 40 predicted proteins | sample June2015DPH_8_10_FD_89720 | JGI IMG/M metagenome (GOLD analysis project Ga0116111, IMG submission 89720) | Peatland microbial communities from SPRUCE experiment site at the Marcell Experimental Forest, Minnesota, USA - June2015DPH_8_100 | ecosystem: Environmental > Terrestrial > Soil > Wetlands... | reverse complement strand
TCCCTTTGCCCTGCTCATAGGCTTGCAAAAACTTTCGCCGCAAATCATTCGCGTAGGGTCGTGCCATCGGGTGGAGCGGAGAATCGCCACCAACAGTCTACACTATCTCTGAAAATGCTCTAGATAGTCAGTTAGCATTCTTGCCTTGGAAACCACTGAGCACGAGACAAGAAAAAACAAAGCGTGTCGCGGACGCCTCATGTTTTCTCCGCAGTGTTCCAGGTCATTCCAGGTCGATCAAGAGTTGAAAACCCCGATTCTTACGCCAGCGGTAGTGGGCAAAGTCGCGGTCGAGAGTGAGAATTTCTCCCGTATTCAGTTCGTCCGCGAGATGAACCAGGCAAGCATCTGCGAAGTCCGCTGGCTGGTCTGAATACTTCCGCATGATTTTTCGAACCGGAGTGGCGGCGCGCGAAAGCTGAAATGGAATCAGGAAAACGCCCCGCGCGACGTTCTCCAGGACCGCCTCAGCCGCCCCGGAGAGATTGCGCAGCAAATAACAGCTCTCCGCAATCACCGCCTCGCAGGTCACCAACGGTCTTCCCAAACTAGCCACAACGTCGGCGCATTGGGGGTGATGTCTCTCGCTTCGATCCAGCAGGGCAACGACCACTCCGGTGTCGAGGAGCACCGGCTTCATCGCCCGAATCCCTTCAAGTGCCGTTTATTGGAGCCAAGGTCAGAAACGTGGGAGGCGAAGCGCCCAATGCCAACTACCTTCCTTCTCGAAGTTGTGCCATAACAGACCGCGAGCAGGCGCAGCCCCTCGCGCACCACCCGCGATGGGCTCCAGTCGAGACGCCGCACCAAGCTCTCTAAAGCCGCCTGGGCTTCGCGGTCCAGCCGCGCCTGTACGTTTGCCTTCACAATCTCCCATTGTAATACGAACTGAAAATGTATTACAGATCCGCCATTAGGTTGGCGGTCGCTTTGTTCTTATCGGGTGTACTGCCTGATGTCCTCCGCCGCGTTCGGATACTGCTCAATCAATTGCTCGCGATCGCCATTCTCATAATCGGCGTGATCGAAGCCGGGGGACATGGTTGTTCCCATGAGCGCGAACTTCCCGCCGGGTGCAAGCTTGCATCCCTGCCAGATGCCTCCACGAACCACGACTTGCGGCTGCTGTGCGCCGGCGAGGTCGCTTCCCAGCGTGATCATCTGCGAGTTTCCGTCGGGCAGCAACTGCAGCATAATCGCGGGATCGCCAAGATAGAAGTGGAAGACCTCCGAGCCGGGCAGCCGATGCAGCGCCGAGAACGTCTCCGGCGTAATCATGTAGTAGATCGCCGTGCCGATGGAGCGTGGACCGCGAATGCCTTCAGGCAGGTATTCCGCCGCGACGTTCCAGCGTGAGCGATAGGTTTCACGAAAGAAGCCGCCCTCAATTGCCAGCGGTTGCAGTTGCAGCAGTTGTTTGACCTCATCCGCAGTCATGGTGGGAACAGCGTATCACTCCCCACGGAGTGAAACGCTAACCGTACTTTGTAGTCAGATAATCGAGGCTGAGTTTGCGCCGGCTCGTTTCCACCACGGCTTCTTCAGTCGAGATCGAGTCCTCCATCAGCAAACATCGCAGCCGCGATCTGTTGCGGATAAAGCTGGTACCTTCCCCCCGCCATGGCTTGTTTCAGCGAATCCACCCGCTGCTGCCGGATGTCTGGAACCTCGTCCAGGCGTGTCTTCAAGGTCTGGACCGCCACGCTCCAGGTAAACAGATGCGTCACAGCTTCAGCATCGGCGGTCAGGTCCTGGCCATTACTCCCGGCGCGCGTGCTGCGGTCCAGCGCCGGCATGGCTTGCGGATTTAACAGGCTCCCGAAAAATAGGTCCCAACGGGTGTCGTGAAGCGGCGCATCTTCGGCTGTGCCGTTAAGCACTTTGCTTGTGCCATTTTGGGCGGGCGAACCGGGCTCCCCGACAGGCGCAGTTTTCGCGCTGGTTGGGGTAAAGTTCAGGCCGCCGGAGATCTGCTTTTGGCACTTTTTCAGCAGCCTCTTTAAGTCAAATGTCATCCCAGTTCCTCGTGCAATGTCCCCTGCAATTGAGTGATCGGCAGTAGTTAAGAAAACTTTAATCTTTTTCTGCGAATTTCTTGCCGCCTGCTGATCGCCCCAGCCGTACCTATAGATTCCTGGCTCCGTCGAAATCCACCACCACCCTTCGGCTTCACTCCGGGCAGGCTCCGGCACTCAGGACACAGAGTTTTCGGTTTCTATCGGGTTCTCTGCGTGATCTCGTGGTTGATTTTCATCCGTATAGGTGGGTCGCCCCCCCTGACACTCAGGAGCTTTTCCAGATCCCCACCTGCGGGGTAGCGGCGTGAACGGACGCGGTGAGAGCGGCGGCGCGACTTTGCTGGGCACTGTCCAGGCTGACCCGCAGCCGCGCCACCGCCATGGAATGAATCTGCGAGACGCGCGATTCTCCCACTCCCAGCACCGCTCCTACCTCCTTCATGGTGAGCTCTTCCTGGTAATACAGGGCGAGCACTTGCTGTTCGCGCGGCGGCAACTCTGCAATCGCATCCGCCAGCATCTGCCGGCGCTCTCCCTGCAAGCAGAGAAACAGAGGGTCCTGGTTGGCGGGCCCGGGAAGATTTTGCCCGAGATCGGTTTCCCGTCCGTCTTCCAGCGATACGATCTGCAGGCTGCCTACCTCGAGGCCGCGAATTTCGTCCAGCAGGTGCTGAAATTCCTTCAGAGTCATGCCCATGGCCAGCGCCAGCTCGGGCTCGGTGGCCGAGCGGCCCAGCTCGGTCTGCAACTTCTGCGTGGTGGTTTCCAGGCGGCGGGCTTTGCGGCGCAGGTCGCGCGGACTCCAGTCCATGTCCCGCAGACTGTCCAGAATGGCTCCCCGGATACGGAACTTGGCATAGGAGGCGAAGCGCACTTGCTTGTCCGGGTTGAACTTGTGCCTGGCGTCGATCAGGCCCACGATACCGGCATGCACAAGATCGTCGAAAGGAACGTGCTGCGGCAGCCGCTCGTGGATGCGGCGTGCGATGTATTTTACCTGCGGCAGTTGTTCCAGCAGGAGCTCGTCCGTCATCTCAGCAGCCGGTTCACTAATCTGCTCGTAAGGGTAGGGCGCAGTCATGTCTCCTCCTTATCGAATCATTTCGACGACTGCACCGGCAGCACTGGGGGGATCGTTGTCCGGGCGCCTCGACGGCGTCCGCGTCAAATCTCAGCAGGACCACGCAATGGTCGTCACAAAGACCGTTGTAGTCCGCCAACCTTAGAAATGGATTAGTAGGGAATTAGAAGTTTCTAGGAAACGGAAGAACTATCGCGATGCCGACGAGATACGCCAGTTGAGCCAGACCGCACAGCCGGCCGCCGCTCAACTGACGCAGGGCAGTCGCACAATCCACACGCCGGGAAGACCAGGGCACGCGCTCCATATCAGGTCACCGCCAACCGCGCAAAAGGTGCGGCGGGCAATTTCCAGTTCGCCGTTCCAATCCGGCTCGCAGCAATCGTCAGACGGCGCGGCAGCAACGCGGGCCCCGCATCCCGCGATGCAGATCTCCACCTGCTGTTGGTCCTTGCGCTCTCCGCGCATGCTGAGACCGTGACTCGGGGAAGGGCAGCGGAGCAGGAACTCCAGGAGATAGAAGAAGCCGCGCACCAGCTTGGCTTCATTCGCTGGCACCTTCACCGCTTCGCAGGTCAGCTCAAAGGACCGTCCCGCGGACTCGAACAGGGGAAGCATGTCCTCGCGCAGTTGCTGCAAAATCTGATCGAGCGCAAGCGGCGTAGAAGTATCGCCGGGATCTTCTGCGTCGCTCAATTCGCGCAGCAGAAGCAACCGTTGACGCAGCCGTTCGGCGTTTTGCAGGGCGGCTTCCACGCTGGCGCGAAATTCCTCGAGGGTTTGATCGCGCACCAATGCAAGTTCCAGTGAACACTGCAGAGCGGTCAACGGCTGGCTCAGATCGTGAAACACGTTCGACGCGAAATCGCGGTGCGGAGCAATCTCTCCGCCGGTGGCTACACCAGCCGCGCTCACATCGGCGCCCCGGCTTGGCAGCTCATTTCGTATCCCACACCGCGGACCGTGTGAATGAGATGGGGTACGTATTCACCATCCACCTTCTTGCGCAGGTAGTTGATATAAACATCGACGATGTTGGTGGTGGTATCGAACGACAGGTTCCACACGTGCTCCACGATCATGGCACGGGTGATGCGGCGGCCCGCATTGCGCATGAGGTATTCAAGCAGGGCAAATTCTTTCGAAGTAAGCTCGATGCGTTTGCCGGCGCGTTCCACCTTGCGTTCCACGCGATCGAGTTCCAGGTCGGCGAGTCGCAACACCGTCTCAACGGTTTGCGGGCCGCGGCGCAGCAGCGCCCGCACCCGCGCCGAAAGCTCGGTGAAGGAAAACGGTTTGATGAGGCAATCGTCGGCGCCGGTGTCGAGCGATTGCACCCGATCTTCCACCCGGCTGCGCGCGGTGAGCACCAGCACCGGAAGCGACGGTTTCTTGGGACGCACGGCGTTCAGGACGCCTATGCCGTCGAGCTTGGGAAGATTCAGATCGAGGATAAGCAGATCGTATTCGCTTTCCAAGGCCATCTGCCGGGCCTGTTCACCATCGGGCGCCACATCAACCGCATAGTGTTCCGCCTCCAGGCCCTTGCGGAGAAAGCTGGCGAGCGAAGCGTCGTCTTCCACAACCAGGATGCGCATACCGTGGCCTTGGCCAGTAACCAACCAATGGTTACCATGATCTTCGTCTTTTCCACAGGGCTCGTCAACATATCTCCGATCTCTGGCAAGGCACGGTGTGCCGATTCAGGAAGGACCATATTGGACTGGTAACCAGTGAACGGAGGACGAAGATCACGACGATAAGGCTCTCGCCTGCGTTGTGAGGTGATGGCATTGAGTATCGCGCGCGATTTTTTGCGTCGTGGAATTATCCCCGCGGCGCTATAATTCCATTATGGCACGTGGTTGGGAAAGTAAATCTGTAGAATCTCAAATAGAAGAGTCTGATTCCGAACCCTCCCTTAGCGAAACCCGCTCCTGCTCTGCTGAAGAAATGCAACTCCAGATGAAGAAAGCTGACCTCGAGCTTTCGCGCAAGCTGGTCCTTCAGCAAATGGAGCGGAGCGACAGCGAGCGTTATTCCGAGTTGCTGCGCCGAACGCTGGCCGGCCTCGACGCGCAAATCGCCGCCCTGGGCTGATTGGCGCCTGGTCAGGTGTTGCCCGCTTGAAGGAATTTTCTCGTCTGGAGAAGGGGCTATGCTGCGACTCGCGGCCAGTCGAAGCGGCCCTGCACGAGTCGAAATCTAAAACACTTTGAATGCAATTTGCGAAAGGTCACGCCAACCTCTAGGAGTTGACCGGTTCAACCGTTTCCGATTTAGCGCCGGGATTGGACGTTCCACTGGCAGGCGGAGGTGTTAACCCGACGCCCTGCTGCTTGCGCGATTCCTTCACAGAACGATTGCGCGCCGCGCGCAGCTTGAGGAACGACTTTGCTTCGGTGTAGAGGCGCTTACGGTCGGTAGAATTGAACGCCGCTTTCTTCACGATCCGGAAAATCGCCTTGGGGCGGAAGTAGTACTCGTCGTAGAAACGGTGCACCATTTCCAGGATGTAGTCGCGAGAAATCCCCGGATACTCAATCATGGCGACCTGGTGTCCCATATCGTCCACCATCTGAGAGCCTTCTGCCTTAAGGAAGCCGTTCGCCTTGGCGTAATCGTAGAGCTCCGTTCCGGGATAGGCATGCGCCAGCGATACCTGGATGGTGTCCACATCCAGCTCTTTGGCGAAATCGATAGTGCGCCGAATGGTTTCTTTGGTTTCGCCGGGCAGACCCAGGATGAAGTCGCCGTGTACTACGAGGCCGAGCTTCGTGCAGTCCCTGGTGAAGTCCCGCGCCCGTTGCACGGTCGCGCCCTTCTTAATGTTCTTGAGAATTTGCTGATCGCCCGACTCGTATCCCACGATCAACAGCCGGCAGCCGGCCTCTTTCATCGCCTTCAACGTTTCGTAATCGGTGGTGACGCGCGAGGTGCAAGACCAGGTCAGGTTCAACGGCTTCAGCTTGGTGCAAAGTTCGATGGTGCGCGCCTTCTGAATGTTAAAGGTATCGTCGTCGAAGAAAAACTCTTTCACCCAAGGCCAATATTCCTTGGCCTTGGCCATCTCGGCGGCCACCTTGTCGGTCGAACGTTTGCGCCAGGGGTGTCCACTGAGGGTTTGCGGCCACAAGCAGAACGTGCACTGTGCCGGACAGCCGCGTGTGGTGTACAGCGAGACGAAGGGATAGAGCAGGAATGGCACATTGTAGCGACGAGGATCGATGTCGCGCTTATACACATCCACCACGTCAGGCAAAGCATCCAGATCGGCTACTGCCGGACGGTCGGCGTTGTGCAGTATCTGGCCGTTCGGCCCACGATACGAAACGCCCAGAATCTCATTCAACGGCTTACCATTCGCATACTCGACTACGGCGTAATCGAACTCCCGGCGCACTACGAAATCGAGCGCCGTTCCCTCCTTGAGAGATGCCTCCGGCAGGGTGGTTACGTGCGGTCCCACGAAAGCGATCTTCAGCCCAGGATTGGCCGCTTTCATGGCAGCCGCCAGCTTGATGTCGCCTTGAAAACCCGGCGTGCTGGTAAACAAAACCAGGAATTCGTAATCCCTTCCAATTTGGATGGTCTCTTGCGCCGTCACCTTGTGCGGCGAAGCGTCGAGCAGACGGGAGCCTTCCAGCATGCCTGCCGGGTAAGCCAGCCAGACCGGGTACCAATAGGACTCGATCTCGCGCGTGGCCGGCCAGCGCGAACTGGCGCCGCCGTCATAGTTCTCAAACGAAGGGGGATTCAAAAACAGAGTTTTCAAAGGCATAGGATTAACTATCGTACCATTTGTCCGGTACCGGCGGAACTTCTTACCTATGTTTCGGTTAGATACATTTCACCGCCAGCGGGATACATTTTATGGCTGGCAGCGAACGGTTGATTAGCGAGGCGGAATGGCCCATTTTTCCAGTTCGCCGGTAAGCCGGAGCAGCTGCAGTTCGGCCCGGCTGAGCTCAAGCTGAGCGTCAAAATAGGCGGCGTGCTTATCTTCGGCATCGAGGCGGGCATTTTGCTGATCGCGAGTGTTGGCGTTGCCGGTCTCGATCCGACCCTTCACCGCCTCCAGGTCTCCTTGGGCTACCTCCCATTCCAGTTTGGCTACATCTCGTGCTGCGGCCAGCTGGCGCAGAGACCTCTGGAGCTTCAAGGCCTCTTCGCTGACCTGGTTCTTGGCGATATCTACTTGCCTTTTCGCCATTAAGGCAACGGCATCAGCTTCCTCGGCCTTGGCTTTCTGCACCGAATTGAAGATGGGGAACCTGACATCCAGGCCACCGCTGAAATTGTTGGCGGTGTAGTTGCGATAGTACAGATCGTAGTTGTTATATTTGGCAAGGTAAGCGTATTGCGACGCCAAATCGATGGTGGGTATCGTCAGCGCCTTGTGTTCGCCCCTGGATCGTGCCTGTGCCGCGGCTACTTTCTGTTCGGCCTGCTTCACGGCGAGACTGTGCTCCACGGCGCGAGCCGGCAGATCGTCATCTTGCGAAATCACGGGCAGCTCAGGCAACGATTCAGGTTCGACCGCGATCGATTCGGCGGGTAATCCCACCAGATTGGATAGATGCTCGCGCAGCACGTCGGCTTGTCCCTGCGCCTCGGCAATTCGCAACCGAATGCGAGCCGCGACCAACTGACTCTTGGTGAGGTCAAGCTTGCTGTCCACGCCCTGCTGCAGGCGCTGTTCGGTCACAAATTGTGCGTTGTCGGCCGCGCTTTGAGCTTCGCCTAACGCCTTCAGCTTGCCGGTGAGCTGATCGAGTTGGGCGTAGGTCAGCGCGGTATCCAGAATGACGGAGTCGCGCTTGTCTTGCACGTCTAGGGAAGTCGCATGCCAGTCGATCTTCGCAGCCTTGATGAACTGCCGCAGCGAGAGGTTGAAAAACGACTGCACGGAGTTGAAGTTCACCACCGATGGCGCTGAGCCTTCCAGGGTGAGCGGAAATCCATAAGAATAACCGAGGCCAGAACCTATCGTCAGCTGCGGAATGTAGTTTGCCCGAACCTCCTCATAGGCCTCGCGCGCTCGCCATTGGTTGACGGTCGCCATGCCCATGACACCGCTGTGCTGCAGCGCCAAGTCCACTGCTCTACGGAAGGAAATGGGTTCCGCAGCCGCAGCATCGGCTGCAACGCAAGGAGCACAAGAAAGGACAAGTGCGCAGGCGAGAGCGCCTACCCTCGCAGCACAGCCAACCCGGGTCATTCTGTAACAGCGGGGCCTTCGGGGCATCCTTGCTCTACCTAGTGAAACGATTGAAGACGGCTACTGTAGCCGGCCAAGAGCTTTCCGCGCGCGGTCGAAACCGGACGCCAGAGCAAGTGACGCCTCATATTCCGAGGTGGCGTCCGCACCACGGCCCATCTTCTCGTAGATCTGACCTAGCAGGTAGTGGGCGCGAAACGCCGGTGCATCCTCCACCAGTCCACCAGAATCGAGATACTTCTGCAAATATTGCGTCGCGTCTGGAAAGTCACGGCCGCTAAGGTACAGTTCATTGGCGGCGTCAAAATAGTTTTCGGCGGCCCGGCCGGGCAGCGCCATGGCCGTCAGCACCGTCTTCTGCACATCATCGAAGCGTCCACGGAGACGGTAAAAATCGGCCAGTTGCAGCCAATAAGTCGCAGGATTGTGGGCCTCCTTGATAGCGCTGCGGAACTGGCTCTCAGCCTCATCGTACCGTTTTGCCTTGGCGGCAACCTGCGCCAGGATCGAATGTGCCTCCGCCGCGTCGTATTTGTTGACCTGCGCCGCCTGGTCGCGGGCCTTATCCAGTCCCCCTCCCATGACGGCCGGAGCTTGAACGTAGTACTTGGAAAGATCGCTGCGGGCCTCTACGTTCGCGGGATCCAGTTGCACGGCGCGCTCAAACTCATTCTTGGCCTTGCGCGCCAGCCCGGCCGCGGCCAGTGGACTCGAATCTCCCGCCTTCCTGCCATACGCTCGTGCCAGCCAAAGATGATAACCCGCATCTTGGGGCCGCTCGGCGGTCGCACGTTCTCCCCATCTCACCGCATCGTCCCAGCGCTCCATGGCGTAGTAGGCGCGGGACAGGAGATTGAACGATTCCGCATCGCCGCGGTTGGACAACGCGCGGATCGCTTCATTCATGCGGCCACGGGATAGTAGCTGCACGGTCGCAGGATCGGCGGCGGCGATGGTGGTGACGGCCAGCAGCAGAAACAGAACAGCGAACTTGGAATACAAGAGCTTCATGGATTAGCGATTTTCACCGGCATCCCTTCGCGGAGGGACTGCATGTTGATGGCGCCCAAGGCCAGCACCGCATTATCGGGGAGGCCGCTGGTGACTTGGATCCGCGTGAGGTTTTCGATTGAGGTTTTCACGTCGCGCCGCTGCAACTCTCCGTTGGTCACTTGGAATACGAATTGGCCGTTGGCGTCCTGATGTACGGCTTCGCGAGGTACGGTTAGCGCGTTTTGCTGCCGCGCGATGACGACGGCGACGCTGATATTGGTATTAGGCAGCAGCTTGAGATCGCTGTTCTCGACCACACAGGTCGCTTCGCCAACCATTCGCGTCCCGCGCTGCACCACCGTCGTAGGCAGGGTTTCCAGCGTGCCTTGCCAGACCCGCCCCGGGATGGCGTCCCACGTGACTTCAACCAATTGGCCGTTTCGCAGTTTGCCGATCTCCGGTTCGTCGACGAATGCGCGTACTCGTACCTGGTGCAGGTCCGCTACCTGTACCAGCAGATCTCCAGGGTTGACAAATGCACCTTGCCGCACCGGCAGGGAATAGACCATGCCTGCGCGCGGAGCAACAATGTTTGAATTTCTCAGCAGCTCCTGTGCTGCGGCAAGCGAGGCGCGAGCTTCAGCCTGCTGCGACTCGACGTGGCCGACCTCCTGTTGTGAGTAGCGACCGCTCAGCTTCTGTTGGAGCAGTTGCACGTTGGCTTCGGCAATTTGAAACCGGCTCTGCGTCGCATCCACCTCGGCCTGCGACGCCGCCCCACTCTGCAACAAGCGCTGCATCGCTTGCAGATTCCGTTGCGCGGCATCCCGATCAGCCTGGGCTGTCACCAGGGCATTGCGCGTGGTCAGCAATTCGTCCTTGGTGCCCCCGTTTTCCACAGCGTTGCTATCGGCTTCTGCGCCCTTCAATTGCGCCTCGGCTCGAGCTGCCTGCGACCGCGCATTGGCATCTTCCAGCTGCACAAGTAATTGCCCGGGCTTTACCCATGAACCCTGCTGCACATAAATCTTTTTCACCGTGGTGGCCATAGGCGCGTAAGCCTCGAAGTTATTCAGGGCTTCGATCTTGCCGTTGGTGGCGATGCTTTCGGTGATGGTTTCGCGATCGGCATGACCGATCCGGACGGCCACTTGAGAACGGTGCAGAGACACGAAAGCCGCGAGCACCACCACCGCCACGGTCAGGCCAATAACGATGCCCCACCGTCTTCCGTTCACGCGGTCATGGCCGTTCTCAGTTGCTGCTGCCATTTTTGCTCGGATCTATAAGTATAACGTAGGGCACAACTTCCACCTCGGCCAGCGCTAAGGCGAACCCGCTGAGCATCGTCTCCTCCAGCCTGGGAAGGTCCCTGCTGCCTCTTCCTATCTGATGTTCGAGCTGGCCCGAAGACGCAGCCAGCGCAGCATGACTCGGGCCTTGACTCGCCATTTCTCATCTCGATACCGCCCGCGCGCTCGCTACAATAGGGCCATGGCAAAAAGCGCACGCTATACGCCCGAGCACGCCGCGGCTGGCCTCTCTGCTAAATTTCCGCCAATTGAAACGTGGCCGAACCAATTCCCCGGCTACGAGATTGTGATTGACATACCCGAGTTCACCTCCGTATGTCCCAAGACCGGTCTGCCTGACTTCGGCACGCTGTGGATTCGCTACATGCCCGACCAGGCCTGCCTGGAACTGAAGTCGCTAAAGGGATACCTGATCGGCTATCGCAATCTTGGCATCTTCCAGGAAAACATCGTGAACCGCGTTCTCGAGGACGTGGTGCGTGCCAGTAAGCCGAAATGGGCTGAAGTCAAAGGCGAGTTTCGTCCGCGCGGGGGTATCGGCACGGTCGTGATCGCGCGCTACCCGAGACCGACGAAGTAGTACCAACGCTGTTTAGTATGTGCCTTCCCGCCGGGTCCCGAAATATTTGCGTATTCCGAACGCATTGTAGCGGCCCCAGGGACCATTCGGACCCAGCCACGCCGGCCCCAAGGGCTGATCGCGCGCTCCGAAGCGCTGTATCAGCGGATGACCGGTTACGCGAAATTCAAATCGCTTGGGAAGATCGATTCCGACGCCCCAAGAGTACTCCATACCAATTGGGCTCCATGACCAGGTGTACAGGGTTTGCGGAATATTCTTGCCGAACAGGAACGTGGGGTCATAAAAGAAGTTGACCCGGCGCAGCAACGTGCGACCGAAGGGCCGCAACTCTACCGTCCCAGAGATCATGTAGCGCCCAAAAGCGTTGCACTGTGAATGCACGCCGCCGTACTGTCCAGCGTTCGCTGCGCACAGGTTGGGATCTACCTCATTGTGGGGGGGAGTGATGTCGAACTGCGCCCATCCCCAATACCAGTCCTTGGGAAAAAACATGCGGTCGGAATTAGCCGCCGGTTTGGTACTGGCCGTTGGCTGCGAATCGGTCACGGCGTTGGCATCGGTTGCCGGCTTCGAATCTTGAGCCAGCAGGGTGACTTGCAACATCAGACAAACCAGGAACAGCAGCAAGCGTTTCATACACTCTCCGCGACGATAAATTGGGTATGACTGAGAAGGGATGGACAAGTGCCCCTCTCGCCGGCTCGCCCAGCGGGCGCAAGCGGGAGGAAATGGCGCGGCTAGGAACCGCCGCGCGCGTTCACTTGCCGATTCTTCTCCACGAGAGAGTATCTCGGTATCGTCAACATGGGAAGGGTTTTTGCAGCGGCCGCTATCAACATCTCTCAGTTCGCGGCGGCGAGAGTTGAGTCTGTAGCGAAAAGCGACCGGCGAGCAGCGAACAGCGTATCGCCGCCCCTCGTGGTATCCTCCGCCCACCCATGTCTGCCAAGACCAACGCCTGGGTCGCGCTACTGCTGCTGACGGCGCTGAACTTTCTCAACTACATCGACCGTAATGTGCTGTTCGCAGTGCAGCCGTTGATTCAGAAGGAATTCACCCTCAGCGACAAGCAGGTCGGCTTCTTGACCTCCGCCTTTTTTGTCTGCTACATGATTGCCGCACCGCTGATCGTTCCCCTGGCCGATCGCTTTCCGCGCCGCTGGATCATGGCCGCGGGCGCCTTCGTCTGGAGCCTGGCGACGCTGCTGAGCGCGGTCACGCACAATTACGACGAACTCTTGCTCCGCCACGTCATCGTCGGTATCGGCGAGGCAACATTCGTTGCCATTTCGCCGGCGTTCCTCTCTGACCTTTTTCCGGAGACCGTGCGCGGACGGGTGATGGGCCTTTTCTATCTCGCCACGCCGGTGGGTAGTGCGCTGGGCTACCTCGTCGGCGGCTACCTGGGGAGCCGCTACGGCTGGCGGGCCCCGTTCCTGATTTCGGCGCTGCCCGGCTTGCTGCTGGCGTTTGGCGTTCTGGCACTGCGCGAACCTGTGCGCGGCGCCAGCGATCACATGGCTGACAGCTTCGAGCGCGGTTCCGTGCGCGGATTGTTTCGCAACCGGGCTTTTTGGACCATCAGCCTGGGAGCGGCCATGATGACCTTCGCTATCGGTGGTCTGCAAGTGTGGATGCCCACATTCCTTTATCGCATCCGGCACGTGCCGCTGGGGCGCGCCAATATTTCCTTCGGCGGCATGACCGTAATCGCAGGAACGGTGGCCACGTTGCTGGGGGGATGGCTGGGCGACCGCCTGCTGCGGCGCACGCCCGCGGCCTATCAACTCATCTCCGCCATCGGGATGACGCTTTCCATTCCGGCAATCATCGCGGCCATCTATTTGACCGGGCCGGCGATGTACCCGGCAATTTTCCTTGGCGAATTTTGCCTTCTCCTCAACACCGCTCCGCTCAATGCAGCCCTGGTGAACTCGGTCAGCGCGCGCATTCGCGCCACCGCCCTCGCGGTGAACATATTTACTATTCACCTTCTGGGCGACGCGTTTTCACCCACTCTGATCGGCTACATCTCGGACAAGAGCAATCTTCAGATGGGACTCATGGCAATGATTGGGGCGGTTGCGCTTTCGGCGGCGGTGCTGTTTTACGGGATGCGCTTCGCGCCGAAGCTGGAAAGCGAGCAACTAGCTAGCAACTAGCAACTAGTTCTCAAGATTTGCCGCTGCCGTCAGCGGTGGCGAGACCGCGCCGAATGGCGTCTTGCCAGCACGATAGCGGTAATTGTGGCCAGTTTAGCTTCGGACTGCTGGCTGCTAATTGCTAGTTGCTAACAACAAACGCCCTCCCGCGAGACGCGAAAGGGCGTTAAGGTCTTGCAACGTTAGGCTGCCGACAGCCGAAGCCGGCTACTTGCCGAACGCCGTGATGGCGCCGGCTTCGTCGTCCTTCACGTCAAAGACGGTGTAGAGCTTGGTGATCTGCAGCAGATCGTGCACTTTCTTGGTCAGATGCAGCAGCTTCAACTCGCCGCCCTGGTTGCGAACCGAGGTGAAGGCGCTAACCAGCTCGCCAATGCCCGAGCTGTCGATGTAGCTGACATCGCCTAGGTTGAGCAGAATCTTCTTCTGTCCTTTGCCAAGCAGGTCCTTGACGGTATCGCGCAATACCACACTGCCTTCGCCCAAAGTGATTCGCCCGCTCAAGTCGACAATAGTGACGCCATCTACCTGCCGGGTGCTTGCTTTCATGCTCACGTGGAAGCCTCCTGAGGGTCCAGATCGTTGTTCTGGAGCCGCTTGATCAAAGTAATTTCAGTGCCGGGGTCAACTTTACGGAAACGGACTTCATCCATGAAAGCCCGCATTAAGAATATCCCACGGCCGGATTGTTTCATAAGGTTTTCCGGGGCCAGCGGGTCAGGCACCTCGGCCGGATCCAGTCCTTTGCCCTGGTCGGTGATGGTGATGATCAACTCCCGCCCGTTTTGCTCGAACGTTAAATTTACCCGCTTGGCCGGATCGTAGGCGTTACCGTGCAACACCGCATTGATCATCGCCTCGCGGACCGCCATCGAAATTCCGCCCCGCGCGTCCTCGTCAAAACCCGCCTGCGACGAGAACTGCTCGGCCATCGCTTCGGCCTTGTTGACGCTTTCCAGCGTGGATTCCATCCTGTATGAAACGCGTTGTGGCGCGGTCATCAATTGGCTCGTTCCGGCCTGTTCAGTGCGGGTTCAACGCCCAAAGGAACAGAATCTCCAGGATGGAGCAGTTTGCCCTTTCGGACGTTCCTTGTCAACGCAAGTGTTTTATGGGCGCCAGTGTGGCCCGCGACATCACTCCGTAAGAGGCTGTTTCCCGAAACAGAACCGACGGCCAAAGCGGATGGCGTTGAGGTAAGCCCGGCTCTTTATCGAGCGGGTTGCCGAATTGGCCGGATGAGAATAAAATTTAGAACGAACGTTCGAAACCGGACCGCTTTTCGGTCATGGCTTCCCGATTGACGACCGCCACATGTCCTCTTCCTCCACAACCCGGGCCCTGGAACATCCTTCCTCGGCCGATACCCGCTTCGATCGCCGCTTGGGCGAGATTCTCGACTACGCCACCGAGATCTTTGCCGAAAAAGGCTATGAGGGCGCTTCCATGCGTGACTTGTCGCGCCTGAGCGGCATCTCGCTGGCGGGCCTTTACTACTATTTCGAATCCAAAGAGAAGCTGCTGTATTTCATCCAGCAGCACACCTTCAATACCATTATCGAGCGATTGCGCGAGCGCCTGCAGGAGAGTCACGATCCCGAGACCCGCATCCGCATCTTTGTCCACAATCACATCAGCTATTCCGTCGCCAAACAAAAAGCGATGAAGGTGCTGGCGCATGAAGACGACGTTTTGAAGGACGGCTTTGGCACCGAACTGGCCGCCATTAAGCGTGAGTACTACCGCATCTGCGTCGGACTGGTGGAGGACCTGGTAAAGGCGGAAGGGTTGAAATTTGTCGGGCGTCATGCCGGCCCGACGGGCGGAATCGGCACCCGTACGGCGGTCTTGGGACTTTTCGGAATGATGAACTGGCTGTACACCTGGTACAGGCCCCACGTCGATCCCGACGCGGAAACCATTGCCGGCGAGATGAGCGATATTTTTCTGCGGGGAGTGCGAGCGGAAAAAACCGCCGACTGGAAGCCGCGTCGGGCCCCGAGCCTCAGCCGTAAGGCCGAGACAGACGGCCGCCCCAAGGCAAAAAGCGCCAAGCGCAAACTCGCTCCCCCGCTGGCAGTCGGCCGAACTCGTTCATGACCGCATTGCAGCAATACCGTGTCAGGAGTTTTGCCGATGGGTAGCACGACCCAACGTGACTGCAAGCAGTTGTCATCCTGAGCGTAGTGAGCGAAGCGAACGAAGTCGAAGTGCCTGCCCCGAGCGAAGCCGAGGCGATCTGCGGTTGTTGGGAGGAGGTGCATCCATGACCACGGCTACACAAATCGGTTTTAACCGCATCACGGTCGAGTTGCAGCCGCCGGCGGCGCGCATCGCGCTGAACAATCCGCCGCTGAATGTCATCGACATCCCGATGATGAATGAGCTTCGCGCGGCGCTGGAGCAGATCGAGGCACGATCGGAAATCAGCACCATCGTCTTCGCGGGTTCGGAGCGCGCTTTCTCCGTCGGCGTGGACATCGCTGCGCACACGCCCGACAAAGTGCGCGACATGCTTACCGCATTTCACAGCGTGATTCGCTCTGTGGTTGGCAGCAGAAAGCTGACCGTCGCCAGCGTTCGGCGGCACTGCCTGGGCGGTGGCGCGGAACTGGCGATGATGTGCGACATGGTTTACGCTTCGCCGGATTCGGTTTGGGGATTCCCCGAGATCAAGCTGGCGTGCTATCCGCCGGTCGCGGCTACGGCTTTGTCCGCCATTGTGGGACAAAAGCTGGCGGCGGAACTCGTCCTCACGGGCCGAACTCTGACTGGCCAGGAGGCGTTGCAGGCGGGATTGGTGAACGGCCTGGCCGACGATCCTGAAACCTTGGTCACGGAATGTGTGCAGCGAGTCTCGCAACTGAGTTCGGCAGCAATTGCCCTGGCCAAGAAGGCTTTTTATGCCTGGGACGCGATTCACTTCGACAAAGGTCTGGCGCGCGCCGAGCAGATTTATTTCGACGAGCTGATGAAAACAGCCGACGCGCAGGAGGGCATCACAGCATTCATCGAGCGACGCCGGCCGAAGTGGGTGGGGAAGTGAGCGCTTTATTGGATTACGAGATCGCGCCGGAAGAGCTGAAAGCGCAGCAAGAGGCGGGAGGAGATGTCGTGCTGCTGGATGTCCGCGAGCCTTGGGAGTTCGAGATTGCGAAAATTGCGGACAGTAAGTTGATTCCGATGGGCGACATTCCCGCGCGCTTTAATCAGGAACTCGATCCTGAGGACCACATCGTTGTGGTTTGCCATCATGGCGTGCGCTCGATGAACGTAACCGCATGGCTGCGGCAGCAAGGATTCGAAAAGGCGCAATCGTTGCGGGGAGGGATCGACCGCTGGGCAAGACAGATCGATCCGACAGTGCCGGTGTACTGAGAAGCTAGCGTTCAGCACTCAGCCGTCAGCATTCAGCCATAACGGTTGGCTGGATGATTAGTCCCGAGGGAAAGATGGTGCATTGGCTGAATGCTGAATGCTGAATGCTGAATGCTGATCACTGAAGGCTCGTTATGAAAAAAGAACTCATCGAACTCCGCATCAACGGACGCACACACGAGCTGGCGATCGAGCCGAATAAGCTGCTGCTCGACCTGCTGCGCCAGGACCTGGGGCTCACCGGTTCCAAACGGGCCTGTGACGATTCCTCATGCGGCTCCTGCACTGTGCAAGTGGATGGCGTGCCCATGCTTTCGTGCACCATACTGGCGGCCAGTTGCGAGGGCCAGGAGATTACGACTGTTGAAGGCCTTGCCGATCACGGCGGTTTGGCTGCGTTGCAAAAGGCTTATGGTGATTTTGGTGGTGCGCAATGCGGCTTCTGTACGCCTGGATTCATGATGACGGTGAAGTGGCTGCTGGCCAACAATCCCGACCCCAGTGAACAAGAAATTCGGGAGGCGCTCAGCAGTAATCTTTGCCGCTGCACCGGCTATTCGCAGATGTACCAGGCGATACGAGCGGTGATTCAGGCGGAACAGACGGGTAAGAAAGAAGAGTTGGTGGGAGCGAAATAGACCTACTGACCCCTTGCTTCGGTTGAAAGAGCTGAGTGCTGAGTGCTGATTGTCAATTGCTAAAGGCTGAACTTAATGTCTGACTTTTCTGTGATCGGGAAATCGATCGCTATGGTGGATGCGGCCGGCAAAACCACCGGTGCGGGCAAATACACGGACGATCTTAGCCTTCCCGGAATGCTGGTTGGCAAGATTCTCCATTCGCCGTATCCCCACGCTCGAATCAAGCATATTGACACTTCGCGTGCGCAGGCACTGGATGGAGTCGTCGCCGTAATTACCGGCGCGGACGCGCCGAATCCGTACGGCATTCTTCCGGTGGGTCACGATGAGACCGCGCTGGCGGTGGGGAAGGTCCGCTACGTTGGCGATCATGTTGCCTGCGTTGCGGCCATCAGCGAAGAGATTGCGGAAAACGCGATCGAGTTGATCGACGTGGAATACGAGCCGCTGCCGGCGTACTTCGATCCTGAAGAGTCGATGAAAGCGGAGAGCGATCTCATTCACGAGAACCGCCCGCACAATATCGAGAAGGACTATCACCACGTCTTCGGCGATCTGGACAAGGGATTTGCCGAGGCCGACTACATCGCCGAGGGCCGCTACATCGCCAATGAAGTGACGCACGCCGCGATGGAACCGCACAGCACGCTGGCGAACTTCGAACTCGATCCGCACACCGGCAAGCTGGGACGGCTTACCGTGTGGTCGTCCACGCAAGTTCCGTACTACCTGCAGCACAAGCTTTCGCTGGTGCTGGAGATACCGATGTCGCAGATCCGCGTCATCAAACCTTTGGTGGGCGGCGGATTTGGCGGCAAGAGTGAAATCATACCGCTGGAGATCATAGCTGCGGTTGCGGCGCGCGCGGCCAGAGCGCCGGTGAAGATCACCTACACGCGCGAGGAAGTCTTCTGGGCGCATCGCGGACGTCCCCGCACCATCATCGATCTGAAGACCGGAGTGAAGAACGATGGGCGCATGACGGCCGTGGCCTGCAAAGTTATCCAGGATGGCGGCGCCTACTGCTCTTACGGCGTCGTGACCATTCTCTATTCCGGTGCGCTGCTGGGCGCGCTATACGACATTCCCAACATCCGCTACGACGGCTATCGCGTGCTGACCAACAAGCCCGCGTGCGGAGCCATGCGTGGTCACGGCACCGTCAATGTGCGGTTCGCCTTCGAGTCGCAGATGGACGAGATCGCCGCAACGCTCAATCTCGATCCGGCGGAGATGCGGCGGGTGAATCTGCTGAAGCCACCGACGGTGACGGTAAACGGCCTTCGCGTGCTGAGCTACGGCTTGCCGGAGTGCATCGATCAGGTGGTGACTCGATCGGGCTGGAAACAGCGCAAAGGCAAGCTGCCCAAGGGCCGCGGCCTCGGGGTTGCGTGCAGCCACTATGTGAGCGGCGCAGCCAACAGCATTATCCGCTCCGACATGCCGCATTCGACGGTCAACATCAAGATCGATCGCGACGGTGGGGTAGTGGTTTATAGCGGAGCTTCGGAGATCGGGCAAGGCTCCGACACCATGACCGCGCAAGTCGTAGCGGAAGTGCTGGGTTGTGAAATTTCGCGTGTTAAAGTCATTGCCGCCGACACCGACCTGACCCCGATTGATCTTGGTTCTTACTCAAGCCGCGTGACTTTTATGGCCGGAAATGCCGCCCTGCGCGCCGCTGAAGATGTGAAGAAGAACATCGTAAGTGCCGCCGCCAAGCGAATGCATTGCGCCCCTGAGGACGTAATCATGCGTGACGGCCGCGTTTGGAAGGCTAGTACCATATTGTCAGACTTAAATCCCACATTGTCAGACAGCCTCGAAGAAAAAGAGGCAGCACGCGGGCATGTCGATGGCCAGATCCTGCGGGGATCGGTTTTACAGACGCGCAAAGAAGAAGGCCCCAAGGACCATATGAGCTTCGAAGAGGCCATTGTGGCGGCGATTGACTTCCACGGAGCGCTGACCGGCACTGGCTCTTACGCGCCTCCGGTCGCGGCGCGCGGCGGTAAATACAAAGGCGGGGGTGTAGGGCCCTCTCCGGCGTATTCGTATTCCGCGCAGGTTGCAGAGGTCAGCGTGGATGACGAAACCGGGGAAGTGACGGTGCACAAGGTATGGGCCGCCCATGACTGCGGACGCGCGCTGAATCCGGTGGCCGTCGAAGGCCAGGTGATCGGCTCAGTCTGGATGGGACTTGGCCAGGCGCTGGAGGAAGAGATGGTTTGGAAAGACGGGCTGCTGATGAATCCCGGGCTGCTGGAATACCGCAGTCCGTCGTCGGCGGAGTCGCCTGAAATTGAGTGCATCATTGTCGAAAGTATCGACCCTGAAGGACCATTTGGCGCGAAGGAGGCGGGCGAAGGTTCGCTGGCGGCGACGATCCCGGCAATCTCGAACGCGATCTACGACGCTGTGGGAGTTCGACTGCGCGAGGCGCCGTTTACGCCGGAGCGCGTGCTGGCAGCCCTGCGCGCGAAGAAGGGAATGAAGAGAATCGAAATGACCGAGTCGGTTGACCCGACGGCTCCCCACAAGCTTCGTGAACATGGCGGCTCACTGTGGTTTCGCGGCAAGGGCCCAATGCGGCATCCGCTCGATCCGGCGCGACAGGGGACGAATGCCGGATCGCCCACGGGCGGTGCAGAGTGAGCCTGCCCAGCTTTCAACTGCTACGCCCTAAGACCTTGGACGAAGCCACGGCGCTAATCGCGAAGTATGACGGCCAGGTAAAAGTAGTTGCGGGCGGCACCGACCTGCTGCCTTCGATGAAGCAAAAACTATTCACGCCGCCCTACGTTCTCGATTTACGCGGCGTCAGCGAACTGCGCGGAATTCGCAAACATGCAGGTGAGGGCGTCGAGATGGGTGCGCTGACGAGCCTTGCGACGGTCGAACATTCGCCGCTGATTCGCAAAGATTTTCCCGTTCTGTACGAAGCGGTCAAGACGGTCGCTTCACCGGTATTGCGCAACATGGGAACGATTGGCGGCAATCTCTGCCTCGATACCCGCTGCCTGTGGTACAACCAGTCGCTGCTGTGGCGTAAGAGTTGCGGCTTCTGCCTCAAGAAGGACGGCGATCTGTGTCATGTCGCACCCGGCGGAAAGTTCTGCTGGGCGGCCTTTTCGGGCGACACACCGCCGGCGCTGCTCTGCCTGGGAGCCGAAATCGAAATTGCCGGGCCGGCTGGCACGCGGCGTACCCCATTGTCAGAGTTCTACGTAAACGATGGCATTGCGCGTCTGCATCTCGCGCAAAACGAGATCGTCACTCGTGTGTACGTGCCGGAATCGTCGGCGGGATGGCGCGGCAGCTATCAGAAGCTCCGCGTCCGTGGGAGTATTGATTATCCTTTGGCCGGGGTCGCAGTCGCGCTCAAAATGCGCGCAGGCCGAGTAGAAGATGCGCGGGTTGCCATTACCGCGGTCAATCCCGCACCATTCCTGGTGCAGGACGCGGATGCGCATCTGGTCGGTATGCCTCCGACTGAAGAGATTGCAGAGCGCATTGGTGACTTGGCGGCCAGTACGGCCAAGCCGCTGACCACCTCAGCGCTGACGCCGGAGTATCGCCGCGAGATGGTGCGGGTGTTTGCCAAGCGAGCAGTAATGGCGGCGGCGAATTGACTGCGCTGTCGGGAAACCGACCCTGATGCGAATACTGGCAACTGACAACTGGCAACTGGCAACTGACTGATGCTAATCACCGACTGCCACATTCACATTCAGCCCATGGAGTTGTTCAAGCCCGAGGCCCTGGCGTTGATGAAGAGGTCCCGTAAGGATTTGGATCAGGTGGCGGAATACTGCGATTCTCCCAAGGCATTTCTCAAGTATCTCGACAGAATTGGAATCGATCGGGCGGTGCTTATCAACTACGTTGCGCCTGAGGTGATCGGTTTTACGCCAGCGGTCAACGAGTTCATCGCCAACTACGTGAAGGAAGATCCGAAGCGGCTGATCCCCTGCGGCAGCGTGCACCCGCGGCACACGCAAAACGTTCTAGCCGACATGGAACACATCGTGCGGCTGGGCATCAAGCTCATCAAAATCCATCCGCCGCACCAGTTGCTCTATCCCAACGATTACGTGAACGGCGTCAAAGAGCTGGAGGTCATTTATCGCGTGGCCGAGGCGAACGGTATCCCCATCATGGTGCACACCGGCACTTCGATTTTTCCCGGAGCGCGCAACAAGTACGGCGATCCGATGTACGTGGACGACGTGGCGGTCGATTTTCCCCGGCTGAAGATTCTATTGGCGCATGGCGGGCGTCCGCTGTGGATGGACACCGCTTTCTTTCTGGTGCGCAGACACCGCAACGTCTATCTGGACATCAGCGGCATTCCACCCAAAACGCTGCTGCAATATTTTCCGCGGCTGGAAGAGATCGCGCATAAGACGCTGTTCGGCACTGACTGGCCGGGGCCTGGTGTTCCCGAGATCGAGAAGAACCTGGCCGAGTTTCGCGCGGTCGCGCTGAGCGAGAGTGCGAAAGCGCAGATCCTGAGTAAGACAGCGCTGGAGATCTGGCCGGGGTAAGGCGGTGGTTAGTGGCTAATAAGAGCCGGTCTTCGAGATGTGGTCAGTGCCGGGATCTTCAACACCTGCCGCGGCCTTGATGGCCGCCCAGAGTTCGTCGTATCCCACCCGCGCCTTGGCGGAAAACGGAATGACCTGCGAGGGAAGGACCCGTAGGTGGTAGCAGAGTTCAGGCAGCGAGGCGCGCAGTTGACTGTTTGAAATGCGGTCGGCCTTGGTTGCTACCACGATGAATTGGCGGTCCATGTGACGCAACCAGTCCATCAGCTGCAAATCAAGCGCCTGTGGAGGAATGGTGACGTCCACCAGCGACAGGCACAGCACCAGCGACTCGCGCTCCTCCAGGTATGGATTGATGAACTGCGCCCACTGTGCGGTGATTTCTTTAGGCGCGTGTGCGTAACCGTAACCGGGCAGGTCGGCAAAGACGAAGTCGGGACTGGGCTTGCCGGGGCGGCGCACCTGAAAGAAGTTAATGGTCTGGGTGCGGCCGGGCGTGTTGCTGGTCTTGGCGATTTTGCTGCCGACCAGCGAGTTGATCAAGCTCGACTTGCCTACATTGGAGCGGCCAAGAAACGCGATCTCGGGCGCACCCGCAGGCGGGAACTGCAGTGGGGCAGCGGCGGAGGTCACAAAGCGAGTCAATACTTTCATGCAAGCAATACCGCGATCCTGGACGCAGGGCGCGCGAGGCGAGAAAGGAACAGGACCCCGCGCTCGGTGGGCTTGTTCACTTCGAAGTGGTGGTCAGCCGTGCGCTTACTGGTGTGCCGGTGCCGGCTCCGTATTCGGCGGCAGCGCCGCGATTCCCGGAGAGTCATCGTCAGGCACTTCCGGCAGCGGACGCTCCAGCGCATACGCCAGCACATCATCCATGGTATTGACGAAGCGCAGCTTCATTACGTTGCGCAAGTTTTCCGGCACGTCGGCCAGGTCCTTCTCATTATCGGCCGGAAGCAGGACTTCCATGATTCCGGCACGGTGAGCCGCCAGCAGCTTCTCTTTCAGCCCGCCGATGGGCAGTACCTTGCCGCGCAGCGTGATCTCGCCAGTCATGGCGATGTCGCGCCGAACCGGAATGTGGCTGAGTGCGCTGGCGATCGCGGTCGCCATGGTAATGCCGGCTGAGGGGCCGTCTTTCGGGATCGCACCTTCGGGCACGTGCACGTGAATATCGAGATTGCGATAGAAGTCGCGCGGCAGTCCCAAGCGATGCGCGCGTGAGCGCACATACGACATGGCTGCCTGTGCGGACTCTTGCATTACGTCACCGAGTTTTCCGGTGAGCGTGAGCTTGCCTTTGCCGTCCACCGTGGCGACCTCGGTGGTGAGAATCGAGCCGCCGACCTCCGTCCATGCCAGGCCTGTGACCAGGCCGACTTCACTCCGCTCGTGTATCTCGCTGTCGCGGAACTTCAAGACACCCAGATATTCAGCGACATTTTCCGCGGTGAGTTCTAGCGTGTACTTGCCGCCTTCCTTAACCACCTTGCGCGCGACCTTGCGGCAAATATTGCCGATCTCGCGCTCCAGATTGCGGACTCCGGCTTCGCGCGTGTAATTGCGAATGATGGTGGTGAGCGCTTCGTCGGTAAAGATGATGTTCTGTTCGGTCAATCCCGTCTGCAGGCGCTGCTTGCGCACCAGATACTGTTTGGCAATCTCGACTTTTTCCGGCTCGGTGTAGCCATGCAGCCGCAACACTTCCATGCGGTCCTGCAGTGCCGGAGGAATGGTGTGCAGAACATTCGCCGTGGCGATGAAGAACACCTGCGACAGGTCGTACTCCACGTCGAGGTAATGATCGACGAACATGAAGTTCTGCTCGGGATCGAGTACTTCGAGCAACGCCGCCGAGGGATCGCCGCGGAAGTCCATCGACATCTTGTCCACTTCATCCAGCATGAACACCGGATTCTTGGTGCCGGCCTTTTTCATCATCTGGATGATTTGGCCCGGCAGCGCGCCGATGTAGGTGCGGCGGTGACCGCGCACTTCGGCTTCATCGCGAACTCCGCCCAGCGACAAGCGCACAAACTTGCGGCCGGTGGCTTTGGCGATGCTCATGCCCAGCGAAGTTTTGCCCACGCCCGGAGGTCCGACGAAACACAGGATCGAGCCCTTCGGGTTCTTGACCAATTGCCGGACCGCGAGAAATTCAAGGATGCGCTCCTTGATTTTCTCCAGACCATAGTGATCTTCGTTGAGCGTTTTCTCGGCGATATCGATGTTGCGGATTTCTTTGGAGCGTTTCTTCCAGGGCACCGCCAGCAGCCAATCGAGGTAGTTGCGCGAGACCGTGGACTCGGCCGACATGGGCGGCATGGCTTCCAGCTTCTTGAGCTCCTGCAGAGCCTTTTCGTGGGTGTCGCGCGGCATGCCAGCGGTGTCAATCTTCTTCTTCAGCTCGTCGAACTCGCTCTTCTCGCCTCGCCCCAGTTCTTTCTGGATGGCCTTGATCTTTTCGTTGAGGTAGTACTCTTTCTGGGCGCGCTCCATCTGGCGCTTTACGCGCGACTGGATGGTGCGGTCCATGTTGAGCTTTTCGATCTCGACGTCGAGCACGTCCCCAATGCGGTTCAGGCGCTCGGCAGGATCGAAGATTTCCAGCAGCTCCTGCTTTTCTTCGATCGAGAGTTGCAAGTTGGCGGCGATGGTGTCCGTCAGCTTTGCCGGGTCGTCGTTGCGGACGGCGGCAATCATGGTTTCGTAGTTCAGCGACTGACAGAGCTTGACGTACTGCTCGAACAGGCCGGTCACGCGCGTCATGCTGGTTTCAATCTGTGGCGTCGGTTCAGCCGAATACTTCGCCGTGCGTACCGTAGCCTCAAAGTAGCCATCGGTATCTACTACTTGGAGAATCTTGCCGCGCTCCAAGCCTTCCACCAGGACCTTGATATTGCCATCAGGAAGCTTCAGACTCTGGACGATGTTGACCAGCGTGCCGACCTGGAAAATCTCGTTGGGCTTGGGCTCGTCAATGCTGGCGTCGTGCTGCGTGGCCAGAAATATCTTCTTATCGCCGGCCAGCGCCTCTTCCAATGCGCGCACACTCGACTCCCGGCCCACCACGAACGGCGTCATCATGTAGGGAAAGATGACGACATCGCGGATCGGCATCATGGGGAGTTTCTTGGTTTCGAATTTCTCGCGCTGGGTCACTAAAAACCGCCTTGTCGTTCAGAGGGGCTGGTACCGCTCTGAGAAAAAGAAGAGCTAGCTATCTTGCACCGTTACCCGTTGCCGCCAACTTCAGTCAAGCATAACACGCGAAACAAGAGGACAGAAGCGAACAAATCTTCCGTCGTCAGTAGCTTCCCTGACTCTGCCTTGGGCCCGGAGCCAAGTTGTGCGGGGATCAAGAATTACAGGAACTGATATGCATTTGGATGCCTGTCTGGCTGGCCGGATTCATGCTGATGGGGAGCAAGACAATGGCGCGACCGCAGCCGTGTCGAGCTTCGCGAGAACTGGTTTAGCATGCAATCGGAAAATGTGAGGCTGACCACTGGCTACTGGCTACTGCTCCTAGCCCGCCTTCTCCATGATGGGCAGGTTCACATTGCGCTTCAGAACCATCTCAGCCGTGACTTCAAAGTCTTTAACTCGCTTCTGGCCGGGCAGGTTGTACATCAGGTCAAGCATTAGTTCTTCCAGAATCATGCGCAAGCCGCGAGCGCCAACCTTGCGCAACATGGCTTCTTTGGAGATGCAGCGCAGGGCCTCGTCGGTGAAGCGCAGCTTGACGTTCTCGAACTCGAACAGTCGCTGGTACTGCTTCACGATGGCATTCTTCGGCTTGGTGAGGATCTCGATCAGGGCATCTTCGTCGAGGTCGGTCAATACGCCCACCACCGGGAGGCGGCCGACGAACTCGGGGATCAGTCCGAACTTGATCAGGTCCTGGGGTTGGACTTGCGCCAGTAATTCGGTATCGCGCTTGTTGCTCTCGGTGAATGCGGCTTCTTTGGCCTCGTCGGTGCGGAAGCCCATGGAACGCTTGCCCAACCGCCTGCCGATAGTGCGCTCCAGTCCGACGAATGCTCCCCCGCAGATAAACAATATGTTGGTGGTGTCCACGGGCGTGAATTCCTGGTGTGGGTGCTTGCGCCCGCCTTGGGGAGGAACATTGGCTACGGTACCTTCCAGAATCTTCAGCAACGCCTGCTGCACGCCTTCGCCCGAAACATCGCGGGTGATGGAAGGGTTTTCGTCCTTGCGGCCGATCTTGTCAACCTCGTCAATGTAGATGATGCCAGTCTGCGCGCGCGCCACGTCTCCATCGGCAGCCTGCAGCAGCTTGAGGATGATGTTCTCCACGTCCTCGCCGACGTAACCGGCTTCGGTCAGCGTAGTGGCGTCCACAATGGCGAAAGGAACGTCAAGCATCTTGGCCAGCGTTTGCGCCAGCAAGGTCTTGCCGGTCCCGGTGGGGCCAATCAACATGATGTTCGACTTGGCAAGCTCGACTTCTGTCCCACGCTGCCGGTTCATGTAAACCCGCTTGTAGTGGTTGTAGACCGCCACGGCGAGTTTCTTCTTGGTTTGTTGTTGCCCGATGACGTACTCGTCGAGGAAGGCCTTCACCTCGACTGGCTTGGGAAGCTGGTTGGGGGTGGCTGCGGGCTGCGTTTCCGAGCGGTCGTCCTCCAGAATGGAGTTGCAGACGGCAACGCACTCATCGCAAATGTAGGCCCGCGGGTAGTCGGTGGGAGACGAGATCAGCTTGGCAACAGCGTCTTGCGACTTGTGGCAAAACGAACAGCGCAACACTTCGTCGGAACCAGTTCTGGTCCTCACGGAAAAACTCCTTTACCCCGCACGCTGTCAGCCTGGACTCCGCGTCCCCGTGCTGCATTCCCCGTCCCTTGGAAACGGGCAGGAGCCGTGTGCCCCTGCGAGAAGTCCACCCCTTGCGGCCATGGGCAGCCCTCTTGTGATCACATTCAGTGCTACTGCACTACGCCTATTCAACCACAATTCGTCGCGTCACAAGGCATCTTGTGCCAGATCGGATACAACTTTCGAAGCACTGCCGGCAAATTCTTCGCACTAGGCAAGGGCTAAGTTTTGCGCCTTACTTGTGTTTGAAAATGATGTCGTCGATTAAGCCATACTCCTTCGACTGCTGCGCGTTCATGATGAAATCGCGCTCCACGTCGCGCTCCACTTTTTCCAGGCGCTGGCCAGTGTGCTTCGACAGCAATTGACTGGTGATCTCGCGCATGCGCAGGATTTCGCGCGCGTGAATGTCAATATCGGTGGCCTGACCCGAAAGGCCCGACATCAGGGGCTGGTGAATCAGAATGCGTGAAGTGGGCAGGGCAAAGCGTTTCTTTGGCGCGCCCGCAGCCAGCAGCAAAGCCGCCATGCTGGCCGCCTGGCCAATGCAGATGGTGGTCACGTCGGGACGGATGAACTGCATGGTGTCGTAGATTGCCATGCCCGCGGTGATCGAACCGCCCGGCGAATTCACGTACAGCGAAATGTCTTTTTCCGGATCTTCGGCCTCGAGAAACAGCATTTGGGCGATGATCAAGTTTGCGACATTGTCATCGATAGGAGTGCCGAGAAAAACAATATTGTCCCGCAACAGGCGGGAATAAATGTCGTACGCCCGCTCGCCCCTGCTGGTCTGCTCAATCACCATGGGTACAAGCATTGTTTGCGGCTCCCTTCACGCTACCGGCCACACTTCTTCCCGAAGGTCGAAGTTGGGGTGGAACGCAGCCCGCCCTATGCGGACCTGCGGTACAGAGAATCCAGGGTCTTCTCGTTGCGGATGCGATGACGAATTCTATCCAGCCCGCCATCCTGCGTCAAACGAGCGCGGACCTGTTCGAGGGTCTGCTTCGACTGCGTCGCCAGCGCTTCCAGTTCGCGGTCGAACTCTTCGTCACTGACTTCGATCTTTTCCTCGTCAGCAATCTGCTCCAGGATTAAAGAGGCCTTTACCTCGCGCAGCGCGCCCTCGCGCTGCCCGGCGCGCAGGCGGGCAAAGTCCATGCGCTTCATGTCTTCCGTGCGCATGCCTTGTGCTGCCAGAGCGCGCAAGCCACGCTCCAACCGGAGATCAATCTGCTGATCCAACATTGCTTCGGGGACGGGAAAATTGTTGCGCTTCACCAGTTCCTCGACAATCTGGTCCTTGCCCTGGTGTTCGGCCTCATGGAGCTTCTCCGTCTTTATGTTTTCCCGAAGCCGGTTACGAAGCTCATCCAGCGAATTGAAGTCGGCACTCAGCTCCTTGGCGAATTCGTCGTTCAGTTCGGGAATGGTTCGGGTCTTGATGCCTTTCACGTCCACTTCGTAGGTCATGGTCTTGCCGGCGAGCCGCTTGTCGGCAAAATCATCGGCGTACTTCACTTCAAAGCTGCGCTGCTCGCCTGACTTGGCGCCGCGCAGGTTCTCGGTGAACTCCGGAATCGTAGTCTTTCCGCCAATCTCCACCATGACTTCGTCCACCTCGACAGGCTTGGAATCGGCGTTCTGTTCGCTTTCCTTGGGCGTACCCTTAAAGCTGATGACGGCGAAGTCGGCGTCCATCAGCGGACGCTCTTCGTCCACGGCACTGTAGGTGGCGTGCTGTTCCCGCAAGTTGTGGAGAGCGTTTTCCACGTCCTCCTCACTTACGTTGGTGTCGAGCCTTGAAATTTGAAGGTCCTCGTAGGCGGCGATTTTGAAATCGGGCAGCACCTCGAAGGCCGCCGTAAACTTTAGCGGCTCGCCGTCATGCAGGTGAAGGTCAGTGACTCGCGGCTGCGAAACCGGCAACAGGTTTTGCTTCTGGGTTTCCTGGCGGAAATAACGTGGCACCAGGGCATCAACGATTTCCTTCTTGATCTCTTCTGCAAAACGCTGCCGAACAATGGAAGCCGGAACCTTGCCCTTGCGGAAACCGGGAATTCGCGCCAGCTTCTGGTAGCGATTCACGACGCTCTCGGATTCAGCTTTGACCACGTCGGCTGGAATCTCGATAGTGACTTCGCGTTTGCAAGGATTCGACGGTTCGGAAGGGGCGGCGTCCGCCGTGTTTGTTTCGCTCGTATTAGATTCGATCGTCAAAGGGATTGCCTTCAGCACCAAATGTGGCCGGGTTCGGCCCGGGAATGCAACCGGCGATGTGTGCGAAAGGTGATCTGTGCCCGCAGTGTGAGTACCTTCCGCCCGGGCCGCAACCAGCGCGTTCGCCAATTGCTACTAAGCCTAAGTGTATGAGAGCCGCGCAAGGGGGTCAAACGATGCCAAATGTTGTTTGGAAAAGGGAATCGCATCGGGATCCCAGTCATTCCATGCAGGGAAGGGAGGCGGAATCCGGTGGCGGCATCGACATTTGAGCTGCCGTTGCCGCGGGCTGTGGCTAGTTCAGCGGGCCGAGCAACGCGGTCGCCCGTAGCTGGGTTAGTTCGATCCAGGTTTTTTGCCAGCGCTGAGCGACGCATTTGTCAATGCGCGTATCCGGCTTGGGAAAACCGAAGCCCTCGTAAAACTCCAGGATGTTATTCCGCAATGCATCATCCAGGTGGTTGAAATGGTCCTTGGCCAGGTCGTCGAGCAGTTCGCGGTAGGTGGCGTCGGCCAAAGGATATTCGCCGCGCCTGGTCGGCTTACCCGTGTCGAGATCGATATTGGACGTTTGCAGATCATGATTCTTGATTTCGCTAAGGGCCTTGCTGAAGCGATCAATGGTCTGGTCCACACTCTTGAAATAGAGGTCCTCAGTTTTTGGGGTGGGCTCTTTGAAGTCAACTGCGCGAAGCGGCCCCACTTTGGGCGCCACCTTGAACAGGACAGCCAGAAAATGTGCGCCCGGCCCCGGATTCTGGTATCCCGATCCCCACGACTTGTTGTAGTCGGCCTTCGACAGATGATAGAGAAAGCGCTGCCGGTTAAAGTTTGGGATTTCTCGTTTCAGTTCGTCTCCCTTGACCAACAGCGCGACCTTCGTCATTTCCGGGATGATCTGGCTGATGCTTCGGCGGTAGGTTCCGATGGCAAGTTGTTCGTTCGGCATCACGTCTGTCAGCTTCAACCCATAAGTGTCGTAAAAGGCCCGCTCCAGCAGGGAAGAAGAGACCTCGAATCCGATGAAGTTGTGATAATTATCCGGCGCATAGCGGCCCTTGGCGACCTGCAAAACATCAAATCCGAACTCAGTTTTCAGGTGGGCCTTGTGGTCGACGTGAGCCGGATTACACCAACCCCGTTAACGTGACCTTGCTCACTTTCAGCGGGGGCGCCTGGCAGAACGGCTACCCATACACCCTTGGCATGCCCGGAGTTACAAGCCCAATTGACGCAATGTGCGATGACTATACGCACGGCGGCTCAATTGGAGAATCGTGGCAAGCCAATATTACGGACCTGGGCAGCAACAACTTGACCCTGACCCGTTTCGGCCACGAAGAGACCGCCTTGGGCTTGGCTTTCTACCGAGAAGCCGGATGGATCCTGCTGCAGACTCCGATTACGCCGTCGGGCCAATATACGGACATGAACATTGCGGTGTGGCACATCTTCGACTCTGCAGTGCCGCTTAGTTCGGGTGCTCTAATTTGGTTGGAAAAGGCTCAGGCAGAAGCGGCGTTGGGCTTCCCCGGGGTGCCTTTCGATCGCGTCTTCATCATTACTCCCGTTGATCAGTACGACCCCAATCTCAACGACCCGCAGGAGTTTTTGACCATCGATCCGAGATTGCAGAGTAGTACTCCCGAGCCCGGCACCTTGTTGCTGCTGGGGACGGGATTGGTTGGGCTGTGGAAGCGCAAGCTGTTGCGTTAGGTTGCAGTGTCTGAAAGCGTTAGGACCTCCTCCTTGAGTTTCAACCTCGCAGGGCCATTCGGATGAATGGCCCTTTTTTCATTACTACGGCCGGAGTAGTATCGCCGCGTTCTTCTCGCAACTTCGTCTTGCCACGGGGAACGATTCCAGCCATAATTGATCGTGCACCCCTACGCGCTCCACCCTGACCGCGCTCTTACGCTGGCGGACAGGGCTCCCCTTAAAACGGTGGAGAAAGGGAAGCGATCTCACCGGGTGCATAATTCTCCAAAACAGAGGGACCGATGTCGGCAAAGTACATCTTTGTGACCGGCGGTGTGGTGTCTTCGCTTGGCAAAGGGCTGGCCGCCGCTTCGATTGGCTGCCTGATGGAAAGCCGCGGCCTTAAAGTCACGTTGCAAAAGTTCGATCCCTACTTGAACGTGGACCCGGGCACCATGTCGCCGTTTCAGCACGGCGAAGTTTTTGTCACCGATGACGGCGCTGAAACCGACCTGGATCTCGGACACTACGAGCGCTTCACCCACGCCAAGCTGAGCCGCGACAATAACTGGACCACCGGTCGCATCTACGAGACCATCATCGCCAAAGAGCGCCGGGGAGATTATCTCGGCAAAACTGTGCAGGTCATCCCGCACGTCACCAACGAGATCAAGAGCGCGATGAAGAAGGTGGCGCAGGACGTAGACATCACCATCATCGAAATCGGCGGGACCGTGGGCGACATCGAATCGCTGCCCTTCATTGAAGCCATCCGCCAGATGCGCCAGGAGCTGGGCCGCGAGAACACGCTGTTCGTCCATGTCACGCTGGTGCCTTACATCGCCGCCGCCGGCGAGTTAAAGACCAAGCCCACCCAGCACTCCGTGAAGGAGCTGCTCAGTGTCGGGATTCAGCCCGACATTTTGCTGTGCCGCACCGACCGCTTCCTGTCGAAGGACATCAAGTCGAAGATTGCGCTCTTCTGCAACGTGGAAGACGAGGCCGTCATTACAGCCAAAGACGTGGCCTCCATCTACGAGGTCCCGCTGGTGTTTGCGCACGAGAAAGTGGACCGCCTGGCGTTACGATATCTTCGCCTCGAAGCCAAAGAGCCCGATTTGGGCCGCTGGGAGGAGTTGATTCACCGGGTATACAACCCTAAGGATGAAGTCACGATTGGTATCGTTGGCAAGTATGTCGAATACGAGGATTCCTACAAGTCGCTGAAAGAGGCGCTGGTACACGGTGCGCTCGCCTACAACCTGAAGCTGAACGTGAACTGGATCGAAGCCGAAGGACTGGAGCAGAAAGATCAGAGCGTGCAGGCGCAGCTTGAGCATGTGGATGGAATCCTGGTACCGGGCGGTTTTGGCAAGCGCGGTATCGAAGGCATGTTGAAAGGCATTCAGCACGCGCGCGAAAACAAGGTGCCGTTCTTCGGGATCTGTCTGGGCATGCAGACGGCGTGCATTGAATTTGCCCGCCATGTGTGCGGACTGGAGCAGGCCAACTCCAGCGAGTTCGATCCGGCAACGCCGCACCGCGTCATTTACAAGCTGCGCGAGTTGCGGGGCGTGGAAGAATTGGGTGGCACGATGCGTCTTGGCGCGTGGACGTGCAAGCTGGAGCCGGGTACGCTGGCGCACCAAGCTTATGGCCAAAATGAGATCAGCGAGCGGCATCGTCACCGTTATGAATTCAACCGCGAGTACGAAGGTACGCTGACCGCTGGCGGACTGCGCATCAGCGGCTCAACGCCCGACGGAACCTATGTCGAGATCGTGGAAATTGCCGATCATCCGTTTTTCCTCGGCTGCCAGTTCCATCCCGAGTTCAAGTCCAAGCCGCTGGAACCGCATCCGCTGTTCGCTGCTTTTGTGAAAGCGTCCTATGAGAACCGCTTGCGCCGCCAACATCAGCGCGAAGAAGTTTCCGTGGAGATGTTTCACCGGCCGGAAAAGGTGAAACACTGAAAGCGGGCGTGAACCATCCCTTCCAAGTCGGCAACGTCACCATCGGCGGAGGGGAACTCTTCCTCATCGCTGGGCCGTGTGTCATCGAGAGCGAAGCCCACGCGCTCAAGATGGCCGAGGCGATTGCTTCGATCACTCGCCAGAAAAAGCTTCCTTACATCTTCAAGGCCTCGTACGACAAGGCCAATCGCACCTCGATCCGCAGCTTTCGCGGGCCGGGTCTTGAGGAAGGTCTTCGCATTCTCCGCAAGGTTCGCGAAACCTTCGGGATTCCCGTGCTGACCGACGTCCACCAAGCCACCGACGTGCCGCGAGTGGCCGAAGCCGTGGACGTGTTGCAGATACCCGCGTTTCTGTGCCGGCAAACCGACCTGCTGATCGCGGCAGGGAAGAGCGGCTGCGGGGTGAATGTCAAGAAGGGACAATTTGTTTCGCCGTGGGACATGCGGTACGCCGTTGAGAAGGTGCGCGAGGCTGGCGGCGAGCGCGTCTTTCTTACTGAGCGCGGCGCATCGTTCGGCTACAACAACCTGGTGGTGGATATGCGGTCGCTGGCGATTATGCGCGAGTTTGCTCCCGTGGTCTTCGACGCGACCCACTCTGTGCAACTTCCTTCGGCGGCAGCAGCCAACCGCGACGGATCAGCTGCGGTGAGCGGCGGCCAGCCTGAGTTCATCCCGCTGCTGGCGCGCGCGGCGGTGGCCGCAGGCGTGGATGGCATCTTCGTGGAGGTGCACGACAATCCCGCGCAAGCAAAGTCCGACGGCGCCAACGCGCTCGATTTGAAGCTGCTGCCGGAGTTCCTCGATCAGCTCATCGTCATCCACGCTTCGATCAAGGTGTAAATTTTGTTTGCCGCATTGACCCGTTAGTGGGCGTGTGGATTCAATGCCAATTTGTACCTTTCACTGGCCGAAAGCAGCCCTTCGGCTTTAAAATATTGGGAGTAGCCCGGCTGGTTGCTATCCTCACAGATAGACCGCAGAGACCCCCGGCACTAGTTTGCCCAATCGAAGTACTCTGAGTGGCCCGCTACAGCGGGCAGGAGAAGGAGTTTCGCTTTGTCCAAGAAGACCTATCTGTTTACGTCCGAGTCGGTGACCGAAGGGCACCCGGACAAAATGGCCGATCAAATCTCTGACGCAATCCTCGATGCCTGCATCAAGGAAGACCCTTACAGCCGCGTGGCTTGCGAGACCCTGACGGCCACCGGCCTGGTTGTCATCGCCGGCGAGATCACCACCAAAGCTTATGTGGATTTCCAGTCGCTGGTGCGCGGCGTGGTCGCCTCCATCGGCTATGACAATGCCCTTTACGGCTTCGATTCCAACACTTGCGCGGTCATCTCCAGCATCAATAAGCAGTCGGGCGACATCGCCATGGGCGTGGACACCGGCGGCGCCGGCGATCAGGGCATGATGTTCGGCTATGCCACCAACGAAAACGCCGATTATATGCCGACGCCAATCCTGCTGGCGCACAAGCTGACCCACCGCCTTAGTGAAGTCCGCAGGGAAGGCACGCTCCCTTACCTCCGCCCCGACGGCAAGTCCCAAGTCACAGTGGAATACGACGAGAACCACAAACCGGTGCGAATCGACGCCGTCGTTGTCTCCACCCAGCACGCGGAGACGGTCACCACCGAGGAGTTGCGCGCTGACATCCTGAAGTACGTGATTCAGGCGGCGCTGCCGGCCGAGATGCTCGATGAAGATACCAAGTACCACATCAATCCCACGGGCCGCTTCGTTATCGGTGGACCGATGGGCGACACTGGACTGACCGGCCGCAAGATCATCGTGGACACTTACGGTGGTATGGGACGCCACGGCGGTGGCGCGTTCAGCGGCAAAGACCCGACCAAGGTTGACCGCTCGGCCTGCTACATGGCGCGCCACATCGCCAAGAACATTGTTGCCGCCGGATTGGCCGATCGTTGTGAAGTGCAGCTTGCTTATGCCATTGGCGTTGCGGAACCGGTTAGCGTCCTGGTTGATACCTTCGGCACCGCGAAGATTGACGAAGGCAAGATTGCCGATTTGGTTCGCGCCAATTTCAAGCTGACCCCGAAGGGCATTATCGAGGCTCTGAATTTGCGGCGTCCGATTTACCGGAAGACGGCGGCCTACGGACATTTCGGCCGTCAGGACCCCGACTTCACCTGGGAAGCCACGGACAAAGCCGCGGCCCTGCGCGAGCAGGCTGGCTTGACGGATGCGAAAGCCCAGAAAATCGCACAGGCGGTGAAATAACTTTCCGACAGGGGGCGGAACACTCCGCCCTTTGTCACAAGTTTCAAGTTTTGAGTTTTCGAGTAAACGCGCCCAGCGCATTTCGCGTTCCGGTCGTCCACCAGAACAATGGCTCGCATCGCTGAAACTCTCTCCACTTGAAACTCAAAACTCGAAACTTCACCAGGAGCTTATGTCAACTACATCTACTCGCGTAGCCGGCGACGTCGCCAACCTCGCACTTGCCGATATGGGCAAGAAGCGCATTGATTGGGCCAACCAGTCCATGAAGGTCCTGCAGATCATCCGCAAGGACTTCATCAAGAACCAACCGTTGCGGGGCATCCGGATTTCCGCCTGCCTGCACGTCACCGCCGAGACCGCCAACCTGGCGATCACGCTGCGCGATGGCGGCGCCGACGTTGTGCTCTGCGCCTCCAACCCGCTGTCCACGCAGGACGATGTTGCCGCCTGCCTGGTGCGCGACTACAACGTTCCCGTCTATGCCATCAAGGGCGAGGACAACGACACCTACTACTCGCACATCATGTCGGCGCTCGATCACAAGCCGCACGTGACCATGGATGACGGCGCCGATCTGGTGACGACCGTGCTGACCAAGCGCACCGATGTGCTCGACGGCGTGATCGCCGGAACGGAAGAGACCACGACCGGCATCATTCGCTTGCGCGCCATGGCGAAGCAGGGCGTGCTGCGCTATCCCATCATCGCGGTGAACGACGCCGACACCAAACATCTGTTCGACAACCGCTACGGCACCGGACAGTCCACCATCGACGGCATCGTCCGCGCAACTAACTTTTTGCTTGCCGGTTCCAAGTTCGTGGTCGCCGGCTACGGCTGGTGTGGACGCGGACTGGCCAGCCGCGCGCGTGGGTTGGGAGCTGAGGTCATCGTCACCGAAATCGATCCCACGAAGGCCATCGAGGCCGTCATGGATGGCTACCGCGTGATGAGCATGGACGAGGCCGCCAAGATCGGCGACGTCTTCTGCACTGTTACTGGTAACAAGAGCGTGCTGCGCAAGGAACACTTCGACGCCATGAAGGACGGAGCCATCATTGCCAATTCCGGCCACTTCAATGTCGAGATCGACATTCCCGCGCTGGAGAAGATGTCGTCGTCGAAGCGCACCACGCGCAATTTCGTCGAGGAATATTCACTGAAGGACGGCCGCAAGATCAACCTGCTGGGCGAAGGCCGTCTGATCAACCTTGCCGCGGCGGAAGGCCATCCAGCGTCGGTGATGGACATGAGCTTTGCCGACCAGGCGCTCTCGGTCGAGTACCTGGTAAAGAACCACTCGTCACTGGAGAAGAAGGTCTACGTGGTTCCGGAGGAACTCGACAAGCGGGTCGCGAAACTCAAGCTGGAGTCGATGGGCATCAAGATCGATCGCTTGACTCCTGAGCAGGAAGAGTACCTGGCGAGCTGGAGCGAAGGAACGTAAGCCAGTTGTCAGTAGCCAGTAGTCAGTTGTCAGAGGGCGGCAGCGATGCCGCCCTTTGGTTTTTTGGGCGTTTCGGATAGAGCGGCGCTTCAGCGTTGTCTCACCGGAAAGTTGAGGCCACAGCGCCGGTATCCCGTAAAATGTAGGTGAGGGAAGCGGGCAGGTCAGCTTGATGGATACTCAACCGGAATTCGAGGCGCTCCGCCAAGAAAGCTCGTCATGGTGGCATACCGCGCGGCGCAAGCTGTTGCGCGAAGCCGTCGCCCAGGCTGTCCATGGCAAACGCGAAGCCCGCGTTATGGACCTCGGCTGCGCGGCGCAACTGGATTTCGCCCAAGCTGGTTTTCTCGTTCTTAATGCTCACAGTTCGCTGCCGGCACTGGCGTTTCGCCAGATCGAAGGTTCCCAGAACCTGGTTTGCACTCGTCCTGAAGATTTGGGATTCGTCTCGAACTCGTTTGACGCCATTGTGGCCGGCGACATCCTGCAGTTGGTTTCCGATGATCGGATGGCCCTGCGCGAGTTGCGTCGCGTGTTGAAGGATGGCGGCCTGCTGTGCCTTACCGTGCCTGCCTATCCGTTTCTCTGGGGCGAGGAGGACGAAGCGCGCGGGCATCAGCGGCGTTACACCGCCACCGAGCTGCGGCGCAAACTCAACAACTGTGGTTTCGAGATTTCCCGTGTCTCCTATCTGGTGGCGACAGGGTTCTTGCCGTCCATCGTGGAACGCACCTTCAAGGACCTGTTCCGGAAATCGGTAGCGCCCCGACGCATGTCTGAAGGAGACTCCCGATTCGCCAATGCCGCCATGGTCATGCTGCTCGATTGCGAACGCCATCTGATTCGCTATATCAACCTGCCCTTCGGCACGCGCGTCGTCTGCTGGGCGCGTAAGCCCGCATTGGTGGCTGAGCGCGTCACCGTGCCCGCCTGGGAGCGCCAGTGGTCGCGTCGTCCATTACCGCAGGGCATGAGCATGAGCCAGCCTGACCTGCGCTGAAACCTCGTTCGCAAGTTAAAATCGAGCCGTGGCACTGTTTCGCAGCGTTGGCACCACCCTGGAGATGATCAAGTGGGAGCACTCTGTGCTCACGCTCCCGTTTGGTTTGACCGGCGCTGTCCTGGCGGCACGCGGTATTCCCAGCTTGCACACGTCGATTTGGATCATTGTCGCATTGGTTGCGGCACGCTCGGCAGCCATGGCCTTCAATCGGCTGGTGGATGCGACCCTTGACGCGGCCAACCCGCGCACTCGCGTCCGCGCGCTTCCGTCCGGCAAGTTGAGCAAGTCGTTCGTGAGCTGGTTCGTCGTAGTCACGTCGGCCATCCTGATCTTCGCTGCCTATCAACTAAATCCGCTGGCGTTTTACCTGTCTCCGGTCGCACTCGCCATTATCTTGCTGTACTCCTTCAGCAAACGATTCACGCGCTGGTCGCATGTCGTTCTTGGACTCGCGATGGGCACCGCTCCGGCCGCTGCCTGGGTTGCCGTCCGCGGCTCGCTCGATCCACGCATTCTGATCCTGACCGCAGCTGTGGTGTTCTGGGGCGCCGGCTTCGACATCCTCTATAGCTGCCAGGATTTTGAGCACGACTGCTCAGCCGACGTCTACTCCGTTCCCAAAGCTTTTGGCATTAGCACTTCTTTGAACATCGCCAGGCTCTTCCACGTAATCACTGTTCTGCTGCTGACGTGGATGGTCGTGGCGTTTGGGCTAGGAAGGCTCGCGTCGGCTGGCGTGGTGTTCGTCGCGCTGCTCTTGATCTATGAACACTCGTTGGTGAAGCACGACGACCTCAGCCGGCTGAACGCCGCATTCTTCACCATGAACGGCCTGGTCTCGATGGCGTTCCTGTTCTTCATCGCCGGAGACCTGATGCTGGCGCGCTAAATTAGAATAATGCCATGACCGAAGAGGTTAATGAGCTTCTTAAAAAGGCCATGGCTCTTCCAGTGAATGACCGCGCAGAATTGGCGGGATCGTTGCTTGACACTCTGGATGAGACCGTGGACGAGGATGTAGAAGCTTCGTGGCAGAGCGAGATTGCCCTGCGCATACAGGAGTTGGACTCCGGCAAGGCAAAGACCGTCCCATGGACCGAGGTTCGCAGCCGGCTCACCGCCAAGCTGTCCCACGGGGGCTAAGCCGGTTCCTGCGATATGATTAACCGATGTCCACCGCCTCGCAGATGACTAGCGCCAAGAAGATTCATCCCTTTCAGACTGACGACCCTCGCCTGCAGCCAATTCACGACAAAGTCATGGCGCACGAGCGCCTCTCAGGCGACGACGCGCTGGCGCTTTACCGCTCCGGTGACATCCTGGCGATCGGCTGGCTGGCGAACCACGTTCGCGAGCGGATGCATGGCGACATCGCTTACTTCAACGTCAACCGCCACATCAACTACACCAATGTCTGCGTGGCAGCCTGCCGCCTGTGCGCATTTGGCCGCAAGAAGGATTCCCCCGGCGCTTACACCATGGCGCTGGAAGAAGTCTGGAACACCGCCGCTTCCGGCTACACTGAGGCGATTACGGAGTTTCACATCGTCGGCGGCCTGCATGCCGATCTGCCGTTCCAGTATTACGTTGATCTGATCGCGGGGTTGAAGGAGCGATTTCCGCAGGTGCACCTCAAAGCGTTCACCATGGTCGAGATCGCCTTTTTCGCGAAGATTGGCAAGATGACGCCGCGCGAGGTGCTGGTCAAATTCAAAGACGCGGGGCTCGACTCCATGCCCGGTGGCGGCGCCGAGATTTTTTCCGACCGCATCCGGCATATCATTTGCGATCACAAGATCGATGGCGACGACTGGCTTCAACTGGCGCGCACGGCGCATGAAGTCGGCCTGAAGTCCAACGCGACCATGCTTTACGGCCACGTCGAGAACGATGAAGATCGCGTCGATCATCTGCTGAAGCTGCGCGCGCTACAGGGCGACACCCACGGCTTCCAGACGTTCATCCCGCTGGCCTTTCATCCCGACAATACGCCGCTGCAGCACTTGCCGAAGACCACCGGCATGCTCGACCTGAAACAGATCGCGGTCTCGCGGCTGGTGCTCGACAACTTCCCGCACATCAAGTCGTACTGGCAGATGGTGACGCCAAAGATGGCGCAGATCACGCTGCGCTTCGGCGCCGATGACATCGACGGCACCGTGGTGGAAGAGAAGATCTATCACGACGCCGGCGCGACGACGCCGCAAATGCTGCGCCGCCAGGACCTGATTCGGTTGATCACTGAAGCCGGCCGCATCCCCTTCGAGCGCGACACGCTCTACCGGCCAGTGACGCGCACGGAGACCACCGTGACCGTCGCGGTGTAGGCAGTCCCAATAACTGTACCTGCTGTCAAGAGCTCTTATGCAAAAAGAAAGGCCGTTAAATCTGGCACTGCTTGTCAGTTCAGCTTTGATCCTCGTGGTTTTATTGCTAGAGAGTGTTTCATAAACAGTGCCTCAGGGTAATCCAGAAGCAGGCGAGATAGAAGAAGGCGCGGTAGGTGGAGAGCAGATGCTCATGACGAACCAGCAACCGGCGGAACTGACCCAGCCAGGCGTTG
>Ga0116111_1000316_pt1 | contig 40733 bp, 41 predicted proteins | sample June2015DPH_8_10_FD_89720 | JGI IMG/M metagenome (GOLD analysis project Ga0116111, IMG submission 89720) | Peatland microbial communities from SPRUCE experiment site at the Marcell Experimental Forest, Minnesota, USA - June2015DPH_8_100 | ecosystem: Environmental > Terrestrial > Soil > Wetlands... | reverse complement strand
GGCCTTCGAGCTGCTTGGCGTCTCGCACCGCCTCGGCTACGCGTAGTCAGTACTCCAGCCGGCAGTCGACGTGAAAGCGCAGGTGGCGGCGAGAGTCGACCGAAACCTCAGGGTGAACTTCGGCCTAGGTCGGAACGAGAGCCGCCTCGGCAACGACCATCAGATCGGGGTGATCCACCAGGTGCGTCGCCGGCACGTCCTCCAGGCGACGACCCTCAGCGAGATGGCGCACCACCTCCCCCTTGCCCTCCCCCGCCGCGAGGACGAGCACGGATCGCGCACAGCGCAGGTCGGCCAGCCCGACGGTGACGGCCCGGGTGGGTCGGCTCGCGGCCGGCCGTCCCGGGAAGTTCGCCTCGAGCGTCGCCTGGGCGAGCGTCACGACACGGGTGCGCTGGTCGTCGGTGGCACCGGGCTCGTTGAACCCCACGTGCCCGTTACGGCCCACGCCGACGATCGCCAGATCGAGCCCACCTGCCTCGTCTAGCAAGCGGTCGTACGCGGTGGGGTCGTAGGCGCTCTCCGGTGTCAGCAGGTGTGTCGCCGTCGAGGAGTTGAAGGCGAGGTCGCCGAGATGTTCGCGCAGGTACGCCACGAAGCTGCCCGCTGGGTACCCAGGTAGATCCACGTACTCGTCGAGCATGAAGAGGCTCGCCCCTGACAGGTCCAGCGCGCCAACGGCGCGCGCGGCCAGCAGCCGCTGATAGAGACCCCGCGGCGTGGCGCCGGTAGGCACCGTCAGAGCCAGGGTCGGATGCGCCGTGACGCGCTCCACCACGAGCCGCGCCGCCGTATCGGCGAGCGACGCCGCGTCGTCGACTGCGAGGAACCTCATGGGCGCAGACGCGGCGCTGAGAGAACCGGTGCGGCCTCGAAATACCTGGTCATCCGCTCAGCTGCCGCCGTGAGATAGGCCGCGCCCAGGTCCGGCGGCAGCACCGCCGCGGCCGGTGCGGGGCGCACGGCGACGCCCAGCGCGTCGAAGGCAATGAGGGCTGCCCCCAGCACTGACGGGCTCGCCTCGGCGAGCGCGGCGACCGGGCCCGGCCACGCCGCCGCCACGATCGCCGTGCGAAGGTGTCTGCTGTCTGGCGGCGACACGGCGAGCACCCTACGGGATCCGTCCGCCAGCCGATTCAGGCACCGCACCGTCTCGAAGGCGATTCCTTCGAAGATGGCCCAGGCCAGATCCTGTGCCGTCGTGGCCAGTGTGAGCCCGGCAAGGGTGCCTGTCAGATCGCTGCGCCACAGCGCGCCCTGCTCCCCGCCGGCCAGGTAGGGCAGCGCGAGTGCCGCGCTGCCGGCCGGATCCGGGTGAGCGAGGGCCAGGTCTTCTAGCCCCGAGGGCGTGAGGTGCAGCAGACCGGCCAGCCACCCGAGCGACGAGCCCGTGGCGAGCAGGTCGAGCTCCACCCCCCGCGAGCCGGGTGCTACGAGAGGCGTCACCAGGAGATCCGTCGGACGCGGAGTCGCCGCGTCCAGCTCGGTCATGATCACCGTGGACGACCCGTCGATCACCGCGATCCCGTCACCACAGCAGCTGGTTATGTAGTGGTGGGCGCACACCGAGTCGGCCGCGCCCACCACTACGGGCGTCCCCGGCGCCACTCCGGTCAGGGTGTTCGCCGCAAGGGGCGCGACGTGATGGGCGTCGACGACTGGAGGAAGGAGTCCCTCCGCGACCCCCCAGATGGCGAGAAGCTCGGCGCTCCAGCGTCCGGCGTCGACGTCGAGCGCCCCGTATCCCGAGGCGGTCGAGGGCTCCGTCGCCCGTGTCCCCGTCAGAGCGAGAAAGAGGTAGTCCTTGGCAGAGAGCAGTGTCGCGGGCTCCGGCGCGCCCTCCGCGGCCTGACGCAGGTGCATCGGCACCACGTAACGACCGTCAATCGGCGCGCCCGAGACGGCCGCCACACGGCGGCGCTCCTCCGCGGTGAGACGAGCCTCGACCAAGGCGTCGGCACGCGAGTCCTGCCACGTCACCGCCGGTCCCTGAGCGTGCCCCACTTCGTCGACCGCCACCAGCGTCGGCAACTGGCCGGTGAGGACGACGGCGTCCACGGCGGATTCCGCGTCGAGCACCCGCTCGGTCGCAGCCGCCACCGCGCGTAGCCAGTGGGCGGGCTCCTGCTCGGCCTGCCCGGGCTGGTCCACGGTCGTGGGGTAGGCCTCCGCAGCCGCCGCAAACACGCGGAGGGTGGCGTCGACTAGGGCAACCTTGACCCGGGAGGTGCCCAGGTCGATCGCCAGTACGCGGCTCATGACACTGATGTCGCGACCTGACGACCGACGGCCGTCCGGGAGAGGAGCGCGTCGAGGGCGTCGTCGGCGCGAGACAGCGTCTCGTCGATGTCGCGCGCATCGTGGGCGAAGGACACAAAGAGATTCTCGAAGTGGCCAGGGTGGAAGAGCACACCTCGATCGAGCATCTCCTCCCACCAGATCCGGAAGAGGTCGGGTCGGCTATGGCGCGCCGCGTCGCGGTAGTTCTCGATCGGGGCGTCGGCGAACCACACCTGGAACACGGGGCCCATGCCGACTACGGACCCCTCGATCGACTTGGCCCTCATGAGCGACTCGAGCCCTTCACGCAGCCGGTCCGACAGCCGGTAGAGCTCCTCGTAGGAGACTTCCTCCCGCAGGACGCGCAACGACTCGACTGTGGCAGCTACCGCGATGGAGTTGCCGGAATACGTCCCTGCAATCGACACGGTGCCGTCGCTCGCCAAGTCCATGATGGCCCTCCGGCCGCCGATGGCGGCGACCGGGAAGCCCCCGCCGCAGCCCTTGGCCATGACCGTAAGATCCGGCAACACGCCGAGCTTCTCCTGGCCACCGCCCAGCGCCACGCGGAAGCCGGTGATGACCTCGTCGAAGATGAGCACCGCGCCGTAGCGCGCGGTGACCTCCTTAAGACCCTCCAGGTAGCCCGGCCGGGGAAGGATGCACCCCGTGTTGCACATGATCGGCTCGGTGATGACCGCGGCGATCTCTTCGCCGTGAGCGGCGAAGATCTCCTCAATCGCCTCGAGGTCGTTCCACTGCGCGATGATCAACGAGGTGCCCATCTCCGGGAGGACCCCCGGCCCCTGCGGCAGAGCCACCGGTTGATTGTCGGGCCCGGCCAGGTCGAGGTCGGGATGTTTCGACCAGTAGATTCCGTCTGAGAATCCGTGGTACTGACCTTCGAAGCGCACGACCTTGCTGCGTCCCGTGAAGGTGCGAGCGAGGCGCAGGGCGTAGAGCACTCCTTCCGTGCCGCTGTTGACGAGGCGCACGGTGTCGACGCTCGGCACGGCCTGGACGATGGTCGCCGCGAGGTCGATCTCGAGAGCGGTGGGCATGGCGAACACGGTGCCCACCTCGCTGATGCGTCGCGCGACCGCTTCGGTCACCGTGGGCGGACGATGGCCGAGGAGCATCGGACCCAGCCCCAGCAGATAGTCGATGTATTCGTTTCCGTCCGCGTCCACGACGTGACTGCCCGTTCCGTGGTCGACGAAGATCGGATGGGGCTCCCACCCGGAGAACCGGGCCCGGGCCGTACTGTTGACGCCCGCTGGGATCAACTCCTGGGCGCGGCAGAAAAGCGCGGCCGAGCGGGCATACCGTTCGGGGCGCAGAAAGGTGGCGGCCATGGCTCCCCTCAATCAGCATAATGACATAATGATGCTAGCACTGGCTCCCGCCCCAGTGGCCTGCTTGCGGGGACAGGGGAGGGACGACGTGAACTCGTGCCATCGTCGGCAACACCGATGGGGATGTGTCAGGCAGCGCGCTCGTATTCGTGGACGATGCCGCCAAGGACATTGCGACGGATGACCTTGCCGTTACCGGTGGTCGAGGTCGCCGGGCAGGGGAGCGGTTCGTCGAGACCGAGACTGCGGTGAGGCCTGGCTTGGTTGCAATGGCATAAGTACTCGGCGAGCAGGGCCGCAAGATGTCGTCGTAAGAAGAGGAGGTGGTCGAGGCAGTCTTGGCGGACGGTCCGCACGAACCGTTCGGCGAGCGAAGGCGTTCGCCCTCGGCGAGGCGACTAGAGCTCGTATCGTCTCGATGCCGATAGAGGCGAGCACGGTGTCGGAACTGGCGGTGAACTTGGTGTCGCGGTCCCGGACGAGGAACCGGAAGTGGCGCCCCGCCTCTTCGAGGGCGGAGGCGAAGTTGCGGGCTACCTGGGCGATCCAGGGGCCGATGGGGTTGGACCTGGTCAAGCCAAAGCACGAGTAAAGGGACCCTTAAGGGTGTCGGACGTCTCTAGCCAGCGGCCCAGTAGGCATTCAGTCGCGCAATGGCTTGCTCCTTCGACATTGTTGCGACCTCGTCCACAGCCACCCCGAGGCGATGGATCAGGAGGTACACGACCTCGCTGGGGAGCGCCTCGGGTGGCGCAGCTGGGCGGCCACGGTCTGGCCGGTCGCCGCCACGAACACAGGCCCAGAATTCAGCCTCTGTCACCGCCAACTGGTCCCACAGTATGTGTGACCAGATCGACGGTCCGTAGCCCGTACGGTCGGGCGGATGGGACACACGGGTTCGGAGTGTGCGACCGTCCGGGAGGTCGAGCTCGTAGGTCAGGTGATGCGTGCCGGTCCTGCCTCGCGCGTCGCGGACAACTCGCCAACCCTCGTTCTCGCAGAACTTGGCATGATCCGCCCGTGCCGGCGTCGGCCAATCGCTCACGCCGAGGCGCCCACCAGCCACTTCTTCAGCTGGTCATCCTCGCTCAAGGAGACGAGCTGCACCAGCGCCCAGTTGTCTCGGTGGTTGGGCGCGTTGAGCAGGTGGTCCTGCCAGTCCTCTGCATACTCCCGGAGGGCGTCGACCATCTCCTCGAGTGCCTCGTCAAACGACGCGCCATCAGCTGCTACCGGAACGCCGGGAACGAACATCGACCATCCTCCGGCCTCGGCGACCACCGATGGGTGAACGGCGAGCGAATTGGTGAGGAAGGTCCGCAGCCGCTCGGCATCAACTACGGCCGACGGGCTCCCGTCTCTACGTACGAGCGCCGGACGGCCACTTTGGGCCGCGTCGAGCAGCTCCTTGAAGTGGGCGCGTCCCTCGCTGTAGCTGTCGAATGCAAGCGTCGTCACAGCCCTGTTCTCCTTCCGTACCTTACGTACGTCAAGTACCTTAGCGGCTTCGTCGGAGCGGATATACACGCGAACCACGCCGAGGCATGCCCGCTGCGCAGTTCTCCCTCGACCTCGGGAAGAACACTGCAGCCACGAGTAACGCGGTACACGCTGGGATGAATGCTGGCGATGCAATCTCGTGTGCCCTGGGGAGGCGGCCAAGCGCCTAATCGAACATGCCGAACAGAAGCTCAATGCGGCCCTGCCGCGTTGAGGACGCATGGGGGTGGCCCTCGTGCTGGCAAACTCCGAGGGACTCGAACAGTGTCAGAAACAGAGTCATTCGATGCTCAGATTGTGGAGCAGCACGACCGAGTCCCGTGCAGGATTGTCGCGCGATTATCGCGCGTCCGCTGCCGATCGTGAACGTTCGCCGAAGACAAAACCCTGTATTTATAAGGCATATAAGTTCGTGCTAGTTCGCCATAGTCCAGTCAAGCGGCCGGATCCCTGATCGTCTCGCGTGCCGTATGTGGGAAAGTTCCCCCTCCGACACGGTCCAGGTCTACGCGCCCGTAGCGGCTCGTGCCGGGGGGGAGCTAACCCCCAGCGGCACGCCGACCGGAAACCCCAGAGTGTTCGTTGGCGTTCAGGACGTGCTTGAGACCTGAAGACGGCGAACGATCTCCTCCAACTCGATGTCGCCGCAGGCTACGTCCATCACGAGTTGGAAGGCCTCCTCGTCGTCTAGGGCCACCTCGCAGCCGTTGAGGTCGAGGAAGACGACGACCGCCAGCCAGGAGAGCCGCTTGTTCCCGTCCACGAGAGGATGGTTACGCGCCAGGGAGTGCAGGAGCGCGGCCGCCTTCAGCTCAATCGTCGGGTAGGCGTCCTCTGCGAATGCGCTGGCGCGCGGCCGCGCGACCGCGGAGTCGAGCAACCCGAGGTCACGGACAGGTCCGATCCCAAGTGCTCGTACTACAAAGAGCAAGTCTTCGAGGTCGAGATACTCCGTCTCGCTCACGATCGCCCGAGTCGGTCGAGCACGTCCCCCCAGCGCGCACCCAGCCGGCTCGTACGTTCCGCGACGCGCCGAGCGTGAACGGTGCGCTCGTAGCGGTCGAGGATCGAGCGCCGGATCACTTCCTGACGCGAGACCCCCTCGGTCTCGACGAGCGCATCGAGTGCCTGCTCCATTTGTTCATCGGTACGGACGGTTAACGCCATCACTCTATGATACCAGTCTGGTACCAACCTCGGGCGGTCCGGCAACACGCATCGGCGACGAGTGATCTCAGGTAGTCGGGCACCCTCACGGTCTGGGTGGAAGAAGGGGACAACAGCATCTTCGAGCGACCCCATACTCACCAACGGTATGACAGCGGCTCACTGTCGTCGAACGGATAACACCGAGCAACCGCACCGAAGGAAGGTGGCGGTCACAAAGGCCATCGGGTGACCTGCGACCGACTCCGGTACCAGGCCGGCCATGACGAGGTGACGGGCGTCATTGCGGCAGACGTCCGAACAAGCCGGGCAGCGAGTCTTGCGTCAGTTGCCGCACGCTGTCAGGACGAGACGCTCGTCGCCGGAGTTGTCGGTGACCTCGCCGGTGACGGTGTCGACGAAGTCCTGGCGACCGTAAGGCGGACTGGGTGCGAGCAGTCGTGGGCTTGACGGGACTGAGCCTCGAACAAGTCGATGCCCCCGTCCTGACGCGCCCGCGCCAACACCGCCTCGACGAGCTCGGTGGTATCGCAACTACCGGACACGAAGCGCCTAGCAACCCGCAGTGTCACTGTCGCGGCGACTTTCCTTTGGTTTCCTGCCTCTTGTGGACGTCAGCGGACATGAGCGGACTGCGCCAGAAACTTCCAAAGTTTCCCCGTCAACCCCGGTCCAGACGAAACAGTCGCCACCACTCCGACGATGCTCAGCCAACTGCTAATCGTTTCCGGACACATCCGCAAAGCCGAAGTTGTGAAATCGGTGCTTAGCCAGCACCACCTCGTGCATGAAGAAGAGCAGAAGTGCCATGTCCATGAGAAGTGGAGAGAGGACACGAACAGGAACTGTTGAGGACCTGCGGTTCTCCTTTGGAATTACCCTTTTCTTGAACAAGGCTAGGCGTCCCCTAACGCGCCCCTCGCAGCTGCACTGTGTGGAGATCCTCCGGCCATATATCAATGAGACTTGGCGTTCGCCGCTGCTCTCGACCACACAAGGCAACCTAGAACGACCCCTCGGAACCCTCAGCGTGCGCGCGGCACCGCAAAGAAGCCGACCACAGCGAGGACCATGCACGCTACGGCCCCCGTGTTCACCCACTCCCACGCGGAACCTGGCACTAGCTGGCCCACCGTTACCGCAACGATAGAAAGGCACACGGCGGCTACCAGGAACCACATTGCCCGCGCGCTGGTGCTGACCTTCTTGCTCGCCTGGCCAGTAGCTGCCGTCTGTGTCGGCGGCGACCCTACCTGTGGCCGAGCCTTGATTTCGGTGAACTCCGCATCAGTGAACGCGCCCGACTTGCGTAATCCGTCTAGCTTCGCTGTCTCAACGGCTTTGCTCATCGCTGCCACCGTCCAGTTCTGGCGTTCTTAGCACAAATGTAATCTTCACGTAGGGAAATTGCAATATTTCGCCGTTGTGGGTAGTCCCGACCAGTGTGACCAAGTCGGCAGGTCCTCTAGCGCTCACGCGTTGAGTCGGCGCGTCGTGGACGTTTCCCGACTGCGCCGGAGCCGTGCCGACCCTGCTCAGGTGCCCGAGATCCATGCCAGGTGCGGAGCTGCAGTGGCGGCCCGCGAGCGAGCGTCATCGAAGTGGGACAAGGCCAATCCGGGCACGGTCTACGAGCCGGAGCTGTTTCGGTGGGAGATCTTGCCGGGGCTCAGGACCGTGCCGCTTGCCGAGATCGTCACGGCGGCGGGTTGTTCCAAGGCGTAAGCGCCCGACCCCCGGGGGGGTCGGAAGCCGCGTTGCCGGGGTGCCGCCGCGGCGTAGCGAGTGGTGTGACTTTCGGGTGGGATCCGACTCGTCAGGACGGCGTGGCTTCAGTTGGCGACGCGTCGAGGTTCCACACGCTCCTCACGGCGAGGATGGCGACGATCGAGACGACCTCGAGCAGAGCCGAGACCACAAGGACCACCCGGATCCCGACCATGTCGGCAAGCGGCGCAGCGATGGCCAGGCCGATCGGGTAGGCCAGCAAGGAGCCGAACCAGTCGTACGCCACTACGCGAGAGAGCAGCTCCTCGGGCACGTGTCGCTGGACCGTTGTAATAAAGAGGCTGTTGAAATTGACCAATCCAGCACCTCCGAAGCCAGCCGTTGCGGCAACGGCTGCCACTGGTAGCCGGGCTCCAATGGCGAGCGGCGGGAGCGAGAACAGAATGACGAGCGGAAGGGCCACCCGCATCGGATGTTGCGCGCGGATTCTGGTACCGAGAAGACCTCCGACCACAGAACCCAGGCCCGCCGTAGTGGCGATGATTGCCCACGACTTCGCCCCCGAGTAGAAGCGAATGCTCGCTACCGGTCCGAGGACGACATAGACGGCGAACAACATGTTGAAGACGCCAGCTCCGACCACGCTCTTCCAGTACCAATCCCTTGAGCGGAATTCGTCCCATCCTTCGCGCAGATCCGCAAGAAAGCGCCTTCCCTCGCCTCTTTCGAGCCGCGTCATCTTCAGCATCGCTAGCGTCGCCACGCTCACTCCGTAAGAGGCGGCGTCGGCGGCGATCGCCCAGCCCGGGCCGTCGGCGACGACGAGCACGCCGGCGACCGCAGGGCCAATGATGCTCGCTGCCGAGGAAGCGGTCTGCAACAAGGAGTTGGCGGACTGGAGGTGGACATCCTCGACGAGGGCAGGAACAAGGCCCACCGAAGCCGGCATGAACAGGGCACTTGCGGCTCCCTGCACGAAGACAAGGATGAGGACCACGAGAAGTGACGGCCGCCCTCCGAGGAGGAAGGCGGCCAGCATCGCCTCGGCAACGAACCGTACGGCGTCCGAACCGAGTAGCACCAGGCGCCGCGGAACTCGGTCAGCGACGACTCCGCCCGCCAACAGGAAAACCAGCTGGGAGATGGCATAGGCGGTGAGCACGAACCCGAGGTCCTCCGCTGAATGGGTAAGGTGCAGGACCGCGAACGCCAGCGCCACAGGCGCCATGGCGTTTCCGACGGACGAGCTCGCCTGCCCCACGAAGTAGAGGCGGAAATTCCGTAGCCGCAAAGCTTCCACCCGGTGATGCTGTCATATGGCTTCGACTTCGGTGCGATGATGTGCCCGGTTCGGCAACAGTAAGAGACTTAACACCGCTCGGTTTCGCGCCGGATCCCGCGGCCGGCGCGTATGACTAGCACGCGTTGTTTCGGCGCACGACCAACACCACGTCGATGTTGGCCCGACCAGAGGAGCGGTCAGCTACTCGTTGTCTCATCCAGGGAGAAGGCCACCCTTCTTCCGAGCATTCGGTCTATCAGTGCACTTCCGCTTCCTTCTTCGCGGATAGCTCTGTTTATCAGGATCACCAGCGCGGGATAGGCCCAGAAGTCGCCGCACACCCAGAGGATGGCGGCTCCGATCTGTTGGTCGGCGAACGGCGAGAGCCGGATCCCGGACAGGTGGTCGTACACGGAGTACCACGGGGCCGAGGACAAGATGCTGAGCGACATTGCCAGAAGGATCATCACACCGTTCGTGGCCAGGATTGCCCAGATCCCTCCGAGAGTGGAGAGCTTCGGCCTTATCGGATGGGAAGGAATGAGCTGCATCCAGAACAAGACCCCCGTCACGAAGAACGAGGAGTGCATAAGCCAGATGTGGACCGCCTGATTCCGTTCGGCGAGATCGAACAGGGCGGGCACATGCCAGATGACCATCGCAGCGTTGAAGAGCACGACCGCGACGATCCCGCTCGACAAGAACCGGCCGAGCGCGCGAAGTGGCCTTGCCCAAGCGCTGAGGAGAACGGCGCGCCCGAGGCGCCGCCTCACGGCAACTGGGAAGCCGTGCACGAGCGGCAACCAAGGGGCGCCTGCCACGATGAGGATCGGAGCGAAGAACATGATCAGGATGTGCTCGATCATGTGGACGAAGAAGTAGTCGCTGGCCCAGTAGTCGATCGGCGAGACGACGGCGAGGAGCAAGACCCCGAGCCCACCATAGAAGAGAAACGACTTGCGTCGGCGGGCCCGGACGCGTTCGGGACGCGAGCGCCGACGTAGATTGCGCAGGCCCAGTTCGTGCCAGACCACGATCACCGTCGCGACGATGAGAAACGGGTCGTAGGACCAGTTGCGAAGGACGTAGTTCATGACTCGGCTGCGCTTGCGTGCCTCACGCCCAGAGCGCGTTCATCTGTCCAGCACGCTCCGGATGGCGCTTGCTAGAACCACCGAGAACGATGACCTCGTCACTTGAGTCCCCGGCCCCGGATCCGCATCGATGATGTACCGGGCATGACCTCTCGGATCGATGACGTAGGCGATGTCGCTGTGGGCGATCATCGAGCCACCTGTCGAATAGGAAACGAGGACCCCGAATGCATTCCAGACGCGGCCGAGCTGCGAGGCTGAGCCCGTTAGGAAGTCCCAGTTCCCGAGGCGCTCGAGGCCTTCCTGATGATCGAAGGCCACGAGGTACGAGGTCGAGCGGTACACCGGGTTGGCGACAACAGCGACTAGCTCTACTCGCCGGGCCGCCGCTCCGAGCATCTCGTCGCTCGCGAGGAATTCCTGAGCGATGATCGGGCAGTCCGAGACGCAGACGGGGTCGAGGAAAGTGAGGGCGACCGCCTTGCCCCGCAGGCTCTGCAACGACACGGAATGTCCACTTTGATTCAGCAGGCGGAACCCGGGTGCCGGATAGTCCACCGCGTTGGGTGTTCCGTCTATCGCCTGGGCGACGATGGGATCCGCGTTCGGGTTGGTTGAAGCCACTGCCATCGGCGCGGCGCCCACAAGGGTGACTGCGATCGCGCACAGCGCTGCAAGGACACGGAAGGTGTAGGCGGGTCGCGCCGTCAGGCGCTCTTTCAGTGGCAATGAAGCGACAGCCGCCGAGGTGATCGGCACCTGGACTTCAACAACGGCAACCTGCACGAAGGCGAGGTACCCGGCTGTGAAGACGAGGGCCATGGGGATCATGCTGTTCGGATCGGTCCCGACACCGCCGAGGAAGCCGAGATCCTGGACGAGAACCCAGTCGGCCAGGCAGAGCACGATCGCAGCAGGCACGGCGACCCGGAGCACCCTTGGCCGTCCGCTCAAGAAAGCCACTCCGAGCGCTGCCAGACAGATAACCAGGAAGAGATTGACCGCCCAACCATGGGCAGCATCGAATGAGCTGAAACTCGAGATCCACGACGACAACACGTGCGGCTGCGGTGTCTGGGCCATCTGACGGAGCATCGAGGTGAGAGTTCCTGGGCTGGCGTGCCGATCGAGCTGGCCGCGCCAATACCCGCGGCCGGGCCAAGCCTGCAGCAAGGCCATGCCCACGAAGAACAGTCCAAAGCCGGAGAGGATCGTTCGTCCAAGCCGCGGGCTCGTCCAGGCACGGTCCGGCAGGCAGATGAGCAGGCCGGCAAAGGTGTAGATCAGCACCGCACCCGGGGCCCCGAGTGCCCAGCTGAGACCCGGGGCAAAGATGCCCCCGAAGCTTTCGCCGAAGACCCACACCACGAGCCCCCACGCAGCGCTCGACAAACCGCCGAGGCGAGACCAGTCGCCTCGGGGAGCGACGAGCAGCCAGATGCCGAGACCCACCTGGATCCACACGGCCGAGGCGGACGCGGTGACTGGATGGTTGCTCCAGATCGTGCCTCCGGCGTTGACGAGGTGCTGGACCCATGATGGAGACGCCGCCGCACTCGGCTCGATCACCTGCGTCGTCATCCCGAGCGGCATCGAGGCCTGAGCCTGGAGGATCCCGTCGAAGATCCACACGAGTCCGAAAGAGACCCGTAGCAGGCGTCGCGCTCTGGGTTCGAGACGCTGCGGAACCTCGACATTCCCTTCGCCGTTCGCCACCTTGCGCAGTTGGGCGCCGCGCAGCACGTGCCAGCCCACGGCCAGCACGGCGAGAAGCAGCAGGACGACAATTGCCTGATGCTGAAGCAGGTTCCTGAACGCCGCCACGATGATGGGATTGTTCGTCTGGAGACCCGACTCCATGCCTGGCATGGCCGACTAAACCTTCCCCCCTCAAGTCACCGGTTTGCTGCCGGTGCCTACCGCCCGACGTCATCGCGTCCCTGGCCGTCCCAGGATAACGGTGCCAGAACCGAGCTCATACGCGTCCGCACGACCATGGGTCGACGACCCGACAGCCGCCGCCAGCGACGGCGCTGCGGCGCATCGCCGTCTGCAGCCGCAACCCGACACAGTCACCTCGATGTGCGGTGAAACATCCTTCAGGGGCCCGGCGATCGGTTGACTGCCGACTCGGCATTACCCTCGTCGGATGCGTCATGAACTGGGCGCCACGGCTGGAGGGGTCACGAGCCCGACGCCCCCATTGCTCGATCCGCGAGGCTCGTTGCCGCCTGCGTCTTTGGCGTGGCGTTTCTCCTCCACGCGGTTGGTCTTTGGCGCTACCCCGGAGCCACTCGCGCCATGAAGTTGTTCGGCTTCTCGATCGCCTATCTCACAATGGTGTTTGTGGCCATGGCGTCGATGCAATCGCCCATCCCTGGCGACCCGTGGAGACAACGGCACCCATGACAGACACGATGAAGCCCTCTCGAACCGGGACCTCGACCGAAGGTCGTGTAGACCGGGCGACGGCGTTCGCAGCGGGCCCGACGCGCATCCCGAGAAAATTCGTATGGACTCTGCTCGGCGCAGCCGCCGTGCTCGGAGTCGGAGGCGCGTTGTTGGAACACGTTCTTGATGCAGCTGGTGTCAACCCCACTCCGACGACCACGATGACCACGCTTGCGCCGCGTCCTTTCGCGGCTGAGGGCGAACGCGAGGCCGTGGTGCCGGGCGAGCTCGCGGCCTTCATGGGATTGAACCGCATGACGCCCGGGGAGGCTCGTTCGTTCTCGCTCGTTGACGAACGTAGCCGGACGGTCTCGCTGGCTGACGAGCGCGGCAAGGTTGTTGTGCTCACGTTCTTCGACGGGCGCTGCAACGACATCTGTCCCGTGCTTGCCGCCGAGATCGTGCAAGCTGACCGCGATCTGGGAGCAGCCTCGGGACGGGTGGGCTTCCTGACGGTCAACACCGACCCGGCCGCCACTGCGGTCTCGGGACTTCAGGATGTGCTTGTGAAGACCGCACTAGGTCGCCTCCCTAACTGGCACATGGCGACCGGACCCCTCTCCGATTTGAACACGGTGTGGCAGTCCTACGGCATCACGGTGAGCTTCAACGCCGCCACGCGAACCGTGGAACACAACGACGTCATGTACTTCCTCGACGTCAAGGGTCGATTCGAGTTCAGTGCCACACCGTTCGCGAACGAGCGCCGCCCCTCAGGCACTTACGAGTTGCCGCGCGACGAGATCGCCAGGTTCGCTACGGGCATCGCAACCTATGCCCGCCAACTTGCGGACAACCGATGAACGCGAACCAGGAACCGGGGCGGGAAGACGCCGGCACGACCACAGGCGCGGAAGCAAGCCCGCCGACACCTCGGAACCGAAGACGTGCCCTGCTCGTGACGGTTGCCGCCATCGTCGTGCTGGCCGTCACGGTGGTTTCTGACCTCCCTGTGCACAGCTCACTTGCAGCCGACGTATCGGCCGGACAGAGCGTCATGAGCGAGGTTAACGCTGATGTTGGCCCTTGCGCCTTTGCGGTGAAGGAGTCGTTCTCCATTCACGCAGACCAGGTCGCAGGCTCGCTCTCATCCTCCGATCAACGTGAAGCCCCCTCGCTCCTGCGCGACGACCTCGCGGCCTGCTCGTTCACCGACGACAGCATCTTCGAGCTCTCCAACATCGAAGTGCCCGGATCTGCAGCCGGCAAACGGCTCGGTGACGTCATCGACACAGTGACGCTGTGGGCCACCTCCGACGCGCTCGGCGCGATCTCCGACCTGGAAACGCTCTTGGCCAGGCCTTACGACCAGACCGCCCAGCATGACCTCGTTATCAGAGAACAGGCGTTGGCCTCCGATCGAGCTGCCGCGTTCGCCGACATCAGCGTTGCTGATCAAATCATCTCCGCGCGCCTCACCGAACCGGCCCTGCCGGTGCTGCCACACTCAGCTGTCCACACCAGCTGACCGGCTTGCGTTAGCCGGGCCGCGTTCCGGCCGGAACGCAGAGCGGTGGGCGGGGGCGTCTTGTTGCTCTTCGGCGCGAAGCCACGCCAGTACGTTCCAGAACACGACGGGCATGAACGTCACCGTCGCCACGAGCCACAACACCGCGGTCGAGAACTGCTGATCGGCCGCCACACTCGGCCAACGGCCTGCCACGTGACGAAAAGCCTTGTACCAGGAGGAGTTCGAGAAGCCGACCAGGTACGCGACCGTCCACACCGTCCACATGGCCACGCCCGCCATCGCCGCGCGCAGGGGCCGGGGTGAGCGGAGGACAACCGGAGGGAACTGCACGAGCTCCAGCCAAAGCGCTCCACCTGCCAGCACAAGGCTCACACCTTCGCCAGCGAGGAGCCATCGGTCGCGCACGATAGCGTCGACTGCCATCGGTGTCCTCCAGCCCACGACCGCACTTATGAAAAGTCCTAGGGACAAGGCTCTCTGAACCATCGCTGGCGCGCCCCGCGGCGAGTTCTTCGATCGATCGACTCGTGCCGCCTGCCGAGCACGCTCCTGGTTGCTATTCCTCAAGTGGCCAAGAAATGCCCGCGGCACGCCCAGCACGAGCAGCGCCGGGACGGCCATGGCGTAGGCGGAGAACTGGAAGGCCTCGACGAATTCATAACGACGGGCAAGCGGGGACAGTGGCGGGACCGCGAGGGCTGTGGCGAGAAGCACCGCGGAACCGAGGCACAACCGCCGAAGCTGGTGCGTACCCGTCGCTGGTCGCTCTTCGGCGGCCCCGACGGTCATCGCGCACGATTGCGCTGGAAGAACCCCCAGAAACAGACCAACAAGAAGAACCCGAGCGGGATCGCCAGGGTAAGAACTTGCGGGCCCAAGAAGTAGTCACTCACGTGCCTATTGTCCACCTTTCGATCCGCAAGCGCGCGCTCCTGCGCCGTCGCTGTGCTCGCATGGCCTGGTCATCGCCCTCACGCCACGTAGAAGAGCACCCAGTAGAAGAACGCCACGCAAGCAATGAAGACCCAGTAGTAGGTGCAGCCCTCGAGATTCGCACGGAAGAGCCTGACAGCGGGCAGTGAGGAGCGGACCATGCCCCCGTCTTCGACTACGGCGCGGCGAAGGCGAAGCTGGCGTGCCAGCAGTGTTTCGAGCCAGTAGGCCCCAGACAGCAGCAGTGCGATATTCATCCCGGCCCAGCCGATGAAGCACGACGCGTACCCGCTCGACCCAGGGAAGAAGGGCAGAACGGTCAGCTGCCAGATTTGCAATGCGACCGCGGTGAGAGTGCAGAGGACCCCCGTCCAGCCTGTGACCTGCCAGTCAAGTTCGGAGCCCGACCGGAACCTCCACAGGCCGTAGGCGACGAGGAAGGCGCTCGCGAGGGAGAAGGCGAACACTGCCGCCCCGGCACCGGTCGGTGCCGTGATATGGGCAGGGCGCCAGAGGCTCGCGTTGTTCGCCGACCGCAAGTAGAAGTACGCGAATCCCAGGGCCGCGAACGCGAAGGCCCAGATGCCGATCACCATCCGGCTGCCTGTCCACAGGGCGCCCTCGTGAGCGCGGAGCTCGTAGGCGATCTCCTCCGGCGTCTCCCGCAGCATCGGGAACGATTCAGTTGACGTAAGCCTGTCGGTCATCGTGCCTCCGCTCACATGATCGGTGGACGGGGATCCAGGTCTCCCGGCGGGTCTGGGAGCGACTCGATGTCACCCGGACTCACAGGCTGTTTCGGGCTGACCGCGCCTACAGCCGCGAGTGACGGGACACCCAGATCCGCCACAGGTGGTGCCTCTGGCTCTCCGTAGTGGTAGGGGTCGGCGAGCACAACTGGGATCCGCTCGAAATCGAACCATGGCACGGGCGTCGCCGTCTGCCATTCGAGACCGTTCGAGTTCCACGGGTTGTCCGCCGCTTTCACCGGGTCGATGTAGACCGACCATACGAAATTGAAGATGAAGATTAGGAACGACGCCCCAAGCAGATAGGCACTGACAGAGGAAATGTCGTTCAGCGTCTGCAGGTTCTGGGCGTACTCAAAGACACGCCTTGGCTGGCCCAAGAGGCCTACGAGGAACAGCGGGAAGAACGTGAAGTTGAAGAAGACGAAGAACGTCCAGAAGTGGGCCTTGGCGAGCCTCTGGTTGAGCTGCTTCCCGGTCATCTTGGGTAGCCAGTAATAAAGGCCTCCGAACAAGGCGAAGATCAACCCGCCCATGATCGTGTAGTGGAAGTGGGCCATCACGAAGAAGCTCCCATGGACCGTCACGTCAACCGGGACGTCCGAGAGGAAGACACCGGTGATCCCCCCGATGAGGAAGTTGAAAAGCATGCCCAGGCAGAAGAGCATCGGGACCTCGAAGCGGATCTTCGCTTTCCAAAGGGTCCCGAGGGTGACCAGGTATAAGAACCCGGTCGGGATGGAGATCAGTTCCGTGGTCAACATGAACAACGGCCGCATGTCGGGGTTGATGCCGCTCTGGAACAGGTGGTGCTGCCATACGAAGAAGGACAGCAGTGCCACGCCTATCATCCCGGCGGCGGCCACCCGGTAGGCGAAGAGAGGCTTTCTCGTGAACACCGGCAGCATCTCCATCACGATGCCGAAGCCTGGCAACGCCATGATGTAGACCTCGGGATGACCGAAGAACCAGAAGAGGTTCTCCCACAAGAAGCTGCTTCCTCCGTGTTCGGTCACATAGAACGCGGTCTGAACCGTGCGGTCCAGCACGCCGAGGTAACCCGCCACGATGAGCGTGGGGGTCGCCAACACCAGTAAGGCTGTCGTGGCCAGGATTGACCATACGAAGATGGGGATTCGGCTCCAGGTCATGCCCGGTGCACGGTAATTGATGATCGTCGCGGCAAGGTTGAAGCCGGCCATGATCATTCCCACACCTATCACCGCGAAACCGACGAGATAAGCGTCCATACCGGGATTAGCCTGGGTCTGCAGCGGCGCATAGCCCGTCCAACCAGTCGGGAATCCCCCAAGCGGCAGGGCAGTCATGATCACCAGGTACCCGGCCGTGAAGACCCAAAACGAGAACGCCTCCACCCGGGGATAGGCCATTCTGCGCGAACCGATCATCAACGGGACCAACCAGTTGCCGAGGGGGCCGACGACGGCCGACGAGGCCATCATCATCATCATCGTGCCGTGCTCGCCGACGAGGGCGATGTAGGTCCCCGGACCGAAAACGTGGCTGGTGGGACTGAGCAGCTCTGTACGGATGGCCATTGCCAGCAGGCCGGCGGTGAACATGAAGACCAGTACGCCGATCAGGTATTGCAAGCCGACGACCTTGTGATCTTCGGTCAGGCGGAAATACCGCACCCATGAGCGCGTCGGCAGCGCAGGCGTCGGTTCGCGACCGAGCATCTTCAACAAGGGGTAAGTGAGCCCGCCGATGCCGATGAGCCACCCGAGGACACCGAAGGACAGCCCGAACACGACCGCGACGTTGTTCATGGTCGTGTTCTGACTGACGGGCCAGCTCCCGGCGATCAGATCGCCGACATATCGGCCAAGGAACCATCCTACGACGGCGCCTACTATGGCCCAGCCCATGTGTGGCTTGAGCCAGTCAGGGCGTCTGTCGAGGCCCGCGCGCCCAGTCGCGACCTCACCAGGAAATGGTGACCCGGCTGTGTCCTGTGCCATGCCGCTCAGCTACCTCCATAACCGAGATGGGCCCGGTCGCGCACGAACGTCACGTCCTGCCCTTGCCCGTCGTCTCGACCGGGAGCGGTTCACCCGGCTGCTTTGCTCCGTAGGTCAAGACAGGGCTGTAGGGGTCCACATTGTCGGGGTAGTACCCGCCGTCAGCGCCGTTCGCGTCCGGTGTGTAGGTCCAGGCGAAGGGGGGCAGGAACTTGGTGTTCGCGGCGAGCTGGTGTTCGGTGGTCTCGGCCCAGGACTGGAACTGGAGTTCTGTCACCACCTTTCCCGAGTTGTACATGGCACCGTGCCACAGTCCGCACAACTCGTCGCAGCGCACGACGAACGTGCCGAGCTGATCGGGGGTTGTGTACGCGACATCGTCCTGCCCGGGGTTGGCGTCGGCCTTCACGCCGAGCTGGTAGACCCAGAAGTCGTGGACCACGTCCAACGACGTGACATGGAAGGCGATCGCGGTGTGATCCGGGACGACGAGGTCAGTCGTTTCAAAGCCTCCGAAGGTCGGGTAGCGGTAGGTCCATTTCCACTGCTGGCCGATCACCTGGATGGGCAGCACGTCATGTGAGGCGGGGGTCCAGATCGGCGCGGGTCCCTGTCCACCACCGGCGCCCTCGGGCTGCACGAGCTCATAGGTTCCAAAACCGAAGAGGAACAGCACGAGCACAGTCGTGGTGACGATCCAGGTGGACTGAATTCGCACGTTGCTTCGGGCCTTAGGCCCACCAACCGGCTCGGGGCCGTTACGCGACGCCCGCCAGTTGACGATTGCGTACCCCATGTAGATCCACACCGCGAGCATTACCGGCAAAGCGGCGATGATCAGGATGTTGAAGTCGAACTGCGCCCCGTCGGCCGTGTTGCTCATCGTCCCGGGCGGGATATGTGGCCCGGCCAGGTAGTAGAAGAGCGGGTCGGCGATCGCGGACAGCAAGATCCAGAGGCCGGCCATGCGCCACCCGTGCCGCGGCTCGCTGTCCGACCCGCTCCTCGACGAGGGGCGAGCGCCGCCGCTTGCCGCCGGGTCGCCGTTGCTAAGCGGCTCGTGTGGCCCCTCGGTGAGCCCCGCGTCGTAGCCCGGCATCAGGCGACGACCTTCATGAAGCCGTCCATCCAGCCGACCGTCTGCATCGGGCCCCCGTTCCCGTACAAGAAGCCGAGAGCGCAGGGGACGAAACACTGCCAGGGATAGGTACCCGGCCCCGGGCTCATGAATGAGAACTTGACGATGTTGTGCGGTGAGGTGGTGCACGGAGCGGCGCTGCACAAATCCGCATTCGCATTGTTGCCGTACAGCGGCACGTTGATCCCGAGGCTGGGCATCGAGAAGGTGTGACCGACTCCGTTGCCGGCGTTCGCGTTGACGACACTGAAGACTTTGCCGTTGAGTGTGGCTATGCCGCCGAGAGTGCCCTGCACCGTGCCGATCTGCTGGTTGCGCAATGCGCTCCCAGAGTCGTACTGGTAGATCGTCACGTTGACCTTCGTGTGCGCAGGCACCTGCCAAGTCGTGGTGTGCAACCATTGGCCGTCAGGCGAACGGGTCATGTACGACACCCACGTCGCGTGTATGCCATGGCCGTAGGAACCCACGGTCTGCATCGTGACGTCGACAGCTTGGCCCGGGCTCGAGGTGTAGTCGACTGTGTTCGGCTGGGATGTGAGATTCGAAAGCGCGAAACTCACGCCGCCTGCTACCGCGGCGAGCAGCACGAGTGTGATGGCCACCCTGCCAGTCCTCTGCACGGCACCCCCCTGATGCCTTCCCCCACTTCAGTGTGCGAGATTATCCTCCCGCTCGCCGCGTCCGGTCAATAGAGGTGACGCGCACGGCTGACCGGAGCCACGGTGTGCCGCCTCGCGTTGCCGCTCATCACGGTCGACGGTAGATTGCGGTGGACGATTCTCGAGGTACGCGGAGACACTGCTTCCGCGGTGTCTCCGCCAAGGGGGGCGACTGGCGTGTACAAGGTGATAGTCGTCGGCACAGACGGTTCCGAGCGGGCGTCGGTCGCCTACAGACACGCCCTCGAACTCGCAAAGATGTCAGGGGCCGAGCTGCACGCCGTTCAAGTAGTGCATCTCGCGGTCAAGGCGGGATTCGCCGATTCGAGCGGAGGGCAGCTTGAGGTCGACCAGATGCGGGAGCATGCTGAACGCAGCAACGCAGCGCTGGTCGCCGAGGCTGAACGCCAGGGTGTCTCCGTCCAAGTGCACAATCCTGGCGCAGCCGACGTGGCTGATGCCCTGATCAGCGTCGCCGAGGATGTCGGTGCCGACCTTATCGTGGTCGGGAACAGGGGCATGAGTGGCATGAGCCGCTTCGTGCTCGGAAGCGTCCCCAACAAGGTTTCCCATCACGCGCCCTGCAGCCTGTTGATCGTCAATACCGAACCCAATTGACTCAACCGTTCAGAGGTCGTCAGTACCTAGGAGATGGCCACGACGTGGCGCCCGAGGGTTCGAGATGGGACAGATGCGCGGTGCGTAGTGCTACTGCTTGTCGCCGTCGTCCCGGAAAGGGGGAACTGACTGAATGGCCGCCAAGGGTCAACACAGCGCGACGACAGGTGCAATTTGTCCGAACTGCCACGAACTGCTCCAGGAGAACCTGCGACAGGAGGTCTTGACGGCACGCGGATCATCTGAGGATTCGCCGACAATCTCGGTGGCCGTCACCTTCTGCGGTGTGTGCGGTTTCACGCTCGCGACGAATCCGGAGACTTATCGTGGTCGCGCACGAGGAGCGTGAAGAAGCGGCGCGGCGCCGCGCCGCCTCCGGAGGGTGGCCGCCGTAGCGACAGTTGCGTGTCGCGCCCTCGCCGTCGATGCGCGTTCTTCATTTCGGCGCCGTTTGGTGTTGCCCGCACGAGCGGAACGGATCTGCTTTTGACCGAACTTCCCGCGGCGAGACGATTGCAGTCCGGTGCCATGCAGACAGGAGACGACCATGAGCGACTTTCCAGCTAAGGACCTGGGTGAGATCGTCCTAACGAAGCTCGCCAAGGGCTCTGTGAATGACACGGTAGCGAAACTCAGTCGGCTTGTGGAAGCTCGCGGACTGACACTTTTCGCGATCGTCGACCACAGCGGCGAGGCGCGTCGGACGGGCCTAGAGCTGCGCGACACCAAGGTCGTGATCTTCGGCAGCCCAGAGGCGGGAACGCCTGTGATGCAATCGGTGCCGCTCGTCGCGCTGGATCTCCCGCTCAAAGTGCTCGTCTGGGACGACCGCGGGCAGACGAAAGTGAGCTATACCGCTCCCGCTGTTCTTGCGGAGCGCTACCACCTGACCGACGAGCTCGCGGATCGGCTCGCAGGAATCGGCCCGATCACCGACGCACTGGTCGCCAGCTGACGCCGCATTCCCTAAGGTTGCTTGCCCGGAGGCCGGCGGAGGTCCACGATGGTCCAGCGCCCGCGGCGCATACCTGTTCCCAGCCTTGTGGTCGTATCCAGTCCACGTTCTCGGACCGGACGAAGACCCGACTTGGGGCCAGGGTGCCGGCCGCCGTCGCACGTCGTCGAGATCACGCGCGTTCGCCGGTCCCTCAACCTGCAAAGTGCGGTCAGGGATTGCGGCGACTTCGCTCATGGCCGCTCATCACGTGACGAGCAACCCGCCGTCGACGACTAGGTCGTGAGCGTTGATGCCCTCATTGCGGAGAAGGAACTCCGTGGCGTCAGCGATCTCGGCCATCGTCACGAGGCGCCCTATTGGCGTTCGCGGAATGTGGGGGTGATGGGGCACATCTCTCCATTTCGGACTGTCCCCGACGACGCCTGGGTGGAGGGCATTCACGCGGTGAGGGGCGATCTCGATCGCGAGGGTCCTAGTCAGACCGCTCACCCCTCCATTGAAGGTTGTGACCATCGTCGAACCCGGGTAGGGCCTGTCCTTGGCGAGGCCACCGAACAGCACAACCGATGCCCCGGTCGCGAACCGCGGATGGAGGACTCGGACGACTTCTGTGTATCCCACGAGCTTGACAGTCACCGACCTGATCGCTTGTCCGATGTCGTAGTCGCGGAGACTGTTCACGGCTTGCTCGATGGCGGTGATCACGAGATTGTCCACCTGTCGAATGCTCGTGAGGGCGTCTTCGATCGTCTCAGGCTGAGCTAGGTCCAAGGCGACGCCGCGCGTGCCGGGACCGATCTCCTTCGCCACTGCATCCGCTCTAGCCGCGTCTCTACTTGTGATCACCACCTCGTCGCCACGGTCCGCGAGCCGCTGCGCGATCAGCAGTCCGATGCCGCTACTTCCCCCGACAATTACTGAATGAGCCATGTCTCGTTGTCCTCTTCCTCTGCAGATACCGCCGCCGTGGGAGCGAAAGTCATGGGAGCCCCGCGTTCAGCCTTGCGATCTCAGCGAAGGCGCTCCAGTCCTTCGCGCCTAGCCCCATTGCGAGCGCGCTCAGTGTCCGATCGCAAACGATTGCAGCGTAGGGAAGCGGTGATTGTACTGCCGCGGCAGCGGCAAGCATCAACTGCAGATCCTTGAGACCGGTCGCCATCTCGAATCCCACCTCGTCATAGTCGCGCTCGCCGATGCGTTGGAGATAGCCCGCAACACCCGGGTGGCCCTGAAGCTCCCGCAACATCTGCATCGCTATCTCGTGGTTCACGCCGGACTTCTCTGTGAAGGCGAGGAACTCGCCGAACAGTTCGGCGGTCGACGCCACGTAGAAATTGAAAGCGAGCTTCAGGCTGTTGGCAGTGCCCGGTGTTGCTCCGACGTGGAGGACGCGAGCGCTGTACGCGGCGATGCAGGACCGAGCGCGCTCCAGATCCTCGGAAGAGCCGCCTACGAGGCTTACCAGCTCACCAGCATTTGCGACGTTGGGACGACCGAGCACCGGTGCCGCGAGGAACTGCTGGCCGTGCGAGCTGTGAAGCACGGCGATTTCGTCGGAGCAGCCGGGGGAGACCGTGGACGTCGACACGTGGACCGCACCGGTGGCCATGCCTGCGAGCAGCCCGTCCTCGGCTGAGACGACGCCGCGGAGCGCGTCGTCGTCGAGGAGACTGCTTATGACGACAACCGCTCCGGCCGCCGCGCCCGCGGGGCTGCGAGCGACGGTCGCGCCCGCGGCAACAAGCGGTGCAGCCTTGTCCGCTGTCCGGTTGTAGACGCGTACCTGATAGCCGTGTCGTAACAGGCTCCGAACAATGCCTGCACCCATCCGACCGAGTCCGATGACCGCGACCGGCGGTTCCTCAGTTAGGGACACAGGCGGCTCCTCTCGGCTCCCTGGGGCCCCGCAGACCCTATCGGCTCCCGGGATTCAAGCGGCCCCTGGAAAGCCAACTGCTTCTTGCGTCGCTTCGCAGGAGCAACCCGGCACGCCAGCGCACTCGGGCCGTAATGATGGGGAACCAGGTCGGGCGGTTCGCTCGGCACGGACGCATCAGGTGCTCCAACCCGGTGAGCGGGATCACGCTAAGACGAAGGAGCCGTATCCCACCACTCGCGTGAGATCGCCTACCGTGTCGGCCGAGGTGCGGAGATCCAACTGCTCGACTTTCATCTCGCGCCTTGCTGCCAAGCTGAGCAGGCCGCGCAACGCGTAAACCCCGCAGGCATCGGCGGGAGACACTCCCTTTGGGTTGCGGGCGATGATCGCCGCGGCGGTTCGGTTGTCCATACGTCGGGCGGTTTCACGGTCGTGGTAGTGGCTCAGGTCGGTGCTAACGACCACCAGGGTCTCGGGCCCACCCCAAACGCGGCTCAGCAACTGTGCGACTGCGGCTGTCGACACCGTTCCGACCAAGAGAGGCAGCACTCTTACCGGACCGAGGACGAACTGAATGAATGGCAGTTGAACCTCGAGGCTGTGCTCGGCGAGGTGCGCCAAGTCGGAGACCGATACGAGTCTGTCCCTGACGACCGCATCTCGAGACGCGGAGTCGACCTCAAGCACACCCAGTGGCGTGGAGAAGGCATCTGCCCCTGACGCGGCGATGTCTCCCAATGCGACGGTGTGCGCGGGACCGAGCAGCACGACTCGTTGCACGTGGCCCCTGCCCGTGGCCACCCGCGCATAGGCGCTCGCAGCAACTGGCGCCGAGTAGACATAGCCAGCATGGGGCACGATGATCGCTTTCGGCACCGATCCCGCAGACCCTCTGAAGCGAGCGGAACTGAGTAGGCGGCGCATGGTTTCGGTGAGGATCGCCGTATCCTCCGGATAGAAGGTGCCAGCGACTGCAGGCGGACGTATGACAGAGCTCATGACGCGGTCGGCGTTAAGCGCACGGGCAGGCGCCTAGCACCCCAGGTTCCAGCTGGGCCGTCGAACACACCCACAAGTTGTGCCCCGCAGCTGGTGCAGCGGCCGCTATCGGAAAGGTGATACCGCCTGATCGTGTACCAGTCGCGCTCCACCACCATTTGACCGCACCCCGCGCAGTAGGTGCTCGACCCCTCGGCGTCGTGAACGTTGCCCGTGTATACGTGAGACAACCCGGCGGCCAAGGCGATGTGGCGGGCGCGGCTCAACGTGCTCACCGGTGTCGGAGGCAGGCCTGCGAGCTTGTAGTCCGGGTGGAAGGCAGTGAAGTGGAGAGGGACGTCGCTCGCAAGATCGCAGGCGACCCAAGAAACGAGTGAGTCCAATTCCTCGTCGGAATCGTTGAGGCCCGGGATCAACAACGTTGTCACTTCCAACCAGACCGATGTCTCCTGATGCACATAGCGCAACGTGTCTTTGACCGCTTCGAGATGACCGCCGCAAAGCTGACGGTAGAAGTCTTCGCTGAACGCCTTGAGATCGATGTTTGCAGCATCGAGGTGAGAGTAGAACTCGGACCTGGGCTCGGGGCAGACATAGCCCGCGCTGACCGCAACAGTGTTGATGCCTGCCTCATGGCACGCTTCTGCCACGTCGATCGCGTACTCGTGGAAGATCACCGGATCGTTGTAGGTGAACGCGACGCTCGGGCACCCCAACCGCTGTGCTGCTTTGACAATGTCGGTCGGTGAGGCCGCGTATGCAAGAGTGTCGACCTCTTTGGACTTCGAGAGATCCCAGTTCTGGCAGAACCTACAGGCGAGGTTGCAGCCGGCTGTTCCAAACGAGAGCACCGAGCTGCCAGGCAGGAAGTGGTTCAGCGGCTTCTTCTCTATTGGGTCGACACAGAACCCGCTCGAGCGTCCATAGCTCGTCAGAACCACCTGATCCTGCAACCGACCCCTGAGGAAACACAGGCCGCGCTGGCCTTCTCGAAGCTTGCAGGCACGCGGACAGATGTCGCACTGGATTCGTCCGTCTTCCACAAGGTGCCAGTACTTCGTGGGCACCGTAGAGCTATCCCAAGCCATTGTGCGGTGCCCGCTTCCACCCTCGACCCTGGCGTCAGACCGGTCCGCGTGTCGCGCCATCGAGCCCCTCCTCACTATCTCAGGATTGACTGGCGACCATCTTTTCGGTGGATCAAAGTCCGACTCACGGGCAACTCGGGCTTGTCTGCCGGGACAAGCCCGTTGTTGGATGTCCGTGACATTTTTCCGTGCCGGGAGGAGCGACTTCCACCAAGCTCCGTGGCACTCCCACCTCGGAACAAGATTTTAGCTCTGCGGTCGTTCGTGACCGGTGGAGCGTGAGATGGTCCCTGCCTGCTGAATGATCAACAGGTCAAGTGCAGGACGGCGTTGGTATCCCGTTCGTTCAGCTGCAGGAGCGAGATCGCGTCGGCAGTAGGCAGCGCCACGAGCTCGACACAACGTCTCCTGGCTTCATGGCTCAGCTCAGGGACGATCGGGAGCGCTCCGTGCATTCCGGTCCCGACTACGAGACGACGGCAATCCCAGGGGATCGTTTCCGCCATCGACAGGGGCGTGTGACCGTATGCAGCGCGCAGTGGTCGCGAGGCCTTCTTCTCGCGCTTGCGGACCACCCCGTGATCGATCACCACGTCGTGCTCGTAGGTCCTCCCGTCAATACGGATGCAGCCGAATACGAAGTTCTCAAAGCGCATCGCTTGACAAGTCTTGTGCTCTCCGAGAAGAGATTCCATGGCAGGCTCGAACCCAAAGCGAGCGGCCTGAGGTCCGCGACGCGTCGAAGCGAGGTCCACGTTGCGACCCGAGGTGGTGGGGACCGGTACGGGACGGACTTCAGGACACGCCGGTGACGACACGGTCGAGGGAACTCCCTTGCTGCGACCAGGTTCCCTTCGCAAGTCGCAGATCAGCGGCGTTGGGCCTTCGATCAGGATGAAGGCCCAGCTCATAGGCCGTTGCAGGGAGTCGCGTGACCCACCTCGGGCTCGTCGGGCAAGTGGCCGTGGCTGCGTCCGGACGATCCCCTTTGAGGCACTTCAGCGTGCCGTGCACTCGAGTGCCATCAGCCGAGAGGCGCCCGCGTCGCGGATATTCGTGCTCAGCGAGGTGACGGGCACTGTGAGGGCGGTCGTTTTGCGAGCCGGGCCGCGCTGGCGGGTGCGGCAGTTCGTGTTCGACCCCACCGACACGCTGGATGCCACGATGATCAATTGCACCGAAAAGAGCACGATGCGAACCGCGGTGCTCTGGGTGTCCGCCACGGGGGTGCTGACCGGAGAGAAGAGTGGCGCGTTGGTGGCCACTGCGGCGGGCGGCGTTCTCGCCTACCAGGACGGGCACATCAAGCTGGGAGGGTCGGAGGCTCCCATACTGGAAGAGGTGGCCTCCGGGCCGCTGAGCGTGAACGGAAAACCGCTCGGAGCCATGACCACCGCCGCCACCGTGTCGTGGGCACCCTGGATCCGCCGCATCGAGCAGCTCTGATCACGTGGACGTTCAAGGAGAGCCCGCAGATCACAGACTGTTCGACGGCGTCTCCTATGCATACGGCGCCGTCGCTGCTCAGGGTGCGATTCTGTTCACGGCAGGTGCCTGCCCGATTGATGAGGGCGGGAACCTAGTCGGACCAGGTGATCTGTCAGCCCAGGCGATCGCAGCTCTCGAGAACTTGAAGGCCGCGCTGGCTCTGCACGGAGCGGGCACGCAAGACCTCGTTCGCACGACTGTTTACGTGGTAGGAGATCACGATGCACTCGTGCGTGTTTGGGACGTGATCGCGACCCGCCTGGCACCGCAGCGTCCACCGAGCACCCTCCTGGGCGTTTCCGTCCTCGGATATCGGGGTCAGCTAGTTGAGATCGACGGGATAGCCGCGCTGCCTTCGACGCGACAGATGGGAAGTTGACGCCTGGCTGTTAGGCAAGGCCTGCGTGCACTCGGCGAGCGCCCGGTTGTCGGGGCCCGCGCGCTAAGTCGTGTTGACGATGAGCACAGCGCACGGAGCAGAGTGGGCGACGGCGTTCGGCACGCTGCCGAGCACGCGTTTCAGTCCCCGCATGCCCCTGTTCCCGACGACGATCAACTCCACATGCTGTTCCTTGGCGATGGAAACGATTCGTTCTGCCACGAAACCGGTCACTACGTGGGTTCGCGTCGGCACGCCCTCTGCGCGGGCGTGGGATGCCATCAACTCCGTGTGCGTTGCCGCGACACCCGCGGGGTCGATTTCCTCGCCGTGAGCGACCCTCGCGTCAGACCACGCTCTTGCGCTCACTTCGGGGCGATAGACGCTCGCGATGTGGAGCGTTGCACCGAACGTCTTGGATAGCTCGATGGCCGTCCGGACGGCTTTGCTCGCGGTCTCGGAACCGTCCGTTGCCACAAGCACCGATCTGTACACCTCGCGCTCCCATCGTCGATGGTGCGAAGACTGTAGTGGTCGGGCACCGTGTATCGGGCCGATTCGATGAAACGACCGCGCATGAACAACGGGTCGTGGTGATCCTTGCCCTCTGCGCCATCTGGCTTCGTCGGACGCGTCCGAGCTTGATACCCCGACGACAGCGTCCGGCGCCGGCCGTGGTCGTCAGGCCATTCCTGCCGTGGCCAGCTGTTTGTCGAGGTACTGGCGGATCTGGATCGAAGCGGCCGCGCCCTCCCCCACGGCAGAGGCGAGCTGTTTGGTCGACCCGGCCCGAACATCACCGGCTGCGAAAACCCCCGGCATTGACGTCATGAAGCTTGCGTCGGTCACTATGAACCCGCGCTCGTCCAGGTTCACCTGGTCCTTGATGAAGGCCGTGTTGGGATCGAGGCCGATGAACACGAAGCAGCCCGCAGGGTGGTGCTCCTCGGTCTCGCCCGTCTTTCGGTTCTCCAATACGACGGTACCGAGCTTGCCGCTGCCGTCATCCTTGGGCCGGAACTCCTTCACATTGCGGTTCAGCAGGACCTCCATTTTCGGGTGCGCCAACACCTTGTCCTCTAGGAGCTTGTGGGCCGCAAGCTTGTCGTTGTGCTCAACGATCGTCACCTTGTCGACGAAGTTCGTCAGGAAGAGGCCTTCCTCGAGGCCACTGTTCCCACCGCCCAGCACCATCAGGTCCGGGGCACCCCTGTAGAAGGGTCCGTCGCAAGTGGCGCAGAAGTGGATGCCGGCGCCGATCAGCTCGTCCTCGCCAGGTGCGCCGGTGCGGCGGTAGCTCGAACCGGTCGCGACAAGAACGGCACGAGCGTGATAGTGGTCACCATTGCCTGTGAGGACCTCGAGCCGGTCCCCGTCGGGCGAGATCTTCCCGACTGACAAGGCCTGAATCATCTCGACGCCGTAGCGACGAGCCTGCGTGACGATGCGCTCGGCCAGCTCCGCGCCGCCTATGCCGTCGGGGAAGCCGGGATAGTTGTCGAGGCGCTCAGTGACTCCGGCCTGGCCACCGAGGCTCTTCGAGTCAATGATCAGGGAGGAGAGGTTCTCCCGTGCCGCGTAGATGCTCGTGGTCAGCGCCGCCGGACCCCCGCCCACGAGGATGACGTCATAGACGTGCATCATCGCCTTGCGATCGAGACCGATCTTGTCGGCCAGCTCCTCGTTGGAAGGTTCGGACAGGCTCGTGCCGTCCGGAAACACGATCGTGGGGATCACGTTGTTCCCGTTGTTGCGCTCGTGCACGATGTCAAGGCCCTGAGGCTCCTGCTCGATGTCATGCCACTCGAACGCGATCCGCTGATCGCCCAGGAACTGCTTCGCGCGCTTGCAGTCGCTGCACCAGCTCGCGCCGAAGACCTTGATCTTCTGGTCCATCTGCGATCTCCCCTCCGGCCGTACTACTAGCGAACATACCTCCAGTCCCAAATCGAGGCACGGCGTTACAGTGCGCTGCCCCGCTCGTCACCTTGCCCGAGCGATCCCGCTGGGCCTCTGGGAGCCGGAATGAGGACGGGGTCAGATTGGCGGCCGCGTAGGTGTCCACGTCGCCGAGGGCATAGAAGACGACGACGCCCCGAACGTCCACGACGCCGATCGTCCAGGGCAGTAATTCAGGCTTGTGCGGGAAGTGCGACACGAACCTCATCGAGACCGTTCCTCGGTCGAAGCTCACGGTAGAGCCCATAGCTTTGCCGTGTTGAGCAGGTCGGCGAGGGCCTCTGCGTGAGTCCCTCTGAAGATCGCGACGCTCACCGAGCTTGCCGAATCGACGCCCGAGATCTGCATTGCGGTGAACGCCCCCGGGTTGAAGCCACCGAATCCCGAATCCGGCCGATCTTATGACCTCAACGAAGGCTGACCGGGGAACGCCACGACGAACGCGTCCTGCCCGCTGCCGAACAGACCGGTGGGATGGGAACACGACTCGATGCCCACCCCGATCCCGATCACCGCGAGTACCGCGGCTGACAGCATCCCAAAGGCGCGCACCGTTGCCAGTGTTGCATCCACGTGCTTGTTGTTCGGGCGGTCACCACCGCTGCGACCGGCGCGTCCTCGCGAGCATCGACCCTGACCGGCTGAGGGGACCTGCGCCAGCCGTTCAGCTGGAGCGATCCCGGTCCGAGGCGTCGTCCTGGTGACCGTGACTGGTGGCGAGGCGGGAGTAGCCGTGGCAGGACACATCAGCCCGCGTTCGGTGGCTCCGATCCGAGGGGCGAGGGTCCTGGTGGCGTACTGGGGACGGTGGGGGAGTGGTAACTGCTGATGGGGGTGGTCGCGGTGGACAGAGCAGTGACAGGCTCGAGCGAGCGCGGTCCGGCTACTGCCGAGCTTGTCACAACGACCAGTGCGAGGAGGAAGACACAGTAGATCCAGAACGCCAGCGTGAGGCCCGAGGTGATCGTCAGGCCCGCCCGCGCTGCGTCCGCGGACGAGATCCCGAACATTGCCGGAGACGTACCCTCCCCGATCTGGATGATCCCCGAGACCGCTTGACCCATCATCGGGATGATGGCGCCGACGAGCAAAAAGCTCCCGTGACGTATCGGTCGCCACAGGGAGGCCACGACCGCGACAGCGACCAGCGCGACCATCACGGCGACATTCCCGGCGATCACGGGCGCCGGGTTCGAGAACACATTGCCCGCGGTGAAGGACTGTGTCGTTCCGGCCGACGTCTGCAGGACGTAGCTGTCCCAGGAAGGGGCGAACGCGGCCGCGGTGCCCAGCGCGGCCAGGGAAAACGCCAAGAACGGGAGGGAGTCGGAGCCGCGCGGCCGGCCGAAGGAAACATCCTCGTGTCGTAGGGCGAACGCAATGGTGGCGCCGGCAGAGCAAGCGAGCCAGCCGATGATCCCGAGCACGAGGCCGGCGCCCATGAGGTGCGCACCCCCGGCGATCGCCGTGCCCGCGTCCGCGAAGAACATGCCGAAAGTGACGATGCTCGTTCCCATCCCGAGCAGCGCTCCCACCCGGGCACGACCGAGGAAGATGAGCAGGGCGCTAGCGCTCCAGGCCGCAAAGTAGATCGCGTGCGGTACCAGCTGGTACGCCTGCTGGGTAAGGCTCTCACCGTTCAGATAGTCAGGGAACACCCCGGCGATCCCGCATGCGACGCCGATCGCCAGGAGCGTCGCAGGTAGGACGGCCCGCCCCCCTCCGCCTGCGGCTTGTCCGCCTGCGCTCGCGAGTTGTTCGTCGGCCTTGGCGGCTGGCGCCGTAGGCTGATCAACCGGAGCGATCGTCTCCGGCCGCTCTATCGTTGTGAACCGGGTCCACGCCGCGTACCAGCCTTCCGGAGTGTCGGGCCACCACTCGAGTGGTTGCGACCATGTTTGCCCGATGCTCCAGATCCCGTAGAAGGCCGGACCGCGCCCGATCTCGTAGCTCGCTCCCCGGTAGGAAATGGTCACGTCGTCACGCACGGCTCGATTCTTCCTCCTTGAACTCGTCCCGTCGTGCCGGCAGCCAGCCTAGGGAACTGAACTGTGTGTTGGCTGGGCAGAGCCTGAGAGATCGCTCGCGACGGTGGTCTTGGCGTGGCCGCTATGCCTCTGTTGCAAACAGGCGAACCGCAGGCTCCGCACGGTCCGCGCGCGAGCCAAGACCACGGGTCACCTGCGTCAACGGCGCCGTGCCCGGACCGCGCCGTCGTTCCGGCTGAAGCGATCCGGAGTCATTAGTTCTCGCCAGCGCACGAAAGCTGCGAGCGGCAGCTAGTTGCAGGGACGCGAACTGGTTGTCCGATGAGACCGGCGTCAGTCCGCGGCAAGTTCTGACAGGCGTTATGTCGAGCTCGTCGATCGGGACAGGGTACGCGTGGAAAAAGCCCTGTCCCTGGTCGCAACGGAACCTTGCCAGTGCCTCGGCCTGGGGCGCCGTCTCGATGCCTTCGGCGGTGACCCTCAGGTGCAGGGAGTGTGCTAGGTCTATGACGCCTCGGATAAGGCTTGCACCGGTCTCTTCGGTAACGCGGTCGGTGAACGTCTTGTCTATTTTGACGCGGTCGACGGGCAGCTCGTGGAGGTAGCTCAGTGATGAGTAGCCGGTTCCGAAGTCGTCGATCGCGATAGTCACGCCGAGCGCCTTCAGCCCTGTGATAGAGGAGCGGGCCAAGGCGAAGTTGGTTATGAGGGCTGTCTCGGTTATCTCGAGCTCGAGCAGCGATGCGGGAAAGCCGGTGGCGGAGAGGATGCGCGAGACGTCCTCGGGCAATCGCGGCCGAGCGAGCTCGACGGCAGAGAGGTTCACGGCAACGCTGAGCGGTGCTGCGCGCTGCGAGAGAAGGTTGGCACCGTCGCTGCAGGCTTGTTGCAGCACCCACTGGGTGATTGCGGTGATGGCGCCGTTACGCTCGGCGAGAGGGATGAACATGCCAGGGGGGATCAACCCGTCGGTGGGGTGCTGCCAGCGCACCAACGCCTCGAGGCCGCAGACCGTGCCATCGTGGACATTGACGATCGGCTGGTAGTGCAGCCGGAGCTCATCACGTTCGGCGGCACAGGACAGTTCAGCGCTGAGCCGGTCCCGCCTTGCCGCCTCCTGTTCGATTGACTCTTCCCACCACCTGGTTCGGTTGCATCCCTCGGACTTGGCGAGGTACATGGCTGCGTCAGCCCGCCGGATGAGCTCCTCGGCCTCGCCGCAGTCTGCGTACGTCGGTTCGCCACTGCGGAACTCGCCCGCCGCGGCGATGCCCACGCTGCAACTGATCCTGATATACAACCCGTCGATGACGATCTCCTCGAGCGCCTGGTGGATTCGAGAGGCGAAGCCTGACGCGTCGGCGGGCGTTCGTAGCTGCTCGAGCAAGATCACGAACTCGTCTCCGCCCATCCTGGCCACGGTGTCCCCCGCTCGGGTCTGAGCCTGGAGGGTGGCGCCGATCGCTTGAAGAACGGCGTCACCGCTGGCGTGCCCCCAGCCGTCGTTGACCTTCTTGAAACCGTCGAGGTCGATGTACAACAGCGCCACCGAGTCTCCAGACCGGCTCGCGACAGCTAAGGCATGCGTGACTCGGTCCTGCAGCAGCACACGGTTTGCCAGACCCGTCAGGCCGTCGTGCAAGGCGAGATGACGCAACTTTTGTTCGAATGCATGGTGCTCGCTGATGTCCCGGTAGGTGAGCACCAGCCCGCCTATGCCCGCGTGCGAGCGCTGGTCGGTAACGGCCACGGCGACCAGCAGGTACCCGCCCTTGCTGCCGCGCATCCGCACTTCGTTCTTGAGCGTCGTGCCGGGGCGCTGACGTGCCTCGACGAGAAGTCTTTGCACCGTTGTCCGGTCGTCGATGTGGACGTTGTCGATACAGCTTCGGCCCACCTGGTCAGCCGCCTGATACCAACCCACCTCCCGGCCGGATGAACTGGTGTAACGGATGATTCCGGCTTCATCCACGACGAGGATGACCTCGCTCACGTTCTGGAGCAACGCCTCCAGGCGGCCCGCCTGTTCGGTTTGGGCTCGTGCCAGCTGGGCCAGCAGGGTGGACGTGGAGATTGTCGTCGGCGCACGACCGCCGATCACGAGAAGGTCGTCGTTGCTGGAGATCACCTCTGCCATCAGCTGCATCGCGGCGTCGACTGCGAGCATGTCGGCTTGGACGGTGAGGCCCGCAGGTGCCGGAAGCGACGAGGCCGGTTCTTTTGCGTACAGGGCCCAACCAAAACCCATAGGGCCCAACAGTGTCTGGTAAAACGCGGAGCGGTTTATCAGCTTCGCCGAACCATCCGGACGCTCCAGTACGACGCTGCGACGCTCGTTGTCCTGCCGGAACCACTCATCCACCTCCCGGCAGGTCAAGCTGTCCGGCAATGCCTGACGTTGTGTCGCGAGGGCGCCGACGGTCACAGACGCCGCGAAGCCACTGTGCATGCCCTCTGTAATCGGTAATTGGCGAAACCTGCTTGAGAACAATCCCGAAATGTGACCGAATGGTTACCCGTCGTTCACTTTCGTGCAAGTGACTGGCTCGCAGGCACTAGGCCAACCGAAATGTTGCCGGGAACTGCTCGTTCGGAGCTGAGCACGCGCAGTGGCGCGACCCGAAACGAATGGTGCTATGGGTCATCACCTTTTGGAGTGACCTTCGACGAACACGGCACTGAAAATGTTAAGCAAGCAAGAAATGGGGAAACGTTCAGATGAATAGCGGAGGCACCTACTCGAGACAATCGTGGGAATTGCGTGTTGGCGCTCTCGGCGCGCAGCCATAACCTGTACTGCCAGAAAGGACAGCAGAACTGTGTCTATGACCGCCGTGTCGTTCTTCGGGGCCGAGCAACGGTGTCTCTTCGACACCCGGGCGCAACAAGAACCGCATTGGTGACCAGATCTGTCGTCAAACACATCGGAGCGTGGGCCATCACTGGCTGCCCGGTGGGGCGAGCCCCTCGGGCGCGAAAGAGCCGCCTGGTGGCTTGCCGGTCCCAGGCTTGAGCCCTTTCGGGCTCCCTTGCGGTGGCGAGTGGAACCCGTTCGGGAGTTTCACCCCGGAGCCGGGCGGCTGGACTCTCGCACCGTTCGTTCGACCAGGAAGCCCACCTGGGAATCCGGCGCTCCCGAGGGGCCCCACGGCACTTGCTGCTGTGAGGTTCCGGAAGGAGGCGAATCCGAGAACGGCAACGACGAGGAGCACCGCAGCGGGGAGCCATCTGGGCAGCTGCATGAGCAACCACGCGCCGAGCAAGGCGATGAGGCCGATCGCCGGGAGATAGAAGCGAATGACGTGGATCCCGCCACCGCCGCCACCGCCCGATGGGCCGCCACCGCCGGTTCCCGCCTGGGCGGTCCAGGTGTATGCGGAGTAGAGAGCCCAAAGGCCGAGCCAGCCGGCAGCAAGCACGAGGCCTACCACGGCGTCACGTCGGCTCCTGGCCGCGGACGCTGGATCAGCGGTCGCGGACCGGATGCGGAGCAGCCTGACTGCCATCCAGACCAACGCCGCCAATCCCAACAACAGACCGGGGATCGCCTTCACAAGGTACGGCGGCATGATCTTCAGGTTCGGGATGATCGCACGAAGGGCGAAGGTGATCTCGCCCGCGCCGTATCCGGTCTTGAGCGCTCCCCCGTAGAAGAACTGGTCGAAGAGCGTCACACCGCCGGCGAAGAGAACCACCGAGGCAAACCACCACGCCAGTGACCGTGCACCGATGCGCGCCTTCTTGGCCGTGAGGAGCACTGCGGTCGCCGCCACCAGGAGCATCACCACATCGGTGTAACGGATGAAGACCGCCATCTCGAGCGCGACGAACCCTAGGAGACCGACGACGGTTCGCCGGCGCGGGGCGGCGTCATCGGCGAGGAAGGTCCAGAGCAGTGCCCCGGCTCCGGCGGCGATCAGTGCAGCATCGGTGAACGACGGCATCGTCGGACGCCACGCGAAAGCGATCGCTGCCCCTGAGGACACGAAGAGCACCACCGCCCAGGTGCCTCCCCAGTTTCCCAGCCAGCGTCGGCCAGCTACGAAGAGGCTCGTCGACGCCAATGCGCCGGCGAACAGTGGAGCCGCCCTCAAGATCCCCAGAATCTGGAACGGCGCTGCGAAGAAGGGATAGCCCGGGTTCTTCTCGCTCATCCAGCGGCCGTTGGACAGGTGGATCCATTGCATGATCGCCGTGCCGTCGTGGGCGGTCAGCTGCGCCGAGAGGGCGTTGTACTGCGCGGTCGACAAGGTGACGTGGCCGTGGGTAAGAGCGATAATCGACGCCAGGTAGGCAGAGTCGTCCGGTTCCAGCATCTTGGTTGCTTTGGCGAGCACAGCAATGCAGAACAACGCGAACACGCCGACCGCGACCGCGATCTCGGCGACCGGAAACGGGCGTGGCGCTTGTGCCTGATCGGCGGGCGTCAAGCCCGGAGCGACAAGGGTGTCGGAAGTCATGGCCATTCGGCACTCGTCTTGGGCATGCGCTTAAGGCTGGCACGCGATCCTGGGGGTTCGCTGCGTAGTTGGGCAGGGATTGCTGTGATCATCAGGCTGCGCTTGCCAGCCGGGTGGACACGACGATCTGGACTCGAAGGTCAGGCTCCTCGGTCATCCCAGTGACCGGATGGCATGTTGGCGGACATGGATCACCGAGGATGTGACGGCGGTCTCACGGCTTTCGGGTCGTACCCGATTCTCGAGTACGACCCTGATCGGTCCGCGGTCATCGAACCGGGCGCAGCGCGATCATGGCACGACATTCCCCGTGCCACCGTCGGGTGTTTCCTATCGGAAATAGTTCGTGAGGTTTGTCCTAAAGCGCGCGAACTCGTCGGTCTGCCGAGCCTCCGGGCCGCTCTGGGAGTTGACTCATGAGGGCAGTCGCCTCAGCGTGTTCTACCCGGGGAAGGGCACCCCGCCCGCCACGACCACTTTCGAGCGGGTCAGTGTGGGCGGCTGCCGGGTGCTCCTCGGGTGCGGAGGAGCCGGCACGCTGGTAGGCAATCTCCGCCATGGAGAGGTCGTGATGGTGGAGGCTGCGGTGCGAGACGAGGGGGCGTCCTTCCACTACTTCCGCTTGCCCGAGAGGTCGTCACCGACGATGCGGTGGTCGCCGTGCTGGAGGCGGTTGCCGGGGAAAGTGGGGTCGTTGCCCGGCGGGGCAAGGACTGACGGCCTGTTCCAAGACACTGCCGGCAGGTTGCACCGGCGCGTCGAAAAAGGATGTCTCGTCGTCGACAGGGAATCCCGCGCTGCCGGCCGTCGAGAGGATCCGCCACGTCCCCATCGGGGGGTGTACCTGTCGGCCGGAGATGACATCGCCGGCTCGAAACCGAACGAGAACCGTTGGCGCGAGGATCTGGAGCTGCAAGCCAACCTGCTCCACCTGGCCGCTTCAGCGGCGCACCGGCTTGCAGACGCACAGAGGCGCACTGGACGAGCGGACCGGAAGGGCTCCGGCGAGCCTAGACCGTCCAGGAGCTCGGCAGCCGGGACGCCTGCCGTTATCTCTGGCAGCGGAAATGCTCAGCGGGGAGGCCCGGCTGCGACGACTGCCTCGACCTCTGCGGCTGGTGGCTCACCGCGGCCGAACGATTCGAGCCACCACGTCATGCCGGCCTCCTTGAGTGCCGCGAACCGCGACGAGAGCTCGTGAGCAGGCGCGAGCCCCGTGACGCCGCGGCAGACGATGTCGATGTCGATCGGGCCCCCCTCATCGAGGAGCTTGGTCCGCACCGCCGCCACCTGTTCGGGTTCCGGCAGTCCGGGGAGCACATGGCCTCCTGGATCGAACAGAGGGAAGCAGCCCTGGTTGCGCGCAGCCCGAACGAGGGGCCGGTGGTGGGGCCACCTGCAGGCCACCCAGACCGGCAGTGGTTGTTGCACGGGTCTCGGGAGAAAAGCAGTGCTGTTCACCCAGATCCGGTCCCCTTCGAACTCGACGGGCTCACCCGACCACAGGCGCCTCAAGATCTCGAGCGAGTCGTCGAGGAAAGACGCCCTCTCTACCGGGTCGACGACTTCTCCAGAGAAAGAGCTGAACTCCTTCCATCCGTCGTGGCCGAGGCCCACGCCGACGTCGAGACGGCCCTCCGACAGCCGATCGAGCGTCGCTGCCTGCCGCGCGAACACCCAAGGACGCCGCCGGGCGAGCGGAGTGACCATCATCCCTAGGCGGATCCGATCGGTTGCTTGGGCGATGGCGGCCGCCATCATGAACGAGTCGGCGACGGCCATCCCCGGGATCGTCAACATGTGGTCCCACAGGTACAGGCCGTCCCATCCCGCTCGCTCCGCCAACTGCGCGAGCGCGACAAGTCGCTTCGGCTCCGCGAACTCGTCGAACGGAGGGAGGAAGACTCCGTAGGAGAGGGGCTTGTAGTTCGAGTGGTGCCCCGGAGGCTCTTCATGCGTCATAAGGCCGGGACGGTACTCGATCGGACCCGGGCGCGCGGTCCTCGATCACAATTCGACAGACCGGCCCCGGTGCGTGCGGCTTCAGCTGGGGACACGCGGTCGCGACGCGGGACTCGGCGCCGGCTATGTGAGATCCGCTGAAGTGGCGACGTGTCTGGGACCACGCCGCAACGATGTCAGGGCGATCCCAGCAAGCGCCCAGGCTCCCAACACGAGCAGCGGGTCGGAGTCCCTGGCACCGTCGAAAAAGGCGACTGCTCTGAGGCCGGTGTTTGTGGCCCCGACCGGCAGGTACTGGGCGATACAGCCCCAGGGGGCGGGCATTAGCTGCCAGGCCGTGGTCGCGCCCGAGAACGCGAAGCCGAAGAACCATGCGACGAACAGGGTGACGAGGATTCCCGCGATCCCGGCGAGGGACGCCAGTCCGCAGGTGACCGCAGCGATCGATCCCGCGCCGAGGGTGATGACGAGCTCGTTGGAGAACCAGGAACCGGTCAAGCCCCCGATCATGCCCTGTAGGGCCAAGGTCACGAACAGGCCGGCGAGGACGGCATAACCGAGCAGCGCGGCCAGTTGTCTGCGCCGATCATGCGACAGCAGCCCGATGATCGCACCCGCAGCGATCGAGGTCATCGTCAGAGGGATGAGGGCGGTCGGGATCGCCGTGCCTTTGGGGTCGTCCACAGGGTTCGGCGCCAGGTCGACGACGGCCACGGTGGCATGCGGCAGGACACGCCTGATGGCCGCGGGCACAGCTTGGGTCAACATCTGCGCGACGCTCGGACTCGCTTCGGAGGCTGTGTAGACGGTGGCGCCTGCGCTCGACAGCGATACTGCGCCATAGACCTGCCTGTCGATGACCGCGGCGCGGGCGGCCGAATCGTCGCTCAGGACGGTGACTGTGAACGTGCCCGGCTGGGTTCGGTCCAAACCGCGTGCCAGTTCTCTGGCGGCCGGTGCGGGACCGGCCACGGCAAAGGGCAGACTGCGGGGTGCCTCTCGTGAGGACGACCAGGCGAACATAAGAACCAGGAGGAATTGCGCGACGACGATCGCGCTCACAGCGAGAAGAACTACGGAGGTGGAGCGACGTCCGCCACCACTCGGTCGCCGGGCACCGACCTGCGAATTGTCCGACATAACCCTCCAATACCTGGCGAGCGGTCCTGTGTCATGGAGTCTGCGTCTGTTGGGACACCCTAGGTTCTCGGTCGGCACGGGCACCTAATCGGAGCGCGCCGGGCTCCGCTTCAGGCGAGCACTTCGCGCCATCCCAGTTGGCTAGGTTGGCCGTTCCGATTTCTGTCTCATCTGTCACTTCCGACAAGGACAGGGTCCGGAGCCACCTGTTGCCGGGTGGCGGTGACGGTCTTGTCCGGCTTGGGCGTGCCCATGGACCTCTCCTCTCCCCGTCGGTTCGCCGGCGAGTGCTGGCTGGTCCCCGCCCCACTGGCGGTACCGGTAGTGGCGATGGTCTCGGCGAGCGAGGCCAGGTTCAAGGCTGCATTGCGGTCCCGGTCGAGGACAAGACAGCAATGCTCGCAGCGGTAGGTGCGCTGGGCGAGGGGCAGCTTGGCTTTCACTGCCCTGCACTGAGAGCAGGTTTTCGACGACGGGTACCACCGGCCGGCGACGATCAAGCTGGATCCGGACCAGGTTGTCTTGTAGGCGAGCTGACGGCCAAGCTCGGCAGGGAGGCGTCGAGGATGGCCCGGTTGAGCCCGGCCCTGCGCCGCTTTGACCTGCCGGCGCGTGGCCTGGTCATAGCGGCCACTGCCAGGTCCTCGAGACGACCGTGACGCAGCTTACGGCGAGCCCGGTGGTCAGCTTGTGGAGGCCGTCGGCGCGTGCGTTGGCCACCGTGGCGTGGCGGCGGGCCAGGCGGGCCTTGGTGTGCTTCCAGCGCTTGGACGGCGGACTGCCTCTGCCGGCCGGGCGTCGGCGCCGGGACAGCTCCCGGTCGAGGCGGGCCTGGCGGCGAGCCCAGTTGTTGAGGTGCTTCGGGTTGGGGACGGTCCCGTCCGCCTCGGTCACCCCACCCGATTGTCCGACCGCGAGGGTAGGCAACAGAGGTGGTCAGCCCGCTGGATCAGCATCGTGCTAGCACCACTGCTTTCGACCGGGCAGGATGTGACCATGTCAAGCACCGAGGAAAGTCGCACGCAAAGCCGGTTGCCGGGTCCGGCGCAGCCAACCGGCGCGCCACCACGTGTGACGCTTACCGTCAACGGGACCGCGCACTCGGTGCCGGCGTCGACTTCACTCCTGTCGGCGCTGCGTGGCGAGTTGGGTCTGACAGGTGCCAAGCCGGGTTGCGGGGAGGGCACCTGCGGATCCTGCACGGTGCTCGTCGACGGCTGTCCAGTGCGCGCCTGCCAGCAACCGGTCGACGACATCGCGGGGAAGGCCATCACGACGATCGAAGGACTCTCGAGCGGTGGTTGGCTGCACCCGGTCCAGCAGGCGTTCGTCGAGGTCGGTGCGGCCCAGTGCGGCTACTGCACTCCTGGAACGGTCCTCGCCGTGGTCGCTCTTCTGGCCCGCTGCCCCGATCCGGACGACGATGCCGTGCGCGAGGCGCTGTCGGGCAACCTTTGCCGCTGTGGCGCTTACGGGCGCGTCCGCGAGGCGGTGCGTAAGGCTTCCGAGCTGATCGCGGAGCCAGGCTTCGCCGACGGCTTGCCGGTCGCGGCGACCACCGCGGACTGGAAATTGCCCGAGCCAGGCGGGCCCTGTTACAGGCCGGCGCGGCCGTGGGACATGACCGAGCCCACCGACCGCGACTGGTTTGGAATTCTCGGCGACGGGACGGTCGTGGTGCTACCACCTGCGACGCCGGCAGCGGGCACGTGGTCGACGAGCGGTGGTGCCTGGTTGCACATCGGGACCGATGGGATCGTCACCGCGTTCACCGGCAAAGTTGACGTGGGCCAGGACAACCGCACCGCGTTGCGTCTCCTTGTCGCCGAGGAGCTTCGCGTCCCCCTCGAGTGCGTCCGTCTTGCGATGGGGGACACCGATCTGTGTCCCTACGACATGGGGACGTTCGGCAGCCGGTCGATGCCGGACGCCGGGAGCGCGCTCAGCCGGGCCGCCGCGTTTGCCCGCACCTTGTTGCCGGTGCCCGCAGGGTCACGGAGAATCGAGATCGTGAAGGGCGAGT
>Ga0116111_1000311_pt1 | contig 41054 bp, 36 predicted proteins | sample June2015DPH_8_10_FD_89720 | JGI IMG/M metagenome (GOLD analysis project Ga0116111, IMG submission 89720) | Peatland microbial communities from SPRUCE experiment site at the Marcell Experimental Forest, Minnesota, USA - June2015DPH_8_100 | ecosystem: Environmental > Terrestrial > Soil > Wetlands... | reverse complement strand
GGAATTGGCTCTACAGAAGTCGAATCTCAACGTCCGGCGTGAAATCCTTGGCGAGCCCACGAACCCGAGTACGCCGCTGGCCGTGCCCAAAATCAGCTGCTTGCACCACAGGCTGCTAGGGTCGGGATAAAGCTGAGTTGACAGTTTCAGGCGCATGGCTTTGTCGAGACCGTATCCGCCCAGGATCTTCAGCATCGCTGGATTCAGCGATTCAAAACGATCCTCCTTGAGCGAACTCCGGATGATGCCGAAAGGTGCGTTGTCCACCAGCAACTGTAGGGAGGCTTGCGATTGTCTTAGCGCCTCCTCCATAAGCTTTCGTTCCGTGACATCGTTGGCCAGTACCAATTCGTAGTGACCGCCATCTCGCCCGAAAGCAAACCCTCTGACCTCGACGTATAAGAGACTGCCGTCCTTTTTCCGGTGGCGCCAGATTCCAACGCCGTTCAACCCGGGATGGAGATGATTCCCATGGTCCAGCAACGTCGGTTTCCCCTCGTGAGGGCGTATATCCAAGACTGTCATTCCCAGGAATTCCTCGCGGGAAAACCCGTAGGTTCGTACCGCCGCATCATTCACGGAGACAAAGCGCAAGCTCGCGCAGTCATAAATCCACATGGGATAAGGATTGGCGGAGAAGAGGAGTTGTTGCTGGTTCTCGGCTTGCTGGCGCAGGCGCACCACTTCCCGATCACTGCTAAGCTTGCACCGGAGGAGCCAAAGCAATCCTGCAACCCCGATCACTAGCGCGACGATGACAATAAGCGGCATCGGGCCAGATCCGCGCAAGAGCTATGGCGCACGCACGTCCGAAGTCACTAATCCCACCGCGCAAAATACGGAATTTGTGGTGCTTGTCGAGACCTGGGTACCGCAAATTGCGCAAGGTCGCCCCCTATCGATCGGCGCCTTCTGTCGACCGCAGGACTTTGGGCGGCGCGTGCGGTGTCGATGGCAATTCACCCTGGCGTGGCGCGACAAGGAGAACTCCACACAACCTTTCCGCAGCATACCACTTTCAGGCTCCAATCCGCAGCATAATCTAGCGCGCACAAACTGACACTTTAGTAGTTCGTAGTTCCAATTTGGGACTACTGAGACTTCGGTGCGTTTTGGGCGCTTCGTTCTCTTCCGTGGTCACCGCCCGAGCTTTCCCACCCCTGCTACAATGCAGGCGAAAACCATCCGCACGTCCGGGGTTTCTGGCAAATGCCAGAAGGGGGGAGTCTGCCCTAATTGGATCGAACTTCGGTGCGTGTTTCTTCGTATAAGTCTTTAGCAGTGAGTGGGATTGGGCCAGGAGTCACGCCCTTGGGAGCGCTGATTGGACGATATCCAAGCCGTCAATGCCCTCGTCCGTCGCTGTGTTACCGGCGACGCTGCGGCTTGGCAGGAAATCGTTCAGCAGTATCATCGCCGGATCTATAACCTCTGCTATCGCTTTTCCGGATCGCCCGACGATGCGGCTGACTTGACCCAGGAAGTATTCATCAAAATGTATCGCACGCTGAGCACGTTCGACACTACGCGGGCTTCGTTTATGACCTGGGTCGCGACGGTCACGCGAAATCTGCTGGTGGACCACTTTCGCAAGGGAAAGTACGACCGCATCACGGACTCGCTGGAGGCAACGCCGGGCAACCAGGACGATGGCCTGACCCTGGCAGAGAAGCTGGAAGACCGCTCGGCCAGTCCCGAATCCCGGGTGCGCAGCCAGGAGGCGCAGAAGCTGGTCCACCAAGCCCTGGGGAAGCTCTCTCCCGAGCTGCGGGAGGCGGTCATTCTGCGCGATCTCCAGGATATGGACTACAAAGACATTGCCCTGGTCCTCAAAGTCCCTGAAGGCACTGTGAAAAGTCGCATAAATCGGGGGCGAACGGAACTTGCGAGGCTGTTACAACGTAGTTACAAACAGGTGAGTTGATGCCCAGCGAGAACCAATCCGGAATGCAATGCATCGAGTGCGAAGGCCTGCTGGCCGAAGCCATCGATGGCGCTCTGCACGGCTCTACGCTGGCCGCGTTTGAGGCGCACCAGCAGTCTTGCACGGCATGCCACACCATGGTCGAAGAGGCCACGGCGGGCATGCACTGGCTGAAGGGGCTGGATGAGGTTGAACCGCCGCGCCACTTGGTGCACAACATTCTGACGCACACGATCGGGGCGCTTCCGTCGGAGCACGCCGTAGTTCCACAGCGTGGCGAGGGCTGGCTCGACAAGGTGAAGGGCCGCTTGGCGCCAATCTTCGCGCCGGTCGCCACCCCGCGCTTCGCCATGTCGTTTGGCATGGCATTCTTCTCCATCACCCTGCTGCTCAGCATCGCTGGGCTCCATATCAGCGATCTGCGGCGGCTCGACTTAAGCTCCAAGGGCATTGCCAAGACTTATTCCTCGACCCAGGCGCGCGTAATTCGCTACTACGACAATCTTCGCCTGGTGTATGAGATCGAGTCGCGTGTGCGTGACTTGCGCCGCGTCGCCACCCCAGAGAAAGAGAAGCCGCCGGAAGAACCAACACCCAAAACCCAACCCAAGAGCGATAACCGGCAAGACAAGGATCGCACTAATCAGAACTACGGCCGCGACGCAAACCAGCCTGAGCTGGCCGCGTCTCCGGCTGGGAATGAACAAGGAATGAAGAATTTAACGAATCAGGCCCGGCTGAACAGGAGAACCGCATGAACTGCGCCAATCATGTCGACGCTCCCGCAGTCGCATTCTGCCGTACGTGTGGGAAACCACTGTGCAGCAGCTGCGTGCGAGACATCCGTGGCGTTATCTATTGCGAGGAATGTTTGGCCTCGCACCTGAGCGGGGCCATGCCGCCGCCCGGTACTACCGCCGTGCCGCCGGCTGCTCAACCGGTAGCCGCGGTCGGAAATCCCCGCCTGGCCGCGCTGCTGGGATTCATTCCCGGGGTCGGCGCCATGTACAACGGGGAATTTGCCAAGGGTTTCGTACACGTGCTGATCTTCGCCACCCTGATCTGGATGGCCGCGCACGTGAATGGCATCTTCGGTTTGGGTATCGCTGCGTTCGTAATCTATATGCCGATTGAGGCCTATCAGACAGCGCGCGCCCGCCAGATGGGCTTGCCGCCGCCGGATCCGCTCGGCCTTAATCACCTGTTTTCGGCCGGGGGCCCGGCGCCGAATCCGCCTCCGGGTGTCGCTGCCGGCGCCGCGCCGGTGACGGGGACCACCATTTCGACCGCAGCTCCAGAGGGGCAACCTGTGGAGGCCGAATGCTGCCCGCCGTCGCGAGTGCCGATTGGCGCCTTCGTCCTGATCGGTCTAGGCGTGCTGTTTTTGCTGAATGAGATGGACGTGGTGAACTTCGACCGTATATGGCGGTTTTGGCCGCTGGTCCTGATCGCCATCGGCATTCGCGTGCTGCTGCGGCGCCGCGGAATGGGCTGGTGAGGAGGGCATCATGAGATTCCGCTATAACCCTTATTGTTCGTGCAGCCGTTGCCGTGCTCATGGTTTCATGGGGCCGGTTGTCCTGATCACCATCGGGGTGCTGTTTCTGCTTGACCAGTTAGGACACTCGCGTTGGATGGACTTTGGCAGCACCTGGCCGGCGCTGTTGATCGTGATCGGTCTGATCATGTTCCTGCAACACAACGCTTCGGCCGAAGGTCATGTGCCTCGTGATTACCCGGGGATGATGCCACCTGGCAGGCCGGGACCACCGATGCCGCCGTATCCGCCGCCACCGCCGGTGGTAACGCCACCGCCGGCTCCTCCGGCCGGGGCAATCACGTCGGATACGAATTGGAAAAATCCTAACGATCCGGAGGTGCACAATGGCTAGCCAGAATACCTATCCGCCACCACCGCCGCCGCCGCAGTATCAGTATTCGGTACCGCCGCCGTATCGCTATCGGCGCTCGATCGCGGGCCCGCTGGTGCTGATCGTCATCGGCCTGGTATTTCTGCTGCGGAACTTCGGATTCCGGCTTCCGATCTGGCACTTCTTCGGCCACTGGTGGCCCTTGCTGCTCATTCTGTGGGGCGTGATAGCTCTGATTGAGCACGCTACGTCGCAGCGCATGGGATATCGCACGCGTCATCTGGGCGGCGGAGGAATTCTGTTGCTGGTATTGCTGGTGGCGCTGGGTGTCTCCGCCCACTACTCGTCGGACTTTGACTGGGGTGGGGTGCGCGATCACATCCAGATGGACGACGATCTTGGCGGCATCTTCGGCACCGCATTTACCTTCGACGACACCCTGCAGCAGGCGTTTCCGGCGCATGGCAATCTGCGCGTGGTCTGCGATCACGGCAGCCTGAACATTGCGCCCGCCGACGATAACACCTTGCGCGTGGTGGTGCACAAGAAGGTGTATGCGCAGAACCAGAAGGACGCCGATAAGTACAACGACGGGACCAAGCCCCAGGTCACGGTGACGGGAAATTCGGTGGTGCTGAACGCTAACACCAACGGCGCCGGCGAGCACGGAGTGGAGGCTGACATGGAGATCTTCGTGCCCCGCGACGCGATCCTCGATATTGCCAGCAAACGCGGCGACGTGGCCGCCAATGACCGCAAGGCCGATGTCAAGATCGCGTTGCAACATGGCGACGTTACCTTGAACGATGTGGGCGGCACGGTGAACATCAGCTTGCAGAACGGTTCGGTCCGCGCCTCCAAGATTGCTGGCGATCTTGAGGTGGAAGGCCATATCGACAATGTCACCATCGATGAAGTGGCCGGCGCGGTCCATCTTAACGGCGACTTCTTCGACGATATCCGCCTCAGCAAGATCGCCAAGACTGTGACCTTCAAGTCGTCGCGCTCGGACGTGCAGATTGCTGCTGTGCCCGGCGATCTGGAAATCGCCGGCGACGAAGTGCGGGGCAACGATCTAAGCGGTCCCAGCCGTCTCATCACCCGCTCCAAGGACATCCACATCGAGAACGTGTCCGGCGACCTGCAGCTTGAGACCACGAATGGCAATGTGGAAGTGCGCGCGGCCGACAAGCTGCCGCTGGGCCGCATCAGCATTTCCAGCAAACGCGGCGACGTCTCACTGGTGTTGCCGCCCAAAGCGGGATTCCAGGTGCAGGCCGCCACCAGCAAGGGCGACATCACCTCCGAGTTCGAAGCCCTGAAGATCGACCAAAGCAACGGTTCAGCACGGGCGTCGGGCGCCGTCGGCAACGGCGCGAGCAAGCTGCAAATCAACACCGACACCGGCGACATCCGGATAACCAAGGGGTAGTGCTCGTTCACCACAGAGACACAGAGGCACGGAGAAATCCGTGCCTTTTTGGTTTCAAGCGGGCCCTGCTACTGTATCATTTATGGTACATACCTGGAGTAAGCGAGGCCGAGGTGACTCGATGAAAAGGAAAAACCCGCACATTGGCTCGTCGCTGAATGAGTTCTTGCAAGAGGAAGGCATCCTTGAGGAAACCCGTGCCGCCGCTCTCAAAGAAACGCTCGCATGGCAGGTGCAGAGAGCGATGAAGAAGGAGAAAATCAACAAAATGCAAATGGCGAGGCGTATGAAAACGAGTCGGGCGGCTCTGGACCGCTTACTCGATCCCGCTAACGCTTCGGTAACGCTGCAGACGCTGTGCAGAGCGGCGCGGGCAATTGGGCGAGACCTTCGGATCGAGCTTATTTGACCCGCGTTTTCTCGCGACATAGGGGCTTCGCTGTGCGGTGAAGTCTTGAACCTAACGACTAGCTGCTAACCACTTTCCTCACGACCGCCTCCACCTCCGCGACCACATCGTCAATACTCTTGTGGGTAGTATCGATGTGCACCGCGTCCGGTGCGGCGACCAGCGGTGATGCCGAACGCGTGCGGTCGCGCTGATCGCGCGCCGCCAGCTCCGCCATCACGCGTTGTGTCTCCTCTGGAGAGTGCAGTCCGGCCTGCACTACCCGCCGTTCAGCGCGAACGCTTTCCTCGGCATCGAGAAAGATCTTGACGTCCGCGTAGGGAAACACCGCGGTGCCAATGTCGCGGCCCTCCATCACCACGCCGCCGCCCAGTCCCAATGCGCGCTGGCGCTTCACCATCACCTCGCGCACCGGCGGGTGGATGGAAACGCGCGACGCCGCGGCGGTGACATCGGCGTCGCGTATCCGCTGCGAAACATCGCGACCGTCCAGCAGCACGCGGTTGCCTTCCCCGTGAGGTTCGAGGTCGATCACCGTATTGGCCGCCAACTGCCGGAGGGCTTCGCCATCGTCCAGAGAAACCTGCCGCTCCATCGCCTTCAGCGCCAGAGCGCGATACATGGCGCCGCTTTCCAGGTTCACGTAACCGAGCTTCTTCGCCAGGCGCGCGGCGATGGTGCTCTTGCCTGAGCCGGCCGGCCCGTCGATGGCGATCACCAACTTGCGCCCTGTGGTCATTCCTTGCCGGTGTCCTTGGCGGGAGGGACTGGTGTCGATGTCGATGGCGATGGCGATTTTCTGGGTCGGCGCTGCACCAGTGGCTTACCGGGCTGAGGTGGATGGGGTGCGAAGCGCGGCTGCAGTTTGAACTTCCGCTCAACGGGATGCACGGCTGGCAATTCCAAGGAGGAGACCTGCAGCAGGACGCGGCCGGCAACGTGGACGAAACTCAATTCACGCGCAGCTTGCAGCGCGCTGATGGCTTCGCGGACCCGCGCGCGACCAATGAGGTTGGAGAAGAAGTGTTCCACCTCTTCCTGTTGCGCGGCCAATACACAATCGAGATACTTCGAAACCAGCGCCGTCAGCGCCTCGGCCACCGAGACGTGCATGCCCTCTTTAACCGCCTCGGGTGACCAGCGGAAGAGCACGTCCCAGAACACTCCTTTTTCCTGGCTGTAATCCACGCGAGTAATGCGCAGCTTGGCCCACAATTCATCCAGCGCGCGGTCCAGGGCTGCGGCGGAGATGTCGCCACCCAGCAACTCGCGCAGCCGGTATTCGGAGATCGGCCCTTCCTTCTGGATGATTTGAAAGGCATCGATGGCGAGCGGAGAATATTCGGAGCGTGCCCCGGCTTTCGGCGCCTGGCGAGGGTTTCGATCGCCCATCAATCCGTAAAAATAAGGAAACACCGAGGCCGAAACGATGAAGTTGTTATCGGGGAAGACGTTCGCTTCGTAGGCCGCTTTTTCGCGCAGCAGGCGGACCATCAGATGCTTGGCATCGCGAGCGCTGGGGTCGGCAAAGGCCATCTGCCGGGCGGGCAAATGCTCGTCACTGCCGGCATAGGCGCCCACGAAGGTCGGCACGAGTACCGCCGGCCGTTGCGGGTAAAGCAGGCAAAATCCCACCGAATCGATGAACTCACGCGCCTCTTCCAGCGTGCGGATGGGCCGCCCGTTCAAGCGCCACTTTTCCCGGCGCAGCTCCTGTAATTGCTGTTCGTGCATAAAAAGCAGCAGTTAGCACTTAGCATTTAGCATTTAGCACTTAGCATTTAGCATTTAGCACTTGGCACTTAGCAACTAGGAGCCACCTCATCAATCGTTTTGTATCAGGGCACGGCTTCAGCCGTGCCGCAAACAGGCCAACAACGATTCGGGCTTCAGCCCCTGAGGGGTCTTTTCTTGCAGGGGCTAAAGCCCTGACCTTTTGTGCTTATTCGGCACGACTAAAGTCGTGCCCTGATACAAATCAAAGCTGACGGCTGACGGCTGAAAGCTGACGGCTGATTGCTGAGTGCTAGATTCGCTTAAACGCCCGCTGAATGTCCTTAACAGAATACCGCAGAACCACCGGCCGCCCGTGCGGGCAGCTCATGGGGCAATCGGTTTTCGCCAACTCGCTCAGCAGCCATTCCATTTTGTTCTGCTCCAGCGGCATGTTGACCTTGATGGCGGCATGGCACGCGATACTGGCGGCGATGCTGGTGCGAATCTTTTCCAGGTTCAGCACCTGCTCGTCACGCTCGAACTGGTCCAGGATTTCGTGCAGCAGGTGCTCGACGTCCGCCGCCGTGACCCCCGCTGCCGTGGTCTTGACGGCGATAGTGCGCGAGCCGAACGGTTCCACCTCAAAGCCGTTGCGCGTCAACTCGTCGGAGATCTCGGCGAAAACCGACATCTGGCCCGGCGTCAACTCGACAATGAGCGGCATCAGCAGTTGCTGCTTTTCGGGAGACTCGACCAGGCGCAGCTTGCAGATTTTCTCGAACAGAATGCGTTCGTGCGCGACATGCTGGTCGATGATCCACAGGCCCTGCGGATTGATCGCCAGGATGAAGGAATCGCGAATCTGGCCAACCGGACGAAGCGTGCTCAACGAGTCGAGTCCGGCAGGCGCGTCGTCGTCCGCAATGACGGCGGAACATCCGTCAGCGCCTCGCGTCATGGTTGCAGCGGCTGCGACTGGACCTCCAAACGTCTGCGGAGCGAAGCGGGCCACAGGAACCGCCGCATTGCCTTCGACGGCAAATCCGCCGCCTTCAAACTGCAACCGCGCACTGAACGGTGGGACCTCGGGCGGACGCAAGGCAAACGCCGCGTCAGCAGCCGTCACCTGCAATTCGTCAGTCGTAAAATCACGGGCTCCCGACGTGAGCGAAGGCGAAGCTGTGGGTTGGGCGTGAATCTCCGTGGTGAACGCGGGCACGGGGCGGGTCTTCATCAGGACGGCGCGGACCGAATCGCGAATGAAGTCGTGCAGCACCGAGGACTGCCGAAAGCGCACCTCGGTCTTCGAGGGATGCACGTTGACGTCAACCTCAGTGAACGGCATCTCCAGGAACAGCAGCACGATGGGAAAGACAGTCGGCGGAAGGATGTTGCGGTAGGCCTCGGTTAGGGCGTGCTGCACTACGCGATCGCGAATCAGGCGGCCATTGACGAAGATGAAAATCGAGTTGCGGTTAAGCTTCTGAATCTCCGGCCGCGAAACAAAGCCGTGCAGTTTTACATCGCCAGCCACCGGCGGTTCGTAGTCTTCGTCGCGCCGCCACGGCGGAGGCTGCGGCAGTCCCACGCGCGACAGCGGCAGCAACGCGCTCAGCGGAATCAACTGATCGAGCGTCTCCTTGCCAAATACCTGATAGATACGCTGCGAGTGGTCAGCCACGGGCGGCGCGATCAACATGGCGTTGGTCGCGGCGTGCAGCTCCCAGTGCATCTCAGGATGGGCCAGGGCGTAGTGGGTTACCAGCGACGCAATGTGCGACAGCTCGGTGGACTCAGCCTTCAGGAATTTGCGGCGCGCGGGAATGTTGAAGAACAGGTCGCGCACCGTAATGCAGGTGCCCAGTGGCAGTCCCGCCTCCTCGACCGTCAGCAACTTTCCGCCAGCGATCTCGACCACCGTCCCGGCAGCGTCTTCGGGCGCATGGGTCTCCAAACGCAAACGGCTGACGGAAGCCATCGAAGGCAGCGCCTCTCCGCGAAATCCCAGGGTTGCAATGTTCAGCAAGTCGTCGGCGTTGCGGATCTTGGAGGTGGCATGGCGCTCGAACGCCAACATGGCATCGTCGCGCACCATGCCGCAGCCGTCGTCGGTTACCTGGATCAGCTTTTTGCCGCCCGCCTCCACGTTGACCCGAATGCGGCGCGCACCGGCATCCAGCGCGTTTTCCAATAGCTCCTTGACCACCGAAGCGGGGCGTTCCACCACCTCACCGGCGGCAATCTTGTTGGCTACGTTTTCGGAGAGAACGTGGATGCGGCCCATGCGTTCAAGAGTAATTCACCACACAGGCACAGAGACAGTATTTTAGTTTCGAGTTTCCAGTTTCGAGTTTCCAGCCACCGGTGGGAACCGGGACTGCGCCAATTCCGAAAACGCCATAAACTGAGCTAATGCAAGCAGAGCTGGATCAGCTTTGTGTGGTGTTAGTTGCCCCGCGCAACCCGCTGAATATCGGTGCGGCGGCGCGCGCCATGAGCAACTTCGGTTTTCTGCACCTGCGGGTGGTGAATCCCTATGAGGTCGCGTTTCGCGAAGCACGCTCCGCGGTCGGCGCCGCGGAGTTGCTGGCCAACGCCGAGGAGTACAAGAGCCTGGCCGACGCCGTTGCCGATTGCACGCTGGTGGTCGGCACCACCGCCGTCCGGCATCGCGAACTGCAACATCCGCTCAAACGGCTGGAATACGGGGCGCGCGTGATCCGCAAACAGCTCGCTTCCGGCCGGGTGGCACTGCTGTTCGGCACGGAAAAGTTTGGCCTGGCGACAAAGGACCTCAGTCATTGCCACTGGCTCATGCGCATTCCGACGCGCGAAGAACATATCTCCATGAACCTGGGGCAGGCGGTGGCGGTCTGCCTGTACGAACTAAGCCGCGACTCAAGAGCAGCACAGCAATCGGAGAAACTGAAGCGCGCCAGTGCGGGCGAAGTCGAGCGAATCAATGGAGTATTGCTGGAGGCCCTGCGCGCCAGCGGGTATGTGAATCCACGCGCCGAAAGCTTGACCGAGGACAAGGTGCGCCGCCTGGTGCGCCGACTGAACCTACAAGCCGAAGACGCCGAACTCTGGCTGGGCATGCTGCGGCAAATGCTGTGGAAGATTCGCGGCGGCGGGAAGTAGCCCTAGCCAGGTCGCCGCCGGCGTGCAGAAGATAGTCTCTCCATCACGCAAAAATCGCGCACCCGCACGGTGCGCCATTTTTCTCGATACTGGACAGCGGCTAACGCCCGAAATACTTGGCGTTGCGCTCGGTGTACTCTTTCCACTTCTCGGGCAGATCGTCGAGCGCGAAAATCGCCGAAACCGGGCACACCGGCACGCAGGCGCCGCAGTCAATGCACTCGACCGGATCGATGTACAACATCTCTTCGGTCGGGAACTTGTCGCTGTCCTTCTTGGGGTGGATGCAGTCCACCGGACAGGCATCGACGCAGGCCGTATCCTTGGTGCCGATACAAGGTTCCGCGATCACATAAGCCATAAAACGGTGTCTCCTCTAGACTCTCTCAAATGGAGCAATTCCGGCTGGGCTAGTAACAACGATAGTATCAAAAATCCCAGTTGCGTGGCGTCCGGCCGATCGGTAGTGCCGAAGCGGTCAGTTGGAGTTTCTGGTGTAGCCACGTTAGTTGACAAACCCAAACCTCAAATAATCCACTTCCGGCCGAGATGTTTCAGTAGTTTCTTCCGTCTCGGCGGCGGAAGGAATACCGCTATCAGAACCACCAAGAGGCTTAGGACGATTAAGGCGATGGATACGATTCCGAATAGGTCGAAAATAAGCTACCCCCTTCTTGTGAAGTAGGTGGCAAAAAACGCGGACTGGTGCGCACGCCGCGCCCTCACGCCGCGTGTGCGGGTTCGCGCGCGCTCGCCGGTTCGTACTCGACGATGTAGCCGGCGACGGCGCTGGCCGCCACCGTTAACGGACTCGCCAGATACATTTGCCCCGGACCGCTGCGCCCGGGAAAGTTGCGGTTCTGCGCGCTGATGACCACCTGGTCGGGACGCGTGGAAACTCCCGGCCCGGCGTTGATGCAGGCCCCGCAACTGGGCTCGATCACCTGTGCGCCGGCTTTGCGGAAGACGTCGAGATAGCCCTTACGCACGCAGTATTCGCGAGTCTCCTGCGATCCGAACTGGAGATAGAACTTGCAGCTCTCGGCCACCCGCTTGCCTTGCCGTAAGGCATCGCTGAGCACGCGCGCGTACATGTCCATGTCTTCGTTCTTGCCCGCGGTGCAGGTGCCGCCATAGGCGATCTCCACCGGGACCGGCGTATTCAGTTCGCGCACGAACTTGCCATTGCCGGGATCGCCGGGCGTTGCCAACATGGGATAGATTTCCGCAGCGTCGAGTTCGATCACGTGCGCGTACTGCGCGTCGGGATCGCTATACAAGCTCTCGACCAGCGTCCCAGCTTCGTTCTCGCTCATGCCGCGCCGCTCCATCAGGAAGTCAATCACCTTCTGATCGGGCGCCACGATGCCGGTGAATCCACCGATCTCCGCCGCCATGTTGGTCATGGTGGCGCGTTCATCCACGCCCAGGGCCGCGATGGCCTCGCCGGAGTATTCGATGACCTTGGCCAGCGCTTTACCGCTGCGAATGTATTCCAGCGAGAGCAGCTTCAGGATGAAGTCCTTCGCGGTGACGTTCTCGCGTTTCTTGCCGCGAATCACCACCTTCACCGACTCCGGAACTTTCACACGAACGTCTTTGGTGAACCAGGAATTGAAAACATCGGTAGTGCCGATGCCGAAGGCCACGCATCCCATCGCGCCGACGTGCGGCGTGTGCGAATCGGAGCCGACGTTGAGTTGGCCGGGCAGCGCATAGCTCTCGGTCACGATGGAATGGCAGATGCCTTCCGAGCCTTTGCGGTCGCGCAACTCGCCGTGCAACTTGATGCCGCGCGATTTGGCGAAGTCTTCCTGCTTCCACTTCAACTGGGTCGCCAGGTCCAGCAGGCCCATCTTGCGCTTCTCTTCCGACAGCACTTCATCGAGGAAGGTGAGGTGATCGCGGAAGAACAGGATGCTGCCGGCGTCGGTGACCGGCGCGTCCTTGCCCAGAAAGTGCTCGAAGAAAATGGCCGCCATGGGCGTGACGTATTCATGGCTGAAGCGCAGATCGGTGCGCGCGAATCCGGTGTCGCCGGGCTTTACCGCCTCGACCCCAACCTGATTGGCGCCGTGCACCATGTGGCGCGCGAAAATTTTCTCCGCGATGGTCATGGGGCGCGGCTTGGTGTGGATCGGCGGCAGAAAAACCTTGCCCTGCAAGCGCGCCACGTTGAACGGAAACAGGCCGCCGTATTCGATAACCTGGCGGGTGATCTCATCTTCGCCCCGGGTGAACTCCGTCAGCGGGATTTCTTCGCCTCGGCGGACCTGGTCGATCAATCCAAACTCGGTCGAGGTCAGCACTCCGAGGTTCTGGCAATTCTGCTTGTAAATACGCTCGATGTTTTCCGCGATCACCAGCTTGATGCCCGCCGACATCTCGGCATACGGCGATTGCTCGCGGCTCGATCCTTTACCGCGCCGCTTGCCACTGACCGCGCACACAAAGCCGCCGCGCTTCACATCACCGCGCTTGATCGGCGTTTCATTGCCGCACTTCAGGCCGGTGTAGGGAAATTCGCCCAGCGTCTCGTCGAAGAAAAAGCAGATGTGCGCCGGCGTAATTTCGTCGGTGGAGATGTCGTCGCGCAGCTTGGGATTGCGCTCGGGATGCTGCGTGTCCCAGGGAAGGTCCTCGCCCGCAAGTTGTCGCTGGATGAGGTCGGGGTCTTCGGTGAGGAACAGAATGCGGCCCTGGAGACGGACCAGGTCGGGGCGCTTGGCAACAGTGTGGTTCAACAGCGGATTGTTCACCGAGTGATTTTACCGCAGAAACAGTGACTGGAGGCGGGCCTTCACGCGGGATGAGGCGCCGTGCGCTGGCACCTGGAGAATCGAGTGCTCGTCTGTGGAAACAGGACGGTGGTGTTCAGTTAAGGATGATTGTCAGCAGCCCGCGCACAGGCTAGCTGCGCGACTTGGCGTACTCCACCGGAGAGGGCAACGGCTCCAGTCCGCGGCCGGCGAAGATCTCCTCGAAGTTCGTGATCAGCTCCTGATGAATGAGGCCGTTCGTCGCCAGGACTTCGCGGCTGTCGAGGCGAAACGGCGCACCGTCAAAGCGGGTCACGCGTCCGCCGGCCTCCTGGACCAAAAGCGCGCCCGCGGCGGTGTCCCAGGGATTCAGATTGAACTCCCAGAAGCCGTCGTAGCGCCCGCAGGCAACATTGGCCAAGTCGAGGGCCGCCGATCCGGCGCGCCGCAGTCCATGCGAGCGCAAGGTGATCTGGTGATAAAAGTGGATGTTGGGATTCTTGTGCCGCTTGTGGCTGGGAAAGCCAGTGCCGAGGATCGATTCCGCCAGCCGCTTGGTTTTGGAAACGTGGATCGGTTTGCCGTTCAGGGTCGCGCCGTGGCCGCGCGCGGCGGAGAACATCTCGTCGCGGGTTGGATCGTAAAGTACGCCAACCTCGAGTTGCTCATTTTTTTCACCGGTGGCATTGCGAACCAGCCCGATCGAGACGCAGAACACCGGATAGCCGTGGGCAAAGTTGGTGGTGCCATCGAGGGGATCGACATACCAGCGGTAGTCGGCGCCGGGACCGCTGCGGGCGCCCTCTTCGCCGACGACGCCGTGTTCCGGCCAGCGGGAGCGCAAGCGCTCGACAATCATCTTTTCCGAGGCGCGGTCGGCCTCGGTGACCAGATCCACGTCGCCTTTGTACTCGATGGTGACGTGGCCGGCGAAGTAGCCCATGAGGAGCGCCCCGGCTTCTCGGGTAATCGCTTCCACCTCTGGCAAGTACTGCGTCATTCCGGACCGCTGGCAGAGTTGCCGTTCCTGGCCGGGGCAGGGCCATCCGGACGCGGTTTGCGTCCAGTGTCTTCCGCGAGGTAGGCAATCTCGTGCTTGAAGATGAACAGGTTGGGCGCTCCCTCGCGGGTCAGACGCACCATGCGGCGGTCGTAATACTCAATCCAGCCGCGGACAATGTTGCCGTCCATTAACTTGATGTGAACGGGACGTTGTTTTTCGCCCAGCATCTTGAGATAAGCCGCTTCCTGGCGAGTGTCGTCAGGCGGTGGCGACTTGCCTTTGCGCAAGTTGCCGTCGTTGCCCGATTCCTGGAAGGCCATGGCTCGATTCTACACGGAGGCGCACTCTTGTCCGAAGCTGCGCTGTTGGAATTGTTGGAGTTCAATTGCAGTAATGTTTGAATTGCGCTGCAGCAAGTTTGAATTATTCTGCAGTGGCGGCAGGCCACCCACAGGACCAGGAGGGCGGACGTTTCAAGTCCTCTATGATTCCCTGAGTTGCAGGGGCTTGCAACCATCCGAACGTACCCTCAATTCCGTTCTGCTTTGAGCTCCACCCGAATCACCTGAACGGCAAGAAACAGATTTAATAATGTTGCGAAGAGCTTTGTGGCACACGCAAGCCACTCCAGCTAGGCTGTCTACCGAATGCAGCTGTGTCGTGTCGAAAGGAAATCTTTTCGGCCCAGTTTCCGAGTATCCTACAATGCGCCCAGCCCCGCGTTCAGCACTTCCCACAATGCCGGTTTCTGGCCAACTTCGTGTTGGCAGACCACAGATCCACAATCGTTGGTCGGCTTTCCAGAGACCTTCTTTATTCACGCTATGCTCTGTTTTCGCCAACTGAGTCGGCTTCCGAATAGCCCAGCCTCCCTCCAGAACCAATTGAGAGGGCTTCTACCTATTGCCAAACGTCCAGCCGAGCCCCGAACTCGTACCGTAGTTGCTGCCGGAGAAATTGGCCGGCGGTTGGTTGTCCCAGTTGCCGTAGAACGAGACATTCCACGTGAAGTTGCTGAAGAGCTTGATGTAATAGGACGCATTCATATCGAAGTAAACGCGCCCGGGCACAGAAACGGCCGGGAAAACACTAGCGGTGACGGCCAGCTTGGTCTTATTGAAGCGGAAGAGTTGGACGTTCGCGGCGATCATGGCGGCGGCAACATTTTGGGAGCCTTGCGCGACCGCGGTTTGGTGGTAGTTCGTGTTCTGCCACGCGAGGCCACCGAGTACCGAAATGCTGGCGTGGTTGGTGTTCTTCAAATAACGTCCGATGCCACCACCGAGATTGGACTGAAGCCTGATGTCCTGTTCCGAGCTTTGCAGGAAGTCACCGAGACCGGCGTAGAACCAATTGTTCCAGCGCAACAAGCGAAGATAGTTTAGATCGAGGGCGTTTCGCGTCGAAGCGTTAGCGCCCGTACTGGAGGACAAAGTGGAGTTGAAGTTGGCCCCCGCAGACCAGCGTTCTCGCTGGTACTCAGCATCTGAGCTTAAGTTGTACTGGGTTGACTGATTTCCCTTGGAATAGGTGATCCCCGAGTTTATGGAGCCGTTGAATCTCTGCCAGAATTTTTCCGAAGTCTCGTCCATCTGGACAATCTGCGCCCTGTCAATTGTCACTTTCTCCTCCGGGGTCTCTGCGACCTCAATTTGTACCGGGCGACCGCCGGCGTTTTCAGCGGTGGAGAGCGTGCCGGTGTACACCGAGCCGTCTTCCGTCTTCACCCGGAACAACTGTTTGCTCTCGAGGTGGTCCACTTTCGACCACTGGACCGAGCTTGTGTCGAGTATGTAATCCATGCTGACGTAGAGCACGCCCCCGTCGAGTCCCTTGACCTCGCCGGTGAGGTGGTCGCCATTCTTCATGACCAGCACGTCGGTCTTGTCTCGCGCGAAAACAGGAGCCGCAAGAAAAAGTGCGGAGTAGAGTATGAAGGCTCGGACGTTCATGGCTGTGCCTACCTTTGGTAGCGTTTCCACGCTCCCTCACGGCGTCATCAAGAGGATGGTTCAACAACGGACTGCTCTCGATTATCCTACTGTACCTGCCTTTCCCTGCCACCTGTCGCCAGTGTCAGTTGCGGGCAGTCGGGCCGCGAGTTCCGCGCCAGCACTGGAGCAGTGGGCGAATTTTTCGCTACAGCAGGAACTCCAGACCGGCGCCTTTTGCGGGTTCCGTCGACAGGCGCCCGGAACGAATAGCCGCCTGAAAGGTTTTGAAGTCACGTTCCGCCTGGTCGGCGTAAGCTTCGGAGTATTGCGCCAAGGCGTCGTCGAACTGATCGCTCGATCCCAGATATCCGGCGATCATTGCCGCACCGCCAGCCTTGGCGTGTGCCCGCGCCAAGGTCCAGCCGCACAGCGTGGCGTACCCGACCAGAGTGCTGGGCCGGAAGGTTTCAATTTCGGCGGAGACCTTCATGTCGCGGAACTGACGAACGTAGTAATCGTGCCCCGTGGTGCGGGCCCAGCCAAGAAAGATGTCACTTGCGGCTTGCATGAGACGCTGGCCCTCCACCACCCGGAGACCCTGATGCGCATAGCGGCTCTTGCCGCGCGGCGACTCCAGCACCGACCTGCGCGCTTCCTTGATTTGCAGGAAGAGTGGATCATCGTCATCGGCCAGAAGCAGCGAAAGATAGCAGCGCGTCCCGACGCTACCCACTCCAACAACTTTGATTGCACTGTCCTGCCAGTGATAGCGCTCGTACAAATGTCGTCGATCCGCGTTCAGCGATTTCTTATATTCCTCGATGAACTTTGTGTGCTGCTTTTCGAAGTTTCGAGTGAATTCGTGGAAGTGGTAGATGACTGGGGGGTTGTCCGCAATCTTCCGGAGCCCGTTCACCACCGCAGTGAGCTTGGGAATTACCGCCTCAGAAGTCTGCGAGAGGGCCTGCTTCTGCTTCTTTGCCAACCGGGCTGAAATGTCCCGATCTTTCCGGAAATACTCCTTAATGGCGTCGATGCTGACTTGCGCGTACCAGGTGTCGAGCACTTTCATTTCGGCGAATTCCGCCATGTGCTCTCGATAAGACGCAGCAGCCGCTCGCACCGCCTGATCAGCGATGGTCTTGGAAAAACTCCGGTCCCTGGCTGCCAGGATAAGGCTGGCCCCCAACCGCTTCACGTCCCATTCCCATGGGCCAGGAAACGTCTCATCGAAGTCGTTGATGTCGAAAACCAACACTCGCTCGGGAGAGGCGAAGCCGCCAAAGTTCGCCAGGTGGCAATCGCCGCATACCTGAACCGTGATCGCCGAGACGCGCGCATTTGCGAGGTCCCGCGCTTGGATGATGGCCGTGCCGCGGAAGAATGTGAAAGGCGACACGGACATTCTCTGATACTTGACCGGGATCAGACCCGCAATTCGATCGGTGTCCGATTCCTCAAGCAGTTTGATGATGTCTTGCGACTTCGAACGAGGCTTCCACTCGGCCTGGGCGGTACGTGGGCATTTTTCGCGAAGTGCTTTGCCTTGCTTGCGTCTTTCAACCCTGGATGAAGCGACAGCAGATTTCATTATGATTCTCCTTACTTGAGCGCGTGGCCCCGGCTCGTACTTTGCGCTGGCGTTAATCGTGTACATTTCGTTTCTATCAGAACAGGATCTTAACGATCCGTATCACCAACTCTTCGAGGGAAAACACTGTCAGGCCAAGGGGCAGAAGCGGCACCGCCGTGGCTGCGGCGAGCCAGCCCATGTCTTCCAGTCCGAAGGGCACCGTTCGCATCTCCTTCACGGCGGTGTAACTGTTCCCAAGATCAGCCAGCGACTGAATGTCGCCGGTGCCCAGGAGATCATCGCCTTCAGCCGCGTCTTCCACCACCCATTTCTGCTCGAATCCTTCCACGTAGCGGTTCGCCAGTAGGCCATACTCCACCAATCCCTTCCGCTTCGCGCGTGCCATTTGCGGAGTAAACATGGTGAGTGGCGCAAGGATCAATACCAGGAAGAGGCCAATAAAGCCGACGGCCTCCATCTTGAACGACAACAAGCTTTGGCCCCCGTACAAGACGCGACTGGCTATCACGCCAGACAGCAACGCGCCCTGGGCGAACAGGATTGGACTGAAGGCGTAGGAACTCTTCCCCAGGAACGCCAGACCGCCCGCTCGATCGGGGTGAGTGGGAATAAGGTGCAGATTCAGTCTCGAAACCTGCCACAGGAACCGAAACCAGACAACAAACCGCAGATACCAGCGCAGCAGAATGAACTGAAAAATTGGAATACTGACGAAGGCGTACCAGTAACCGGCAGCCGTGAGATGCATGTGGCCGCCCTCGGGTATCGCATACCAGGTCGAAGTGCCCAGAGCGATCTGGCTTCGCCATAACCACTGCCCAACCGTGAAGACTAAGACCAGAAGTCCAAGCTCCACCGGGACCGAGTTGCGCAGACGCATCGCCGAGTCGATGGCAGCGAGGAACGTCGGCACGTCCTGCGGGAGCACGATGCGGCGCGCCAGGAAAGCCTTCACCACCGGGCGAATGCGTGAATGGACGATCAGTTCGGCGACAATCAGCACCGGCAACGCCACCAGCAATCGAACGTGCGCCTCGATGTCGTGCAGGAACGGCAGTCTCACCGTGCCAGGCAGCAAATGCCCGCCGAGCATCGACAACAGCAGCAGGGGCAGCCATGCAACCAGCACGATCGCCACGATCCGCCGGTGTAACAACTCCAGTCCATCTCTGGAAAGATGGGCCCGCCGGAATAGCTGAAAAATAGGTCCGCCCAGGACCAGCGAGAAATCAGGAGATTCTTCAGTTAGATACGGTACAGTCATGCTTCTCCCTACCAGTTATTGCCGGAATCGAGGAAGCCCGGCCTTGCGCGGACGCTACGACTTCTAGTTCGGCCTGCCCAACCAAGAATACTGCCATGAGACCGACAGGTTCTGGTAATCACCACCAAAGCGAACATAGGTTCCAGTGCTAAAACTCGCTTTGATCGACTGGTGTTGGCTCAACGGAACGGCTGCGGTGAATCCAATGCGGGAACTCGTCTGCCTCGTAGCAGGATTGACTGTGCCATTGATACTTGCGGTGCCCCCGAGCCAGAAGTTGCCATCGAGCGAGAACCAGAGCGGGGTCGGCTTCCCACGGAACTTTTTCGCGTCGTAACTCAGGTGACCTTCGAAGGCACCGATCGGGCTCTGCGTTTCGGGCTGGGGTGAGGGAATCGAAAAGAATTTCTGGTTCGTAGTGAAGAACCATACGCCCGCGTAGCCGTCCAGTATCCATTTGCCAAAGCGCTGCGAGTAGCCAACCTCCGGCTTAAAGGCCCAGCGGTTAATCCCCCAGCTGATCAGTTTCGTGGGATCGTACTGACCGGTCGGGGCGACCACTCTAAGGCTGGCGCCCAACACAGTCTTTTGCTTCCACTTCATGAACTGCGAAATGGGCATCGCGGCGCCGCCCTTCAAGTTCACGGAAAAGCGGAGTCCCAAGTCCAACAGGCCAGAGCGGTAAATCTCTTGCTTCGTGCCGAGCACAGACCCCTGAAAAATTCCTACGCCATAGGGCAGTCCGGCTGCGATATTGGCTGATCGGCCAAACAAGCTGAAGGAATGATAATAGCTAATGCTCGGCACACTGTAAGTGCCAGTTGCACCTTTGATGGGAACTACCCCGTTGAAGTCCAGACCGCCGTTGTACAAGGAGTACGTCAGGTTGATCGCGTTGGAATGCAGCGGCGTGATTAAGTACGCACGCGGCGCCAGGTCCTGTGCATTGAGCACTTGTAGCAAGAACAGTGCCATAGCCGCCGACCGCCCGAGTTTAAAGGAAGGGCGCAGAACCACCGAGAAATCAGGCGGCCATTGCAGCAGTGCTGATGCAGCCATAGCAGATTCTCAGTTCGTTTCCACTCGCGAGTCACCCGCGTGCGAGCCTTGCCGATTTTTCGACGTTGGCTTATGTTCCTTCGGATAGATGAGCGTAAGCTGCAAACTCAGTTGCCATCTTGGGAAGAGCTGACTCGCTGGTCGTATAGCGTTGTAGTACAGCGCGACGTTCGAGTCGACTGCCTGGTTACGGATGTTGAAAGTTCTCCCCGCGCCTCCACCGAAAGGCACCAGCCAGCGCTGCCCGGTCGCTTGCGTCCAGTCAGCATTGCTGGTCGGAGCTGTGACAAGATACCAACCACTCCGCAGGTTGTAAGAGAACGAAGTCTCGATCTGTATCTGGTTCACCGAGGCCCGGCCACTATGTCCGGGAAGCGACCAGATGTTTTGCGCCACCACACCGACAAATCCCCAGTCTGGCTCTACCAGCAGGGCGGCAGAGGGGCCCAGGTCCCACTTGCCGGTACCCAGTTTGCTGTCTGTTGCTGTGGGGATGAGCAGCGATGGTCCTACAGCCCAGATCAATTTCCCAGCGTGAAACGGCGTGAAAAAGAAGGTTGCAACCGTGTCGCCCGAGCCGGTCGTCCCTCCGTGCGTCCGTGCCACGTCAGGCTCGTAGGCCACCGCGGTCGCTACAATGCGCGGCACCAGCAGCCAGTTCTTCGATATGTGCCACGGGAAAACGGGCTGCACCTGGAGAGAATTTGAAGTGCGATCATATGGCCCGGCGCCGAAGTTGATGCACTCCACGAAGGGGACCTTGATCGCATCGGCCACCGGGTTTCTGGCCAGATCTCTCAGTTCGTCGGTGGTTTGCTGCGCGCGCAGCATCTGGCCAACGAAGAACGAAATCATTAGAACCAGGATTTCCGTTTTGACTGAAGAACCGACAACAGTGTGTACGCCTCTCACCTGCTCGCGACGTTGTGAAATGACTTTCATCTGGAACGTCCCAGACTCGCTTGGCGTTGGAATTGCGGATCTCCGCCACTCAAGACAGAGTTACGGCTACCGGCACTCTCTCGCCGTCGAGCGTGCGGTGCGCCAGAGCGGGATTGATGCTGGCCACGGCGTCGTATTGGGTCAGGTGGACGCTGCCGGTCAGCTCTTGCAGGGGAAGCGGTATTCTTAAATTCCCGCGATACCCTTGTTCTGAAGTACCCGGACCACGACGCGACGGTTCTCCGCCTGTCCTTCAGCCGTCTTGTCGTTGCCGACTTGGTGGCTCTCGCCCATTGCACCTGGAGCCAGCATTCTGGTGAGGGGGACATGGCCCTGCTGAATCAAGATATTGGTCACATTGTCGGCGCGGTCGTCGCTGAGCTTCTGATTCAACGAAGCACTGCCGACCGAGGAAGCGTAGCCTTTCACCTGGATCACATAGCCGTTGATGGTTTGGGCTTTCTTCACCAGTTCCAGCAGTTGAGGAGTGTACTTGGGATCAACTTTGACCTTGCCGTTGCCGAAGTAAACCGTCACCTCGTCGAGTATGTTGTAATCATCCAACTGGCCGAAGCGCTTGTTGGCGGCCTCAATGGCCGCTTTATTGGCGTCAATCTTGTCTTGCGCTTCCTTCATTTTCTGTTGTTGTTCCTGCATTTCCTGCTGTTGCCGTGCCAGCGCTGCCTTCTGTTCCGCCAGTTCCTGTTCGTTCTGCTGTATCTGTTCCTTCGCCGGGGCCAGGCCAGCCTGGATCTTTTGCGCGTCCTCCAGATCGTTGCCTTTGAACTTCACTGAGGTGGCTACAAGTTGGTTTTGAGGGTTGTAGGACCCCTCTACCTGAACCTGGAGACCCGGTACAAGCGCGGCCATCGACATTTGCTTGCGTCGCGCCTTGAAGGCGCCCACTACTTGGGCCACTTGTGTAGTGTCGGTGAGAACCACCACCACACTGGACGAATCTGCAGTTCGTATCGTCATGGTGTCACCGCTTCGTCCTGTTATCAGTCCCTCGGCTTTAGCGCTTTGGCCGAAGGCGACCGTGCCGGATAGTATGACAAGCAGGAGCAACAAGGTGGTGGCCGATACGATTTTGACTGCCTTGCTATGAGCCATAGTGCCTCTCTTTCCTCTCTTTTTCTCTAGAGCAGATTGCTGCTCATTGTTGTGATTGCAATGAAGCCGCGGATACCGGCTGTGCGTCCGGGAACTTCCACGTCCCGTCGAGAATTGTCTTCCGCGGCCGGTACAACCGCACGATGTAGTTCCAACCTTTGACGATGGGCAGGTAATTCGGATTGCCTGGATCGCCACCGAAATGAATGGTGATGCTGCCATCGTCGTTTCTTTTCGCCGTCACGGAGTTAAACAAATATGCATTTTTGTCGTTCTTCTCCATGAATCCTTGCACGTTATAGACCGTTACCGACCAGAATCCATCGACGGGTACATCTTTCACCTTCCCTACCCACTATTTAGGCTTCTTTGGATAAAGTAAGGCAACTTGGATAAGCATCTTCCAGGACGAGGTGTTTGCAGGACGAATCGGATTCGCATAGAAACCAAGCTGCAAATTCACCGGTTGTGGCCCTAGCTTCATAATTCGTCCAAGGGTGCCGCCTACTGGTACCACCCAGCGCTGTGAGTTTGGGGCTTGCCAATTAGCCGTGATGATGGGCATTTCACCGACGTACCAGCCTTTCTGGAGGTTGTAGTTGATGAAGTACTGCAGGAGCATCTGATTGACGTCAGGACGATCCGACGGGCCTGCCACGGACCAGACGTTGTTCACGAGCGTACCCACAGTCCACTTTCCAGGCTGCACCAACCAAACGAAACTGGGTCCTATTCCGAACTTGCCTTGACCAAGGGCTTTGTTTGTCGCTGTGGGAAGCTGGAAGATAGGTCCCGCACCCCATATCAGCTTGCTGGGCTTCGAGGGTGAAAAGAAAAAGGTTGGCTGCATGTCACCGAGGCCATAAGTGCCGACCTCTGTGCCGGGTGTCGATGACGGGAATGGCTGCCAGATGATCGGCGTGATCCAGCGAACAATGAGGTTCACATCTTTGGTCAGAGCAACCGGAATTACCGGCTGGATGTTCAGCACGTCCTGTGTGCGCTGTCCCGGGTTGATGTTGAAATTCAAGTTGTTTTGAATCGGCACGCTAACCAGGCTGGCAATTGGGTTTTGCGCCTCTTTTCTTAGGGTGTCTGCATTGCTTTGTGGCGACTCCGTCTGCGTAGTGGCACCGTTTGTATTTGAAGCCTGGGTTGAGTTGTCCTGACTGAACATCGTCGTTGCAAAAAGCAAACAGCAAAAACAAGAGCTTAAGAACTTCATCGAATAGAAGCGCGCCATATGAATTCTCCTCAAGGTTCAAAGTACCCAGCGTCCGGTCCGCAGGCGGGTCATTCCTGTCGGGGCGAATCCTGCATTGCAGCAGCTTTCTCCTGTGCTTCCTTCTGCTGCGCAGGTGATAGACCAGACGGACCTAATTTGATAGTGAGTTTCTTGAGCTTGCCAGTGAAGGAGAAAGGCGGCTCGTAGTCCTTATCTTCGACTCCGGTTCCAGTGTCGGAGCCAACGTCGAACGTCTCGCTGGCTTCCAGTACGAAAGGTATTGTTCGAGTAATCTGTTGCCGAGCCGTCTCAGCGCCATCGACGGTGATCACGCCGGTTCCGCCTTTTGCTAAACCGGGTCCGTCGTACTTAAAATCAAAGATTACCGTGTGTTTCCCGGGCGAAAGTACTTCGCTGCTTTCGACGCGTTCCCGAGCCAGGTCGAGCAGGTCATACACAAACACCGGCCTCCCCTTGAGTACGTAGAACGCCCATCCTCCAAATCGCCCTCCAGTAGTCGTCAGCATGCCTTCGCCACCGTCATTTGGTACTTCGACATCGGCGGTGATGGTGAATGATCGATTAAGAATGCTCGGTGCCGTTCCCTGGGGAATTCCGACGATAGGACCGTTGTAGGTGAACTCCGTTCGTCCTGCCACGATACTGGGCTTAGGGGATATGAGACGTTCAAGTCCCGAAGCATCCAGCGGCAGCACCTGGTATTTCTGAGCCTCTACCCAGAACAGATCCTGCAGCTCGTTCAACTTCTTCGGGTTCGCTGCTGCGAGATTGTTGTTCTGCGTCCAGTCTTTTCTGAGGTCGAATAATTCCCAGGTCACACCGTTGACGATGTCTTTCGGCGCTGGTTTCGTCGCATCCCAAGGCGCTCGGTAAGGCAAAGTGGATGCGATCCAACCGTTGTCATAGAGGGCACGCAAGCCCATCATTTCAAAGTACTGAGTCTTGTGGCTGGAGGGCACCGCCGCATTCGTTTTGTCGAAGGTGTAACCCATGCTCACGCCTTCGATAGGCGTTTGAGGAATACCGTTCAGCGTCTGGGGAGCAGGGATGCCGGTAGCTTCCAGGATTGTCGGAACGACGTCGATAACATGATGGAACTGGTTGCGAATGCCGCCAGGATCGGTGATGTGCCCAGGCCACGCAATCGCCATACCATTGCGCGTTCCACCGAAATATGAGGGCACCTGTTTAGTCCACTTGTAAGGCGTGTTCATTGCCCAGGTCCAGCCCACCGCCATATGGGGATAAGTCTTGTCCGATCCCCAAACGTCGTAATACTTTTTGAGTTGTACCTCGACGGGCACCTCAACACCATTGAAGAAGGTCATCTCGTTCGGTGTGCCCACAGGAGAGCCTTCAGCACTCCCGCCGTTGTCGCCGCTGATGTAAATGATCAAGGTGTTGTCGAGCTTGCCCATGTCGTCGACTGCCTGGATCACTCGGCCTATCTCGTAATCGGTATAAGCAAGGTATGCGGCGTAGACTTCCATCTGCCGTTCGAATAGCTTTTGCTCATCGGCAGATAGAGCATCCCACCGCTTTAGGAGATCGTCGGGCCACGGCGTCAGTTGCGCGTCTTGCGGAATCACTCCGAGCCTCTTCTGGTTGGCGAAGATCTCCTCGCGAAGTTGGTTCCATCCCATGTGGAACTTGCCATGGAACTTGTCAATCCATTCTTGTGCTGGTTGATGGGGGGCATGTGTGCCACCGGGCGCATAGTAAAGAAAGAAAGGTTTTTGGGGATCGATGTCGTTGATCTGATTCAGGTACGATATGGCGTCATCCGCCATATCGGTGGTGAGGTTATATTCCGGCTTACCAATGTAGGGGTAAACTCTGGTGGTGTTGCGATAGAGATCGGGCTGCCATTGATTGGTTTCACCGCCAACAAATCCGTAGAAATAGTCGAAACCCATCCCGAGCGGCCACTGGTCAAACGGACCTGCCTGACTTGTTTGAAAGGAAGGCGTGTTGTGGTCCTTGCCAAACCACGACGTTGCGTAGCCGTTCTGCCTCAATATCTCGCCGACTGTCGATCTGTCTTTGGTTATCACGCTGTCATAGCCGGGATACCCGGTGGCCATTTCGCTTATGACACCAAAGCCGACAGAATGATGATTGCGGCCGGTGATCAGCGAGGCACGTGTCGGCGAGCAGAGAGCCGTCGTATGGAACTGCGTGTAGCGCAGCCCCATACTGGCGATGCGGTCAAGCGCTGGGGTCGGGATTACACCTCCGAAGGTGCTGGGTGCACCAAAGCCAACATCGTCGGTGATGATTAGCAAAACATTAGGAGCACCCTTTGGAGGAACGATCTGTGGCTGCCAGTAAGGTTTAGAGTCGCGCGCGTTACGGTTTATCACCCCGCCGAACTGGCCCGGGGGATTAGGGAGGTGCCGTCCGTCAACAGTAGTAGTCGCGTTTGGCGATCCGGGAACTCCCGTTGTCTGTTGGGCCCATGCGGGGGCCGCTGCTACCAATAGTGCGCCTCCGACAATCTGTAGCTGCTTTGATCGACCGCCTTCTAAAAAGCTCATTGCGTCTCCCTTCAATTGGCCACGTTGATCTTCATCACTTCTGCGACGAACTGCGCATATCTACCGGCTTACATTGGGTCACCACTGTGCGTTTTCACAGCAGGCGGATTTCTCGCTTTTTCGACCAGTTCCAACCCAGTAACTTCCTGCACAGTGCAGATACCAGTCGTTCTCGCGAGTGGAGCGCAGGAACGCGTACGTGACGCCGATCTTCTTGTACTCCTCTCGGGTCCAACCCAATTCCTGGTCGACATTGCTGGCGGACACGAGGGGACAATTGGTGTAGTACACCTCCTTCCAATTCAGCGGTACCGTGTGGAATTTCTTTGTTTCGGGGCAGTCATAGTAGCCATAATTTCGATCCTTTCTCCTACGTTGTTTATGTCAGTGGATAAAGTCGTTGCCGACCGTTTGCTCTTCCGGTTTATTGAAGTACTCAAGCCCGTATTTCTCTGTAATGATCCTGAACTCCACGACCGGTTGTTCAGCCGCGGTTTCGAGTAGTTCGAGCAGATGCACGAAACGCTCAGACTTAAGTTGCTGGTGCAACTCCTCGGGGTCGTCCCATTCCTCCAGATACTCAAGCCGCTGGCTGTCGTTCGCCTCAACATAAATCTGGGCGAAACAACAACCGCGAGCTTGCGTCGCCGGTCGCAACACCGATCGTAGCGCCCTAAGAACTTCCGGAACTTCGTCCGGACGTACGACGAGTCGTACCAGTAGCTGAACCATACGGAAGGGATGAAGCACGTCGCGTGCCGTTAATGCAGGAAGGAAGCAGAACGGGCGTAATCCCAGCTATCGATTCAGTTTGTGTGCCGCGTAGTGGTTATGTGCGAGAGGAGCAACGGGGCGCACGCCTCCGAAAGCTCGGAGAATCTACGAAACAAAAATCCGAATGTGAAGGAGGGAAGGAGAGAGCGAACCGCTATAGCTCCGCTCTACGACGACACGTGACTTCCGGGCCGGCTAAGACCGAGCTTCTTGATACGCGATTCCAGCGTCGTGGGCTTGAGCCCCAGCCGCGCCGCCGCGCCGTGGGGACCCCGGATTCGCCAGCCTGTATCGTGAAGCACCTGCAAAATGTGCGACCGCTCGGCTTCGCTCAAGCCCGTGCCAACCTCATTGCCCTCAGTCTCTGGTGGATGAATCCGCAGTGTCGGTCCGTTCGCCATGATCATCGCGCGTTCCACCAGATTCCGCAGCTCACGCACGTTGCCCGGCCATGGATAGGTGACCAGATCCTCCATCGTCTCGGGGTCTACTTCATCGATGCGTTTGCCCATGGTTCCGGAAAGCTGGTCAACAAAGGACTGAATGAGCAACGGAATGTCTTCGGAGCGTTCGCGCAGCGGCGGTACGGTGATGGGAAACACGTTCAGGCGGTAATAAAGGTCCTCCCGAAAGTGGCCTTCGCGTACCGCCGACATTAGGTTGCGGTGTGTGGCCGCAATGATGCGTACGTCCACGGAAATTGGCTTCGGGTTGCCGAGCCTTTCGATGGTGTGCCCCTCCAGCACGCGCAGCAGCTTCACCTGCACGTCGATGGGAAGCTCTCCTATCTCGTCAAGGAAGAGAGTCGAGCCGCTCGCCAGCTCGAAGCGGCCAGCCTGCTTGGAAAGCGCACCCGTATATGCTCCCTTCTCCCGCCCGAACAACTCGCTTTCAATCAGCGTTGACGGGATCGCCGAGCAGTTAACCCTGACCATGGGCCGTTCGCGGCGCCGGCTACATTCATGAATGTAAGAGGCGAACCGCTCCTTTCCGCTGCCCGTCTCTCCCAGAAGAAGCACGGTGGAATCCGTGGAAGCGACCTGTTCAGCCAAGGCGAGCGTGCGACGGATGGCTGCGCCTCGGCCGATGATCTCCTCCGGCCCGACGCGCACCTGTACCTCGCTCCGAAGATAGACATTTTCGCGCTCCAGCCTCTCGCGCAAACGCTGCAGCTCCTGGGTCGCTTGAGCACGCTCCAAGCTGTTGACCAGCACCTCGCCCAACAGCCGAAGCCGTGGCACGTATTCGTCCGGCCACTCACGTTCCTCGCGGACGGTTTGGATCGCGATAAGACTCAGTCGTGTCGGCCCTCTTTGGATTGGAATGCAGAGAAACGACCGCACTCCCGTGGCCTCGCAGTTGGTGCGGTCGGTGGCTGCATCGGGAGGTAGATCAGACAGCCGGGAGGCTAGCACCGGCTTTCGATCGAAGCAGACTCGTTTCCAGACCCAGGGGAAAATCAGTGCCTGATTGACTTCATGAGGCAGGTGGGGGATGCCATCGGCATAGCTAGCGTGGTCGATGAAGACTGTCTCGAAGCCGTCGCTGACGGTGAGCAATCCGCAACGGTCCGCCCGGAAGAATCGCCTCACGGAGTCCAGAGCAGAGTGAACGGTCCGCACAAGTTGTTCGGGGAAAGCGGCAATCAACTCGGCGGAAATGTCCGCGAGCAGCACCTCGAACTCGATGCGATCGGCGGGTGTCGCAGCGGATTGCGCCTGAAGGGCTGTCACGGCGCACTAAGTATATAGAAAGGCTGGCCGAACGTCAGTGACGGCCACGCCGCCGGACGCGGCATCGTGGAATCTCCGGAGGTTCGGAGGCGCGCGGCCGCTCGCCGCGACCCCTTTCCGCGTCCATCGCGGGCATATCTTGGTGCGGCGCCTCGGTTTAGGTCGTTTTCTTCCATCCCATCCCAATCGGCACGCGACGTGCAATGACGACCGTGGGTGTCATCAGTTACGCCACGGGGTTGTGAGTCCGAGTTGGCGGAGACGATCAGGCCGTTTCTGTGGCGTAGCAGCGTTTTCAGATTGGCTTTCGAAGAGCAGGCTGTTCGGTTGCACGGAGATCCTAATTTATGAATCTTAAGAAGCGTTGGACCAAACTCATTCTTGTCCGTATCGTTCGGGAACTCGTCGCAATCTTCTGCATTGCTGCGATGGTGCCGGGTAATCTCGTCGCCGCGGAAACGCAGAATCCCGCTCCTCCGGCCGGGCAGGCGGCGGCCAAGATCCCTGCCGACCAGCTCGATTCGCTGGTGGCGCCGATTGCGCTTTACCCAGATCCGCTGCTCAGCCAAACGCTGGTGGCCTCCACCTATCCGCTGGAGGTCATTCAGCTGCAGCAGTGGCTGGCCCAGCACAAGGGGCTGAAAGACAAGGCGCTCGCTGATGCGGTGAAGAAGCAGGATTGGGACCCCAGTATCCAGGCACTCGCAGCATTGCCCGACGTAGTGAAGCTGTTGGCGGAGAACATCAAGTGGACGACGGACCTTGGGAACGCATTTCTTGTACAGCAGAGCGATGTAATGGATGCGGTACAGCGTATGCGCAAGAAGGCCAAAGATGCCGGAAACCTGAAATCGTCCGAACAGGTGAGGGTGGAAACCAAGACCGTCGAAAGCACACAGGTAATCGTGGTGGAGCAGGCGAGTCCAACGGTTGTCTATGTGCCAAGCTACAACCCGACCGTGGTTTATGGCGCTCCAGTCTATGCCTATCCTCCCATCGCCTATCCCCCGCCGGGCTACTACGCGGCGGGCATGGCGATCTCGTTCGGCGTGGGCGTCGCCATGGGAGCGATGTGGAGCGGCGGATGGGGTTACAACTGCGGATGGGGCGGCAATAACAACGTAACCATCAACAACAACAATAATTTCGTCAACAACAGCAACCGGCAGAACTACAACGGCGGAAACCGGGTCAATAGCGGCAACAGCAACTGGCAGCATAACCCGCAGCATCGGGGCGGAGCACCCTACTCCGACCGCGCCACGGCGAACAAGTATGGCGGAACGGCACGGGGCGACTCCATGCAGACCCGTCAGGCGAATGCCCGGCAGAACCAGGCGCGGCAGCAGCCATCGGCAGGCAACCGCGCCTCTAATACCGGCCGTGGTCAAGCTGGCGTAAGCGATCGCAGCTCGGGCGCGGGAAGTGCCGGCAACCGTGGCGCAAGCGCCGGCAACATGAGCTCGAACCGCGGCACAGGAGCAGACCGCGCCGGTAACCAGCAGGTTCGTAACACCCCCAGCTCCACCAACAAAAGTGCATTTGGCGGGGCGGGCGCAGGCATGAGCGGCAGCCAGGCACGCGCCAGCAGCTCGCGAGGCTCCTCCAGCATGGGCGGCTCTCGCGGAGGCGGCGGTTCCCGTGGCGGTGGTGGCGGCGGAAGGCGCCGATAGGCAGGCAAATCATGATAAGTGAGGAACTTATGAAATCGAGACTGCTAATTACGCGAAAGACCCTTACGACCTTCGTCCTTATCCTGGTTGGCCTGTGGTGCGTGTTCCCGATGATGAGCGTGGCGCAAGCGCAGCCTGCGACAAAGACCGCGGCTGTCAGCCAGAAAGGCTTCGATACTCCCCAGCAGGCAGCCGACGCGCTGATCAAAGCCGCGGGAGACTATAACGTGCCGGAGCTGCTGGCGGTCTTGGGCCCGGACGGCGAAGATGTCGTCGAATCTGCCGATCCGGTTCAGGACAAGAACAACGCCGCGGCTTTCGCCAAAGAGGCCGCTGCCAAGAACTCAATCGAACTGGCCAAAAACAATCCGAACCGCGCGACCATCATTGTCGGCGACGAAGAATGGCCCTTCCCGGTTCCCGTGGTGAAGAAGAACGGAAAGTGGTACTTCAACACCAAGGAAGGCCGGCAGGAGATTCTCTTCCGCCGCATCGGCACCAACGAACTGGACGCGATTCAGGTGTGCCGCGGTTTCGTCGAAGCGCAAAAAGAGTACGCATCGGAAATTCACGACGACTTAGGCGTCAACCAGTACGCGCAGAAGATCATCAGCAGTCCCGGGAAGCAAGACGGCTTGTACTGGCAGAATGCTGACGGCTCATCTGGCGGACCGATCGGCGACGCCGTGGCCAAAGCGTTAGAAGAAGGCTACTCAATCGGCAAGAGCGGATTTCACGGGTACTACTTCAAGATCCTGAAAGGCCAAGGCCCGGCCGCCCCGATGGGACGACTCGACTACGTGATTGAAGGGGTCATGATAGGCGGCTTTGCTCTGGTCGCCGTTCCCGCCGAATACCGGGTAACAGGTGTGAAGACCTTCATCGTCAATAACGACGGAATCGTTTACCAGAAAGACTTGGGTCCAGAATCCCTCAACGTTGTGAAGAACATGGAGCTCTACAACCCTGACAAGACCTGGCAACGGACCGGCGACCAATGGCCTGAGAATGTGGCGACGGTTGCGCCGTGACCGTTGGCACTCAACATACGAGAGCTACCGGAGAAATTCGCAGGCGTGTGGTCCGCAAAAACCTCTGCGAGTCGAAATCTGCATGACTCCTGGTGCAGATTCCGGGTTTTTTCTGCGATTGTTCCAAAGAACTCTGTTCGGCGTTCTTGCTTTGCGCGAAGCTGATCTCCCATGTTGTCACTTCGAAGCGTTTGGCAGCGTAACTTCCGCCCCAGCCTTACTGTCGTCTGGGAACTGCTGCGGGATGGATTGCAGTTCCTGAACATCGTGGCCCGTTCCCGAGCAGCCGTAGCAGCGGAAGTCCTGTTCTTGCGAAAGCAGCTGGCTTACTACCAGGATCACCAGATTCGGCCTCGCCGCCTGACCGACGCGGCACGATTGTCGCTGGTGCTCTGGTCCCGGCTTTTCAATTGGAAAGAAGCACTCATGGTCGTTACACCCGGTACCTTTGTCCGCTGGCATCGCAAGGCTTTCAAACTGTACTGGCGTTGGAAGTCGCGGGGCGGTCGGCCACCGCTGCCCAAGGACATACGCCAGCTCATCGCCCGGATGGTAAGGGAGAACATAACTTCGGGAGAAGAGCGCGTTGCCGATGAACTCTCGCTAAAGCTTGGGATTCTGGTTTCGCCGCGAACCGTTGGCAAGTACTGGCCCAAGCAGCTCGGCGGGAGCGGGCGCACCCGAACGTCTTCGCAGCACTGGAGAACCTTCGTCAAGAATCATGCGCAAGGCATCGTCGCTTGTGACTTTCTGGTTGCGGTCACGGCCAGATTCCGGGTGCTCTATATTTTCGTCATGATGGAGATAGGGAGCCGTCGTGTTCTGCATTACAACGTGACCGCGCATCCCACCGCAGAGTGGACACTGCAGCAGCTGCGAGAAGCCATTCCCAGCGACCATCCTTACCAGTTCTTGATCCATGACCGCGATTCGATCTTCTCGCGGAACCTGGACAAGGAGCTCAAAGGCTCGTTTGGGCTGAGGGTCCTGCGCACGCCGGTGCGCGCGCCGAAAGCGAACGCGTATTGCGAACGGCTGATTGGAACGGTGCGGCGCGAATGCTTGGATTTCATGATTCCGCTGAACGAGCGGCATCTGCGGCGAAGCCTGCAATGCTGGATCATGCACTATAACCAAGGACGCCCACATTCCAGTTTGGGGCCCGGGTTTCCTGAGCAAACGTCGGGCAGACCGCGACGACGACCAACGACGCACCGGCACAAACTGCCACGGGACTGCGAGATCAGAGTGATGGACGTTCTGGGCGGCTTACATCACGAATACTGGTTGGAACAACGATCGGCGTGACCGTCCAAGGTTTCTGCGGAGGACAACAGTTAGACACCGCAGTTGCAACGGCTTCGAAGGCAACTGGGACTCAACCAACAAAATGGTTGTGAGCCAATGTGAAAAAGGCTAGTGTTTCAGCAGGAAAGTGCGATGCCAAGCCAAACTTTTTCTTCGTTTGAGGCTTTCTTCGACGCAAACCGCCATGCCAATTTGCGTCCGATGCTTCTCGGGCGCGATCGGGGAAATTGGGGCCTCACCCATCTGATTGTTAACACCTTGAGCGTTCAATGGGGACAGGCCGGAGGTAAAGCGGTTGTAGAGGGGACCTCGAAGCTAGGCGGGCTCACGATTTTTCTCCAGACCCAAGGTGCGTCGGCGTTCTCGGGCAATGGGCGTCGATTTGACGAACTTTCTCTCATGGTTGTTGGGCCGGGCGACGAGTTCTGCTTAGCCGCCGACGGCTCGTCGAGGCGCTGGTGTTCTCTCTATGTTCCGAATAGGGCTCTTGTGAGCGCAAACGAGAACGCGCCGACCGCTGTCGGTTCCATGCGCGGTGTTGTTCGATTGCCACCCCATCGGATTGACAGATTTCGATCGATAATGGGGCAGTTCGATGAGGCCGTCCAACGAACTCCGGCCGACTTCCAATCAGCCGCGGCACAAAGCGCAGCGGAACAGAAGCTGGTCCCGGAGATCCGCAATGTGCTATCCGTGTCGCGCGAAGTCGTACCCACGGTTGGCCGGCATGCGGTTCCACGAGAACAGATCATTCGCATTTCTATGGATTTTGTTGACCAGCATGATGGCGATTGCCTTTCCGTGCAACAGCTCGCCGCTTCCGCCGGTGTCTCTGAGCGAACCCTTCGTGATGCATTTCAGCAATACTTCGGCTTAGCCCCAGTGCGTTATCTGAACCGAAGAACACTCCACCAGGTTCGGAGAGCGCTCAAAGCCGCAGATCCTTCAGTGGCAACTGTCACCGGGATTGCCACTCAGTTCGGTGTTTGGGAGTTAGGCCGCTTCGCTCGGGATTACTGCTTCCTCTTTGGTGAACACCCCTCCGAGACCCTGCGCCATTTGTACTGAGCGCCTGTAAGAAATGACCCTGCGATTACAGTACCCCTCTGTCCTCTGATCGAAGGTAACCTGCACGCTGAAAAACTCCTGCGCCAAGTCTGGCGCGGCAATCTGGATGTACCGCTGAACTTCTTCAATTTTGCCGAAATTGCATAGACATCTTAGAACCTGGTCGCCTAGGCTTCGGGAAAAGTTAATTCACAGGTGATTCGCAGCGGAATCGTTGATGGAGGGATCGCTGGAGAGCACAGCCATGATCAGACCTGAGGACATCGGGTCGCTTACAGATTTTGCCCGAAATACGAAGGCCCATCTGCAGCGCCTCAGGAGGACCGGTCGACCCGAACTGCTTACGGTCAATGGAAAGGCTGAGGTGGTCGTACAAAACGCTGCAGCTTACCAGCGTTTGATCGAGTCGCTGGAAAAGCTCAAACGTGATCGCCGCGAAAAGTCTGGCTGATAGGCGCGCCACGAGTACGACTAAAGAGGGGGTTGGTTCCCCGCCCGTGGCGGGTTACACTCTCCGGCACACGGATGTTGGGGTCTTTAACGCAGCTAAGGGTGCTTGTGTTTTCTGGTTTGCGGTCGGCGACAAGGCCGCCTCAATAACGCTCGATCATTTCACCGAACTTTTCGTAAGGAGAACAACGATGGCAACTGACGACAACACGAAGACTCCACCTCCAACCGATCTAAGCCGACGCAACATGCTCAAGGGCGCAGGTGCATTGGCGGCAGCGGCTGGTCTTTCCGCCGTTGATCCGACTTCGGCGCAGGCGCAGGCAGGCTGCGAACCACCGGTGAATCCCTACGGCGGGGGACCGAGCAAGGGCCTGCAATTTCCGCCCTACTACCAGCCAACGCCGTCCGTCCGGAGCCGGATGAACTACTTCCCCGGCAGTGAGCCCCTCGGGAAGGACGAGATGCGTATCTCGTTCGTCGGTAGTTGCCCGTTCCCGCCGCGGCGCGATCAAGCCGGCACGTGCATCATGGTCGAGCTGGGCAACGGGGACCGCTTCTTCTTCGACTTTGGTCCTGGCTGCGTCAAGAACATCCTTGCCATGGGCGTGCCGTGCCCCTCTATCAACGACATCTTCATCACTCACTTGCACGTCGACCACTACCACGACCTTTCTTATCTCGTGCCATTCTCGGCGTGGTCGGGACGCTGGAGAATGCCGCTGCGCGTCACCGGGCCCTCAGGGCGCACGCCGGAGCTCGGAACCAAGGGCATGGTCTCCGGCATGAAGCAGATGCTCAAGTGGCATCTGGAAGCTTTCGACGCCTGCCCGATCGGTGACGGCTACGAGATCGAGGTCAACGAGTTCGACTGGAAAGACGAAAACGGCATCTGCTACGACAAGAACGGTGTCACAGTCCGGCACTGGCGGCGCTCGCATGTCAAGGACGGCGCATCGGCCTACCGTCTGGACTGGAATGGCCTTTCCTTCGTGTGGACCGGCGACGGCCGGCCCGACGATCTGACGGCCAAGTACGCCAAAGGCGTGGATGTCTTCGTTACCGAGCTCCAACCCGATCTGGCGCGCATTAACCAGCTCAAGTATGGACTGCCCGAATTTCTCTTCAACTACACGGTGGACATCCATCACACGTTGGCTTACGCCACAGGCTATCTCATCAATCAGGTCAACCCACGCTGCGGCATGGCCACGCACCTCGCGTTCGACGATGACGTGCTCAATGAGCAAGCCGCCGACATTCGCGCCCACTGGAATGGGCTTTTCCTGTACGGCGCGCCAGACGTGGTGACCGTCAATGTGACTAAGGACGCCATCTGGGCACGCGACGCTGTCCTGCCGGGATTCGCGGGACAGCCCTTGCCGAATCCCACCTTGCTCTTTGGCGATCCCTTGCCGCTCCAGACGGGCCAGGGCGTCGTCCCACAGCCGAGGCTGCCGCGCGAGATGCAGCAAGAGCAGCTTACGCGCGACCTCGAGATTGATCCGCATAAGTACTATCCGCCGAACGTTTACCGTCAGCCGCTAACCAAGCTGCCGAATCCGCAGTTGGTCGACCTAATCGAGATGGCGAAGGTAATGGGCATCGATATGAGTCAATTTAAGAAATAAGTTTGCTTTCGGCGTCCCGCCGCGCTCGTCGCGGCGGGGCTCTCGGGCCCGCTTGGATCCTGCTGGGCGGAAGCGTTTCGAGAGGAAAACGTAAGCCATGGAATTGATAGACGACAACGGCAAGACCGTTCCGATAACAATCCTGACCGGCTTTCTTGGGGCGGGAAAGACTACGCTGCTGAATCGCATACTCACCGGGAACCACGGTCTGCGCGTGGGAGTGCTGGTCAACGATTTCGGCTCGATCAATATCGATGCCGAACTCGTCGTCGGGGTGGAAGGCAACATGATCAGTCTGGCCAACGGTTGCGTCTGCTGCCAGATTCGCGACGACCTCATCGAGGCCGTCGTCGCCTTGCTCGCGCGTCCAGAGGCCATCGAATACATCCTGTTGGAAGCCAGTGGCGTTGCCGATCCCGCGGGAATCTTCGCGACCTTCAGCGATGCCAATCTGCGGGACCGGATCAGACTGGACAGTGTCACCTGCGTGCTCGACGCGGACCAAGTCTTCGCACATCCTGAGTATCCTCCGCTGATGGAACTCAAGCTCCTCCAGGTCGGATTTGCAGACATGCTGATCCTGAACAAGGTGGACCTCGCCGGTCATGAGCAGGTCGGGAAGGTCAGGGCTTGGCTCGACGAGCACTTCAACCGTCTTCGCATTGTCGAGACCAATTACTGTGAGGTGCCCTACCAGATACTTTTGGGTGTCGGGCGTTTCGATCCTGCGCGAGCAGACCTCAACTCGCACGCCGTTGACAACTGCACCGACGCAACCTGTCGTGATGACCACCACAGGCACGACCACTCGAAGGTGTTCAGCACTTGGAGCTACGAGACGGAGCAGCCGTTGGCGCTCGAAGCCTTGAGGGAGACAATGCGTAAGTTGCCTGGGTCGGTTTACCGGGCCAAAGGGGTGGTCTACACCACCGACGCGCCACAGCGGCGGGCGGTGCTGCAGGTGGTCGGCAGGCGCGTTGACATCTCGTTACAGGATGAGTGGGGTGAGCGTGCGCCACGCACGCAGATCGTAGCCATTGGTGCGGCCGGGGGCATCGACGCGAGTCTACTGGAAAAGACATTCGCCTCCTGCATTTCTGCTACAGGCATGGTGAGGTGACCACTGCAGCGAAACCCTTTCGGAACGGACTGAGCAATGGAGAAATGTGATGACGAATTGGATGGAAAAGATAGTCGTTGCTCTTGCGGCCACGGGCACAGTTCTTGGATTGGCTCTGGCTCCTCTGGAAGCGCAGAACTCGAGCAGCGCCGCCAATGGCAAGAAGCCCAATGTTGTATTCATTCTGGCTGACAACGTTGGCTACGGTGATTTGGGCCCGTATGGCGGCGGCGAACTGCGCGGATATCCCACGCCTCGCGTCGACCAGCTTGCCCGCGAGGGGCTCCGCTTCACGCAATTTCTTGTTGAGCCTACCTGTACCCCGTCGCGCGCTGCACTCATGACCGGGCAATATTCTATCCGCAGTGGGCTGTCGCTGATCGCCGCACCGGGCAGCCCCAATCAGCTACCAGCCAAGGCCTACACGATGGGGCAGTTGTTCAAGGATGCGGGCTATGCGACAGCCATCTTCGGCAAGTGGCACCTCGGTGCAGATGCGCAAGCTCAGCCGACCGCGCACGGCTTCGATGAGTTTTACGGCATCCCGCTGGACACCTCGTGGAACGACGCGATAACGGTGCCGTTGATCATGATGACGCACTCCTTCGATGCCCCAGAGAGCATTCTCATCGAGAAGGGGCCATGGATCGAGCAGCAGAAGGCAGGAGGGCCGATGCAGCGCGTGAAACCGTTCACGCCCGAGGTGCGGGCGGAAGTCGACAACGACCTCACCGAACGGTCCATCGCGTTCATGAAACAGCAGGCGGCGGCGGGCAAGCCATTCTTCGTCTACCTTCCCTTCTCGATGGGGCATGCGCCAAACTACCCATCCAAACAATTCGCCGGGAAGTCGCGCATCGGTAATTACGGCGACAAGATGATGGAAGGCGACTACCACGTCGGTCAGGTGCTCGATGCGATCAAAGAAATGGATATAGACGACAACACCATCGTGGTCTTTGCGTCCGACAACGGGCCGTCGGGCTGGATACTACGCGAACTCGGGAACTTGGCCTCTCCCGACATGGGCAGCCCTGGCCCCTTCCGTGGCGAGCTTGGCGAGGCTACCGAGGGTTCGCTTCGGACCTTCTGCTTCATCCGCTGGCCCGGGCACATCGCGCCGAACACTACCTCCTATGCCATGTTCTCAGAGATGGATTTCCTGCCGACCTTCGCGGCAATTCTGGGCGCGAAGCTGCCCACGGATCGTCCGATCGACGGTGTGGACCAGACCGCAGTGCTCTTTGGCAAGAGCGAGAAGGGGAACCGCGAGTCGCTGCTTACCTTCATCGGCCCCGATCTGGTGGCCGCGCGCTGGAAGCAGTGGCGCTTCTACTTCAAGGACATGCACCTGACCGGTACGGGGCAGCAAATGCTCGGTGGGATGTATGTGAACAGCGGCGACATGTACTTCCCAAGGGTTTACAACATCGAGATGGATCCGCACGAGGATCTGAATCTCGGCGGCATCACCGTGTTTATGGCCGGGCCGGCGTACAAGGCAATAAAGGAGTACGAGGAGTCGGTAAAGAAGTATCCGAATCCGCCGGCGCCAAACCTGACACATTTTACCGGAGCAATCGATTGACAGCGGGGACCCAATTGATGATGCAAATTACAAAACAGGCTATGTCTCCGAGTCAAAGGCCAACGTGGAACCACTTCTGCAGTTCATTCGCGTTAGTGGTCTGCCTCTTCTTGGCTTGCGGCTCAAGTTCGTTCGCACAACAGAAGGGTCAGTGGCAGCCGGGACAGTTTGGCCTCAACGCCGGGGTGGTTCCTGATCCCGGCATCACCTATGCCAACCTGGCTCTCAACTATTCGGCCAGCCAATTGAATGGCCCCAACGGGAACGTGGTTCGAGGCATTACTGGAACCTATTCGGTCTGGGTGGATGAGAACATCATCTATTACGTCCCCAATCATAAGTTCCTCGGCGGGTATTTCATGCCTTACATCACCTTAAATGTCGCGACCGGCTCCCTCGTCGCCGACATACCCTTGATACCCGGGACCCGCCTCGGCGCGGGTGGATCGGGCTTTGCCGATATGTATGTTCAGCCATTGAACATCGGATGGCATTTTGGGAAGCGAATGGACTTCAACGCCGGATATGCTTTCGTCGCTCCCACAGGCCGATTCACTGCGGGAGCAAGCGACAACGTCGGTTCTGGGTACTGGGGTAACTTCATAACGAGCGGCACTACCTTCTACATAACCAAGAATCAGGGAACCACCGCAAACTTGGCGACTGCTTGGGAAATTCATGGACAAAAAGCTGGCACAAACGAAACACCTGGCGAGGCCTTCACCGACGAGTGGGGATTGGGGCAGGCTCTTCCTTTGAAGAAGGACCTCAGCCAACTGCTGCAAGTCGGCGTGGTCGGCTATGACCAATTTCAGGTGAGTGCAAACGGCGGCACAGTCACGGTGGCAGGGATTCAGGTGCCCGCGAGGCTCATCCCGTCTTACTCGGTGCATGGCGTTGGTGGGCAGATCAACTACATTCTTCCGGCGAAGAATCTGGTTTTCTTCTTCAAGGGCTATGATGAGTACCGAGCTCTAGCTCGTGTGGAAGGACGCACCATCGTGTTCGGCGGTTCGTGGACGTGGGCTTTCCCCAAGGCCAAGAAGCCGAAGACGTGAGATTGGCTCCACGACGCGGAGAAATAGCTCGGTTGCTGTATATGTGTTCATTCCTCGGAAACCCCGCTCCAATGTCGGCGCAAATGGCTGTACGCCCTAGGATAATTGGGTTTTTAGGTACTACTTCACATCGACGAAATATTTGGCTTGTCCTATTGCTGGGTTTTCTAATCGCGACCGCCTGCCGCACGACGGCCGTTGCTGCCCAGCGTCAATCTGCGCAAGCGCCGGCCACTTCATCGGACAAAGCCCCGTCCCGGTCGCCCGACATGGGGCTACCGCTGAACTTCCAGCGTCATATCGGCGACTTGGATGAGATGGTGAAGGCCAGGAACATTCGGGCGCTCGTTCTCTACAGTCATTCCAGCTTCTTCTACGTGAACGGCAAGCCAGAAGGCATTTATTACGAAGCACTGCGGGGCTTCGAGCAGTTCGTCAATCAGAAGTTGCATACGGGCAAGCAACACGTGGGGATCACGTTCATCCCGGTTCGCCCCGATCAACTCGAATCGTATTTGATTGAGGGAGTTGGTGACCTGATTGCTTATCCAGTAACCGTGACTCCGGAGCGCGAACAGAAGGTCGCATTCTCGCTTCCCCTTGAAACCGGTGTGAAACAGATCCTCGTGACCGGGAAAAACTTCGGTCCGGTTTCCTCGTTGCAGGACCTAGGCGGAAAGAAGGTGTTCGTTAATTCGATTACTACGTACTACGGGAATTTGGAAAAGGTCAACAATTCATTAGCCAAGCAAGGCAAGCCGGTCATCCTAATTCAAAGTACCGGGAAGAACTTGATGGACGAAGACCTGCTGGAAATGGTGAACGCAGGCATACTCCCCGCCACAGTCACTATCACGCAGCGCGCCAAGCTCTGGGCCAGCGTGTTTCACGACATTACTCCTCAACCCAATATCGTCATCGCCGACGAAGGAAATCTGGCGTGGGCGATGCGCAAGAACAACCCGAAGCTCAAAGAATTGGTGGATGAATGGGTCAAGACCCACGCCGCTGGAACATCCTTCGGCAACACTTTGATACGGCGCTATATCCAGAGCAACCAGTGGGTCACGAATCCAACCAGCCAGGAAGAAATCAAGAAATTCAACGAGCTCGCGAACTTTTTCAAGACTTACTCGTCGCAATATGGCTTCGATTACCTGATGGTAATGGCTCAGGGCTATCAGGAGTCCATGCTCAACCAAGCGGCGCGAAACGGTGGTGCGGTAGGAATCATGCAGGTAAAGCCTTCGACCGCAGCGGCACCCCCCATTAGCATTCCGAACGTCATGACTTCCGAAAACAATATTCACGCAGGCGTTAAAGTTCTGCGCCAGATCGCGGACAAGTATTTCAGTGACCCGAAAATTGATGCGCAAAACCGCCTGCTGTTGACTTTTGCCTCGTATAACGCGGGTCCGAATCGCATCGCAGATCTTCGGAAGCAAGCAGGCGCGCAAGGCCTTGATCCCAACAAGTGGTTCGGTAACGTCGAGTTGCTTGTGTCGCAAAAGGTCGGACAGACGACGGTCCAGTACGTCAGCAATATCTATAAGTGGCTCTGTAGCAGAATCTGTGGGTAAAAGGGGCCGTGGAAAAAGCCACTGCGTGGAAAAGTCCAAAGACGGGACTTTCCCCCTCCGTTTGGAAATCCCGCAAGAGCGGCGGGATTCCCACTT
>Ga0116111_1000303_pt1 | contig 41736 bp, 45 predicted proteins | sample June2015DPH_8_10_FD_89720 | JGI IMG/M metagenome (GOLD analysis project Ga0116111, IMG submission 89720) | Peatland microbial communities from SPRUCE experiment site at the Marcell Experimental Forest, Minnesota, USA - June2015DPH_8_100 | ecosystem: Environmental > Terrestrial > Soil > Wetlands... | reverse complement strand
CTTCACCAGCGCTGAACTCGATGAAGATCGGATCCGATCACTTTACGAAGCGTTCTACGCCAACAGTCCGTTCATTCGGTTCAACGTTCCGTCGCTCGGGTCGGTCCGCGGCACGAACTTCTGCGACCTGTTCATCGAGCGAGACGCATCGACAAACCGCGTAGTCGTCATCTCCGCCATTGATAACATGGTGAAGGGCGCGTCAGGCCAAGCAATCCAGAACATGAACCTCATGTTCGGTCTCGATGAGACGACCGGCCTCTGGTCTCCGGCACTGTCGCTCTGAGGTGGCAATGAAAGTCGTAGACGTCATGAATCCAACCGTCATTTCGGTGACGCCCGACACGACGGTGCGCGAGTGTACCAAGCTCCTGCGGGAAAACAAAATAAGCGGCGTTCCGGTGGTGGCTGATAGGGACATCGTCGGCATTGTAACGGAAAACGACATACTCTCGCTCCTCGAGATACCCGAACACACAGGGTACTGGCTCCCAAGCCCGCTCGAGATTATCGAAGTTCCGGTGCGCGAAATTATCGAGCGCCTCGAGCTGAGAGACTCGATGAGCGAAGATGTGGGCGAGTGGACGGTCGATCGCGTCATGAAAAAGCCCGTCCACACGATAGATGGCGATGCGGATATCGAAACCGCTACCGAGCATATGATACGGCACAAAATCAACCGGCTTCCAGTCGTCGACGCAGCTGGTCAATTGATCGGAATCGTCACGCGCGGCGATATCATTAGAGGGATTGCTGAGGGTAGTTAATGCGCGTCGTGGAAGGAGGCGTCTGCGCCGTACGCGGAGTGAAAGCCTCTGGTTGCAAGGAAGGCAAAAACGGCCTCGCGATCATTACCGGTGGCGGCCCAGCAGCCGGGGTGTTTACCACCAACAAAGTCACCGCAGCTCCTGTCATCGTCACGAGAAGACACCTTATTGAGAGTCAGCAGATCTTGGCGGTGGCGGCAAATAGCGGGATCGCTAATGCTTTTACGGGACCAAACGGCACAGAAGATGCCGAGAGGATCGCTGAATCCCTGGCGCGCCGCTTGCACATCCGCACAACCGACGTAGCTGTCGGGTCCACTGGCATCATCGGAACCCCGCTTAACGTGGGCTGGATCGATTCGAAGATTAGTGAGGTTCTATTGACGATGACTGACGTGGCCGATGGCAGTCTTGAAGCGGCACGAGCGATAATGACGACTGATTCCACGCCCAAGCAAATTGCTGTCGAGGTCGACGGCGTCGCAATAGGTGGCATAGCGAAAGGGGCAGGGATGATTGAACCGCAGCTATCCACGATGCTCGCCTTTATCTACACGGACGCTCTGCTCACCGCTGATATTTTGCAGACGTGCCTGAAAAAAGCAGCCGATCTGAGCTTCAACATGGTCGTCGTCGATGGCGATACGAGCACGAACGATACGGTTCTCCTAATAGCTACCGGCGAGAGCTCTTCGGCCATTGACATTGATGATTTTCAAAACGCGCTGAACTTTGTGTGCGTTGAGCTGGCGAAAATGATCGCGCGTGACGGCGAAGGCGCGACGAAAATGATGGAAGTCACCGTCGCGGGCGCACGAAATAACGATGACGCGATCAAGGCGGCAAAGGCTGTCGTACGATCACCCCTGGTAAAGACGGCGCTTTTTGGAGCGGATCCTAACTGGGGCAGGATCGTCACTGCGGTTGGCTATTCTGGTGCGTTCATGGATCCAGAGGCTCTGTCACTCGCGCTGTCAGATGGAAAAGGCGCATCTGTTGTATTGGTCGAAAAAGGCCTCATAAAAAGTGCGAGCGCTGATAGACTCGACGCGGAGGCACTTTCGGAAATAATGAACCGTACAGAGATCTCGATCCTGGTGGATTTGGGAGTGGGGGCCGCAGCGGCCACGGCCTGGGGCTGCGACCTCACTGACGACTATGTGCGCATCAACGCCGAATACACCACCTAAAGACTAGCCTTCGATCTGCGATCTTATCCTGAGAGCCTGACGCGCAATGTCAGTTTTGTTCAAAATAGTGGCCATTTTCGCAATAGATTCCATTAGTCGCACCGCTTGATCGAGGTAGTTCAGCACGTCGCCTGAATACGCGTGAACACCAAATTCGGACATCCGTTCCACGATCTCGCCCGGATCGAGACCCGCCACGCGTTGCTCGATGACCCACTTCGAGAAGTTGCGTTCAGGGCATCCACAAAATGGCGACCCTTCGCAGCTACAGTCAACGAATGCCACTGAAAAAGCCAATACGGCGTCAAGCTCTTTTTGGTCGAGGTATGTCAGCTCATCGCTATTTCCTGAGAAGAGCGTCTCAAGGTTTCCTCCGCTGAACACATTGGGAGATACGTTGACTCGGAGCGCCTTCGCGTAGCGCTGCACATTGTTGAGGTATACCTGCGTAAAAACGTGTAGCTTCTGCAGAATATCGAACGGAGCGTCGCCTTTCTTCGCGGACTCGGCCACTTGAACTGCTTCAGGGATAGTGAGAAAATCAGCAGCGACGACACGCCCAAGCTTCGTCGCTCGACCGTCCCCGGAAACAAACCCCAGGCGCTTGAGGCGCCGCAGCTGAGCGCTGTCGTCGTAGTGGGCGAGCATTTTGACGCTTCGGCCGAACGTGAGGTTCGCGAGCGCCTGCTCTGCCTGCTGGTCGTCGTCGTATTCGATATCGACACTATCTGCGGAGCTTGAGAGCAGTTTGATCGCGATCTCATCCTCGGTTTGCGCCGCCCTGAATTTCTGGTTCGGGTCAGCAAATAGGAAGACTTTGCCGATATCGTGATAGTCCGGCCGCCCGGCACGCCCGAGCATCTGCTGAAACTCTTGCGGGGTTAGCCAGTTGATGCCCATCGCCAAGGACTCAAAGATGACTTGCGAAGCAGGAAAATCAACGCCTGCCCCGAGCGCCGCGGTGGTTACGACCGCTTCTATGGCGCCGTTGGCAAAGTTGGTTTCGACCTTCTTTCGTTCGCCGTAGGAGAGGCCCCCGTGGTAGGGGGCGCTCTTCGCCGAGAGTGATTTAGACAGCCTATGACAGCGCGCCCTGGAGTTCGTAAAAATGATCGACTGGCCCTTATAGCCCTTGCTCGATGTCCGCGAGATTTCGTGTCGAACGAGCTTATTGATGATAGGCAGCTTGTCCCGCTCATTAGCGAAAACGAGGTGGCGCTCGATCGGCACCGGACGTTCTTCAAACTCGATGAGCTCAGCACTAAGCTCGTGAGCGAGCGCGTGCGGGTTCCCGACGGTTGCAGACAGATAAATGCGCTGTGAACGCGGGGCTAACGTCTTAAGCCGTGAGATGAGCCCGTCAAGCCGGCTTCCGCGCTCTTCGTCTTCTAGCATATGCACTTCGTCGACAACGATCGTCCCGATTTCGCCGAGGAGCGCAGCGTCGCCCGTGCGAAGCACCTGATCGATGCCTTCATACGTCCCGACGAGAATGTCAGCTGAATAATCAGGCTCCACTCGGATCCAGTCTCGCGTCCGAATCCTGCTACCGCCGATTCTGAGGCTTACATTCAGGCCAATGCCGCGGTAGCGATCGTCAAAATCATCGTATTTCTGGTTTGCAAGAGCGACCAAAGGCACCACGAATAATAGTTTTCCCTTGCCGCTGAGCAGGTTATTAACGCCCGCTAGCTCCCCAATAAGCGTTTTTCCCGTGGCCGTCGCCGACACGACCAGAAAATCCTTACCCTTCAAAAGCCCGTGCTCCACCGCAAGAGATTGGACGGGAAGCAACGCTGATAGCTGCTTCTTAAGCAGCCGCTTCAGCCTGCTGTCGACTTCGAGTTCGTCGACCGTAACGCACGGGTAGCGCTCGGTGCCGGGCGAAAGCACGTCATACCGTGTAAGCTCAGGATCGACACCTGAATCAAGGAAACGAATGACGCGGTCGAGATCGCGCACTTTGTTAAGGAGTGTATTGAAGTGATCTTTGTGCACAAAACCGTGAAAACTGAGCTCTCGTCGCAGTTCTGATTGGGCACATTCCATGCAGATGAGCGCCCCTTGGTGGCGTACGAAATTGGCGTCGACGGGCTTGTAGCCGTGCTTTCCGATGCAAAACCCGCAGACAGGTACCCGATCATAGGGAATCTGGTAAGCCTTGAACAGTTCCACGAGATCTTGAAACACCCTCTGGTCAGGTGGCGCGGCATCTTGGCGCTCAGCAAGCGTGATATCGTGCTGCCGCAAAAGCTCAATGATGTCAGCTGGCTTCCTGAGATGCTCTTTCCCGCCGCGGATCTCCACGAATCGCTTCGGCCTCGGCCCTTTATGGGTGGGGCGAAGCGTCAACGTCGCGTCGAGGCCACATTGCGCGGGCTGGGTTGAAAAAACCTTAACACAGGAGCGCTGTGCGTGGGCGATCAGGTGAGCCATTTACTGGTTTCCTGCGCTGAGATCGATGGATTCGTAGGAAATATCGTGGGACATGAGGTTCGCGATGAGAGGCGGCACCGCCTCATCGACCGCGACGACCACCGTTGAGAGCCCCCGAAATGCCGCTTCGATGACGCCCTCAGCGGCGCCGTACTGCATCAAGGGCGAAATGCCCGCTTTTTTTACCGAAACCAGCGCTTCCAAACCAAGAATCGCGACAGGCTTGCCCGCCACAATCCGCCTGAGCCATTCTAGATCCACGGCTGCTGACCCACCTCGTTGAACCCGAGGAACGACTGCGATAGTCACATGCGCGCGATCCATTGGGATGATCCCGCTCAAGTGCTCGACGCCAACGTCGTCGCCGGTGCGCGCATCACCTATCGTGGTTCCCCGCGCGCGCGACTCATCGCTGTCTGAGTGAAACGCACAAAGAACGCCATCGCGCATCTTCAGCCCCACGGTTGCCCCTTTGCTAACGTCTTCTTCCGCGATAGCGGTCCACACGGCCACTTTCCCCACGATGTCCTCAGTGATATATCGTATGTACTTGTTGAGTTCGTTCGTCCACTCGATGATCAGCTCAATGCCTGCCTTGGTGACCTCGTACTGCCCACGTTTGTCAAACTTCACGTACCCGTCAGCGACAAGCTCCTTGAGATGCTCCGAGACGGCTTGGGGGGTCACCCCAACCCGGTCAGCAACTTCTCTTTGGCGGATCTTGGGCTGGAGCGCGGCTACTTCAACAAGCACCTGCATCTTGGTGCTCTTTCCTTTTTTCATCGGCCAAAAAAAGAGACTATCTTTTAGCCAGCTCAAATCGATGACCCTTTACCACAAGACTCTGCGACCGTTTGGCGATGCCCCTGAGAAACGTCGGGCTCTGGTTCAGGGTGCGCGAAAGGTTTTGGACTGAACTATTGCCATTTCTCACCTCGAATTCCATAGCATCGGCCACGTCGCGCAGCGTTTCGTCGTCGGTGATCGCGATACGGATGAGATCGCATATGTCAGAAATCGAACACTGGAAATCGGCACGAAGTTTCGAATACGAAGTGTGGTATTCAATTTGTGGCGTGTTTCCTTGTTCGGGCATGCGCCATTTGGTCTCAACGAGACCAGTCTTTTGAAGCATGTCGAGGCTATAATAGATATCTTCCTGCAACATCTCCCTGAGTTCGTCTTCAGTTCTCCAGCCGTTGAGCAGTGAACTAAAGACCTTCTTATGGGCGTCGGACTTAAAAACTCGTAAAAGCGGGACGAGATCAGCCGGGTCATTGACGATACGGGTCCTGTTGTTCATGTGACTACCTCGCATGTAGAACGTCGCAAAAGTAATTAAAGTTTTTGAACTCCAGAATAGAGATTAGATAGGAACGCGTTTATAGAATGCAACACGAATTGCGGCAATTGGATCACCATGGAACCACGGGCGAATGAGCACATACGAGCGAAGATACGCGTTAAAGGCGTTGTGCAAGGCGTAGGCTTCAGACCGTTCGTTTATGCGCACGCGGTAGAACTGCAGCTGACTGGCTATGTCAAAAACCTCGGTGCGCACGTAGACATCGAGGTCGAGGGGTCCAGCACCGCTATAGTTCGGTTCATCGAGTTTCTCAGACAAGGGCCGCCCATCGCGCGTATTGATGAGGTCAGCGTGGAATGGGGCCGCCTACGCAACTACACCGAGTTCACGATCGCGTCCAGCGGCGAGGGCGAGTTTGGTTTCACGTCGCCCGACATCGCGATGTGTGACGACTGCCTGCGGGATTTGAGGGAAAGTAGACGGTACGAACATTACTGGGCCACTTCGTGCGTAAATTGTGGTCCACGATTCACAGTGACCGAGAGACTCCCGTATGACCGCGAGATGACCTCGATGATTGACTTTCCCATGTGCTCGGAATGCGAACGGGAGTACCGCAACCCAAACGATCGTCGTCATCACGCGCAAACCATCGCGTGCGAACGCTGCGGCCCGACGCTCGCGCTGCTCAACCGCGATTTGCAGCGCTTGAACGAACCAATCAGCACGGCAGGACGATTGTTACTCGAAGGCCACGTTCTGGCTATAAAAGGGATTGGCGGCTTTCACCTCGCCTGCATCTTTGATTCCGCAAGAAAGCTAAAACGACGTTTGGGCAGACCTACGCAGCCCCTCGCGATTATGGCACCGAGCGAGACGTGGGTTGAGGAGAATCTCCTCGCAGCCGCACAAGAGCGCGCACTGCTCACGTCAAACAAACGGCCTATAATGGTCCTCGACAAACGCGTTGAAGGCGCGTTTAGCGAAGTCTCGAATCTCCATAACATAGGTGTAATGCTTCCCTATAGCGGCCTGCACTACCTCCTCTTTGATATCGTCGATCAGCCACTAATCATGACGAGCGCGAACACACCAGGCGAGCCGATGATTATCGCTATCGATGATGCGCTTGCAAACCTGCGAGAGAAGGCCGATTTTTTCCTACTCCACGATCGGCGGATCGTCAACCGCTGTGACGACTCAGTACTGCGAGTGCTAGACCAGCCTGCATTTATCAGGATGTCGCGCGGGTACGCGCCCGTCTCTTTTGCAGTGCCCGTAATGTACGACAAGAACATTCTCGCGCTTGGTGCAGAGATGAACGCGACCGTGACGACCTATAAAGACGGTAGGTGCTACATCAGCCAACACGTGGGCAACATCGATAAACCGAAGACCTTCGACTACCTTGAGGCATCGGTCCACAACCTCGTCGAAATGAGCGGCGTCGACGTCAGCGTCATCGCGCACGATTACCATCCGACCTTGCGCTCCACACGTTTAGCCGTCGAGCTCGGAGCCGCTTACGCAGTTCAACACCACCAAGCGCATATCGCATCGCTCATTGGAGAGGGAGCCCCCGATGACCTTATCGGTATCGCCATCGATGGTATCGGCTACGGCTACGACGGCACTATCTGGGGTGGGGAGGTATTTTTGCCCACGTTGGAACGGATGGGGGGCCTCATTCCCGTTCCGATGCCAGGAGGCGATTTGGCAACGCGGCACCCTGTGCGGATGGTAGCCGGCATCCTGTACGGCATCTACGATGAGGGAGAGCTTGCAACCACGCTTACCTCGCTTGGTCTCAGTGAACTCGAGTCGTCGATTCTCTTGCAGCAAATTGAGCGGAACGTAAACGTCCCCATGACCTCGAGCACTGGGCGCATGCTTGACGCTGTTTCTGCAGCGCTTGGAATATGTCAAAAACGGACCTACGATGGTGAACCGGCAATGAGATTAGAGGGCGTCGCGCGCTACGGCTATCCGGACGTAGCGCTGCCGCTCGAGATTTCGACCTACCGCGATCGGTCGATTCTCGACACCCGACCGGTGCTCGCCGAGATCCTCCACGCGAAAAAGCACGGTCAAAGCACCAAGAACATTGCCGCCTCGGCACAGGTTACGATAGCGCGCGGGATTGCAACGATCGCTGCCGAAGCAGCAGAAGCCATTGGAACGAGTAACATCGGACTATCGGGGGGCGTCGCGTATAACAAGGCGATTGTCACGACGGTTAACGAAGTGTGTAACACGCGTGACCTTGTCCTCTTTACCAATACAAAGGTCCCTCGAGGGGACGGCGGCATTTCGTTCGGCCAAGCAATTCTCACCGCTATGGTCAAAAGCGGCAGTTACGATCTCAAACTGTCTGCAGCGTAAAGCGCTACCGGTCGGGGCGCAGCTTACGTCGCGCACGAGGTCCAGCGGCCTGCGCTACGCCTTCCTGACGATGACCTTGCCCTTAGTAGAAATATAGCCAATGCTTGTCTTCCCGCTTATCTCCACGTTTCCTTCTGCGACGATCCGGTCAATCACCGCGTCAGGCTTGATCGTAACGCTACCGGCGCTGTCAATTTCCCTTAGGCGAACGCCTTCCAAAAGTGTCGCGTCATTGGTCGTCGTTAATATGCCGCCTATCTCAGCATCGTTTCCAATAAAAGCGCTTTCTGCCGTAACGTTCCCCCGGACGGTCGACCTGTTGCCTAGACTAAGCGACCCTTCCACGATCAGATCGCCCCAAAAGCCGACGTGGGTACCGGTGATCAAACTGCCGCGCACGTGCACGCTCTTTTCAAAAAAAGCTTCGTCCTTTATGATGTAAGTGTTGCTCTGCGCGTGCTTTCGAACGAGGCGTATTGTTTCGTCCGCTTTCATGATCCACCGAGGCCCTCTGCAAAGTCCGTTTCCCCCAATGCAACGATCGTTCAGCCGCAGAGTATTTACTTTTTTGGCCTGTAATCCTTAGATCCCACCGACGACATAAGCGAGCAATACCAAAACCATACCGTTCTTAATCACGGTTGACGCCTTCGCCGGATCGCTCTGTGAGAGCGCGACGCCATATAGGAGTATCACGTCAGCCGCAATGACAATTCCGAGGTACGGATAGCCGGACGCACCGATAATGAACGGCAGAGGGCTGACAGCGACCGCCGCGAGCATAAAAAGCGCGGCAGTTGCCAGCGAACGAGGCACCCCATACCGAATAGGCAACGTCGACGCACCCGCTCGCCGGTCTCCCGTGAGATCCTCAATATCCTTAACGACCTCACGGGAGGTGATTGCAAGCATTGCGCTCACAAAGAGCACACCAGGAATAAAGAACGAATCAACGGCTGCCCCGCCAAAGAGAAAGATAGACCCCGTCAGGTACCCAATCAACAGGTTACCGACGAGCACCGATCTCTTTAGCTTCCACGAATACAACACGAGGAGTACAGCGTTAAGCGCCGCGAGGCCAAAACAGATGGGGTTGATGAGAAGAGATGCCGCAGCGCCGAAAAGCAAGAGCGTGAGCGCGTATACGAGTGCACTACGCCTCGTGATGCGCCCGCTTGGCAGAGCGCGGCGTGGCTTGTTGACCCGGTCAATATCAACATCAAAGTAGTCGTTGATGACATTGCCCCCAGCGGTGACCAGAAACACCGCGACGAACGCCAAAACCGCGGGCGCGATCACGTCGTAGGCAAGCGGCGCCTTGCTCACAAAGATGCCGATGAGCGAAGCAAATGCCGCCATCAGACAGTTGAATGCCCGTATCTCGGCAATGTAGGTGAGGGTACGAGATCGCATGCCTAATTGAATCAGCTTCCTTTAGATCGGACAAGCTCACGTTCCGAGCTTGACCGCGTCCATCATTTTCTTGAGAGACGCGACTGCCGAGTACGCCGCGAGCTTGCTCGTGCGCTCATTTTCGGTCGGAACGTTGTCAAATCGGGCGGTAAGCCTCCCAAAATCCCCGTCGACTTCGACGACGTGCACGTTTCTTGTCAGCGTCGGATCAACGGCGATGCGGACGATCGTTCGGTCAAATCCGACGCCCGCAAGAGCGAGCGTTGCTGAGACGTTAATGTTTTGTGGGAAGCCTTGAATCGCCTCGGCGGCGGTACCTTCGAATATGAGGGCAGGGCGGGACAGATCAGTGGCGTTACGGATGACGTAGGGGGCGGTTTCGAGGCCCGCTGAAGGCTTAGTCGTCGTGAGTGTCACCCGGCTAATCGTTCCCCGTGAAGCCGCAAGGAGTGCATCGATGCTCCCGATGGCGCCTGACGGGATATAAAGGCGACAGTCGTGCGTGCGCGCCGCTGCATACACCTGCTGTCGAAAGTCCGCGTCAACGAGCGCGCCGATACTGAGCAGCATCAAATCCGTGCCCTTTGTCAAAACGCTGAGCGCGATATCGCGCGCTGCCTGCATTGAGGCGCATTCCACGACGAGGTCAGCTTGGTCGATGATGTCGAAAAGTGACACGGACGATGCCGCAGGGGTCGCATCTGCCAGATGCTGAGCGCGATCGGGGTGCCTGTCCATAAGGAGGAGTTTGCCACTGAAGCCATCAGCCCCCAAGGCACGACAGATTTCTGTTCCTATGACGCCACATCCAATAATTCCGACGATCATCGTGAAATCCTTTAAGATGGTTAAGATAGAAAAGCGTATGTGGTGATCGTTTGAACTCACGCGACATTGAGAGGTTTATGGCTGAGGATGAAGGATTCGGCGACATAACGACCGCTCTCCTGCCCGACGTCGAGGGGTCTGCAAACGTCATCGCACACGAGGACGGAGTCATAGCAGGCTTATCAGAGGCAGAGAGCATTTTTGGGTACTACAACCTCGTAACCGCCCCACTGTGCTGCGATGGAGACGTCATCAAAAAAGACGATACCATTTTGCGCGTCATAGGGCCCGTCAGGGGTATTCTGGTCACCGAACGCGTTGCACTCAACTTCCTGTGCCGCATGAGCGGCATTGCAACGATCACGCGCCGCTGTGCGGAAACCGCTGGTGCGGTGACGATTGCCGCGACCCGGAAGACGACGCCGGGCTTCAGACTTTATGAAAAAAAGGCCGTCGCGATCGGAGGCGGAGACCCGCACCGCTACTCCCTCTCAGAAGCCTATCTATTCAAGGATAACCATCTGAAAGTAATCTCTGCGGAGGATGCCCTGCAGGGAAAAGCGTTCTTCACGAAGAAAGTGGAGATCGAAGTCGAATCCGTTGACGAGTGCGTTAAGGCATCCAAGCTTGGAGCAGACATCATCATGTTCGACAACATGGACGTCGAACAGATCACTGCTGCCGTCAGCGAGTTGAAGGCGCTCAACCTGCGCGGCAACGTGCTGCTCGAAGCGTCAGGCGGCATCAGGCCCGATAACGTCAGGAAATACGCTGCGACCGGAGTCGACGTGCTCTCCCTGGGGTACCTGACTCACTCGTCGCGGTGGCTCGATTTCAGCCTTGAACTTGACGCACCGGATTAGACGAGCGAGGTCGCGATAAGACTGACTGATCCTGCCAAAAGGTCGACCTCTTCAGCCGTATTATACGCCCCGAACGACGCCCGCACGGTTCCGTTGATGCCCAGAGACACTAAGGCCGGCATAGCGCAGTGGTACCCGCTCCTCGTGCAGATCTTGCTTGTCTCGTCGAGGATCATCGAAACGTCGTGCGGGTTCAGCTCTCCGACATTGAAGGGAACCACCGCCGCGCGGTCTTTTGGCCCATAAACCGTCACGTTGTCGATTTCTGCTAGTTTTTTTGCGGCGACTCTCGCCAGCATCTCGACGTGCTTTTCGACGTTTGCAACGCCCAGCGCGCTAACGTATTCAACGGATCGCCCGAGGCCGATGACTCCTGGAATATTGGGAGTGCCCGCTTCAAAACGGGCGGGCGGCTCGAGCAGTTCATATTCGCAGCCGCGCACCCATTCGACCGCGCCGCCGCCGAGCACAGTTGGACGCAGCTCCTCTGGATCACGCAGGATCAAGATGCCCGTCCCTTGCGGACCGAGCAGCCCTTTATGGCCCGGCACGGCTAGATAGTCGCATTTCAAGTCTTTGACGGACAGATCCATATGACCAGCAGACTGAGCTGCGTCTATCAACACTGGCACATCGTTCTTACGCCCAATCTTGACGATGCGGTTTATGTCTTGGACAGAACCAAAAACGTTTGACACGTGAGAAAGCGCGATGAGCTTAGTTCCGTCAGTGATTGCTGTTTCAATCGTGGAAGGATCAACGATGCCTTCACGATTCGCCTCAGCCAGGTCGAGCACGACGCCTCGCTCACGGAGCGCGACCCACGGCAGGTAGTTCGAGTGATGCTCGATCATTGACGTGATGACGTGGTCTCCGGGCGTCCAATCCTGACCGTGGGCGACGATGTTGATGCTTTCCGTCGTGTTTTTGGTGAAGATAACGTTGCCAGGCTCACTCGCGAAAAAATCAGCTACCGTCTCGCGCGCGGCTTCGTAGTGCTCAGTCGTCTGCTGGGCCAAGCGGTGCGCTCCCCTTCCGTAGTTGCCAGCATAGCGAAAGAAGTACTCGTTCATCGCCTCGACGGCGGGTTTCGGCGTCTGGCTAGTCGAAGCGTTATCGAGATACACGACGTGCTCGAGAACCGGGAAATCCTTCCGTATCGCATAAACGTCATACATTGAAAACAAATGGGGGGTGAGCCGAATAGCTTTTGCGGTTGCGATAGCGCTAAGAGGTCGGCCTTCCCCCCCGTGTCTTGCTTGGATGCTCCGCTCGGCGGTTAAGCGGCAGTCTCAAGTAGCGAAGCTCCCACTATGCACCTGATGCACAGGAATCCGGCGCTCACCGTTGACGCAGTGATAGTGAAAAACAAGAAAATCTTGTTGATAAAACGGAAGCGAGAGCCGTATCGAGGACAATATGCACTTCCAGGCGGCTTTGTAGAATATGGCGAAGCCGTTGAGGCAGCCCTGCGGCGCGAAGTCCTCGAAGAAACTGGACTCGTTGTGAAGATAAAATCACTCGTGGGCGTTTATTCCGACCCTGACCGCGATCCTCGCGGACACGTCGTCTCAGTCGCGTTTGCGGCGGATATTGTGGGAGGTACGCTAGCAGGCGGCTCTGATGCAAGTGACGCGATGCTTTGGGATATCGCTGACCTGCCGCCGCTGGCATTTGATCATGCACAGATCATCAGCGATTCGCTTGTTCGTCGCTAAAGTCCTACGCCTTGCTTTATTAGCGGCGCGACAGTTATGCTACTCTCCGCTTTTTCGATAGTGTCGGTCGCTATGATGCTGTCGACCCCTGCGCGATATAGGCGAAGCCGCGCATTTAGGGAGAGAACAGGGTGAATGCACGCAACGTGCACCTGCCGCGCCCCTTGTCCTCGCAGAAGCTTGATCGCTTCGGCCATAGTACCGCCAGTTGATATCATGTCGTCTACGATCACCAAATCGCGTTCGTCGACGTCCACCGTCTTTGGTTGTATCTCAACGCGTTCAGATGTGACCCGCTTCTTAACCAGCACGTCGAACTCGCAGCCCATGGCGTGAGCAACGTCGCGCACTAAAGCGGTGGCGCCTTCATCAGGAGCGATGAGCAAGGGTGACGGGAACTCCATGCTTTTCAAGTACACGCCAACGAGGCCTGCAGCGGACAGGTTGGCCGCCTTTTTGCCACTCTTGAGCTGAAAATGGTCAAGTGAGGCGGGGTCGTGGATGTTGACAATGTAAACTTCGTCAACGTCGATCGTCCGCGCTATGGCACGAGCGCTGACCGGTTCCCCGAGCTTGAATCGCTTATCTTGCCGCGCATAGCCAAAATAAGGAATCACCGCCCTCAGGTAGCCGTCAGAGGCCGCGTCGATGAGCTGTAGCAGGTAAACGATATCGTCATTCGTCGTCGTACTCTGTACGATGAGCGTGTCGCCGTCGAGTTCATCTGCGATGCGTAAATACAGTTCGCCGTCAGGAAACTGCTTGAATTCAACAATGGCGAGTGCACATCCGATTTCGCGTGCAACCCGTGAACTGAGCAATTGTGAAGCTGGACCTCCTAAGACTTTCATGTTGCCTCCTTGAATGCGTATTCTTCCTACGAACCGAACATAGATAAGTCACTATCTTTTGACCGCGTAAGCGCGCTTTTCACCTCGCTCCGAAGACGTGTGGCGCATGCTCCTCTCGCGTCCGCTGCTACTACGAGAACATTGAGGCGCTTATCTGTTCCTCGGATTCGTCGGTGCTTGAAACACGCGAGCGCCGACGACGTCGGAAAAAGGGCGAACTTTCGCAGACTGATGGACCGAGCTTGTGTACTAACCGCACCACGCGTGGCGCACTCAAGGCGTGCAAGACGTAATGGCCTCACGACTGCACGACGACAGTGTTTGCGACGCGATCGCCGAGACGTTGCTTATATTCAGATGCCCAGATAAGTACCGCTCCGAGCAGATACGGGGCGATGAACGGGATCAGATCGATGATGCGCAAAATCGTCCGCACGGCAGCTTCACCGTAAGTGATCGGGGAGTAGTCTGCTTTTTTTACGACCTTGATCTTAACGATCATCTTGCCAACTGTTTGTCCGTTTCGTCCCTCGAGCAGCGTGAAGTAAAGGAATGCGATGATGATGTCGATCAAGATGAGTGCGCTAAAGAACGGGCTGATTGAGACCTGTGCTGTTGACGCATCGATGGTGATGGTGCCAGCGCCTGAGAAGCCCAGTATCAAAAAAATGATAGCAAGTATGATTACATCGACGAGTTGTGCGACAAAGCGGATAGCAACGCCCTGCAACAGCGGCGGGGCCGCATAATGCGCCCGTGTTTCGTTTGTCGCCCAGGGCGTCTCTGCACATGCGCCCTCCACTGTTTGACCGGCGGGTGGTGCTTGTCTGGTGAATGCTGCCCCACATGCTGCGCAGTATTGTGCGCCAGAGGTTGCAGGGGTGCTGCATTGTGTACATTTTTCTTCGTCCACGCGTTTCACCTCCTTTGCATTTGTTACGCCATAAGGAGAGCATTCCTTTTAATCTTTCTTGCGATTTGCTCTGCTAGTGTGCGTGCTCCGGTTTCATTTTGGCGTGGCGCGACAGTCGGCCGCACCTAGCATTGCAGAATCGCAACGCGCTGTTCTCGTATCAAATCGTTTCACTTGATGCGCCTGCCTGCGGGTCGTACTTCCAGGTCTTAGAGCGACAGCTATGCGCGAAGCTACCGCTTATTGGTGACAAAAAAAAGAGAAAGGGGGGGGGGCTTGCGCCCCTATCACGCTTTCAGTACGACGGTGTGCGCGACGCGATCGCCGAGGCGCTGTTTCTTGTCTGAGGTCCAAATGAGGATTGCGCCGAGCAGGTAGGGGACGACGTACGGGATAGCATCGATCAACAAAAGAATCGTACGTACAAACGCCGCTCCGTACGTGATCGGTGAGCTGTCCGCCTCACTGACCACTTTTATCTTGACTACCATCATACCGACCGATTGCCCATAACGCCCTAAGAGGAGCGTAAAGTAGAGCAGGTCGATCACTATGCCCAAAACGATAGCTGCGTAGCTCACAGCGACAAGCGAAATTGCGCTAGTGATAATCCCTAAAATAATGGCATCAATGAGTAACGCTACAAACCGGATGGCGACGCCCTGATAGGGCATTTCAACGCCTGGTGCGGAGTAAGGCACTTGCGCCCGTGGTGCTACGTACGCAGCAGCAGGTTCCGCGGCAGCTGGGCCTTGACCTGCTTGTGTAACGGCAGCTGGGCCTTGAACTGGTTGTGTAACGGCCACAAACGGAGCGCCGCAGCTTTCGCAGAACTTGGCCCCGGGTGCTGCAGGAGTGCCGCATTGTGTACATTTGTCTTCGTCGGCGTGTTTCACCTCCGCAGGTTGCGAAGCAGCCGCAAGCAAAAGCGGAGCGCCGCAGCTTTCGCAGTATTTAGTGCCTGGTGACGCGGGAGTGCCGCATTGTGTACATTTGTCTTCGTCGGCGTGTTTCACCTCCGCAGGTTGCGAAGCAGCCGCAAGCGGAGCGCCGCAGCTTTCGCAGTATTTAGTGCCTGGTGACGCGGGAGTGCCGCATTGTGCACATTTGTCTTCGTCCACGTGTTTCACCTCCTTTTTTTTAAACCATAGAGTCAGCATCCCTTTTTAATCTTTTCTTGCGATTGCATTTTCTGCTGAATTATACGGATGTTCTCGGATCGGCGCACAATAGGTGCTAGATTCACGCTCGGGCACGAAGAACCAGCACTCGCCACAAAGACTTGTCAAGCGCTCACAACTAAGCCAAAACGCTCTTCGTGGGACTCCCGCAACATTGCAGATGTTGTCCGATTTGCACAGCAAGTGACCAGCCAAGACCAATAATCCTGTCCGCGCTAGAATAAGAAGATGGGCACGAGGCCCATTTATGCTTTAATCACGACAGTGTGCGCAACACGATCGCCGAGGCGCTGTTTCTCTTCAGAGGACCAAATGAGGATTGCGCCGAGCAGATAGGGAATTACATATGGGATCAGATCGAGAAACCGCAGGATCGTTCGGACCGCAGCTTCGGAATAATCGATCGGTGCGCCGTCTGTTTCTCGTACGACTTTGATCCTGACGGCCATCTTCCCGACGGTCTGTCCGTAGTGACCCTCGAGCAACGTGAAGTACAGAACAAAGACCGCGAGCGAAACAAGTCCGCCGACAGCACTGGCCAGTGAAAGAGTGACCGTTCCTGAAGCGCTGTTCGTAATGACTGCAAGCGCATTGAACGGGACTGACAGTATACCCCCGATGATGGCTATAATTATGGTATCGATAAGGATCGCGACAAACCGAATGGCGACGCCTTGGTAGGGCTGTGCGACGCGCGGCACGTAAGAACGAGGTGCTTGATACCCGGGCGCAGGAGCGAACGTGGCCCGTGCGGGTTGTGCTGCTGAAGCCGCGAGTGGTGCGCCACAGCTTTCGCAGTATTTAGCGCCCGGTGACGCTTGAGTCCCACATTGTGCACATTGATTTTCGTTCAAATATTTCACCTCCTTCTTAAGCCTTAGGAAAGCTACCCTTTTAATCTTTTCTTGCGATTCTGCATTATCGCTCTCAGTGGCCTCGTTTGCTATGAGCAATACCAGTGTCGATCGACGCGGATAGCGGCTGCAATTTTAGTGCATTCTGCCGAGGCAGAATCAAGAAACGGGAAATCCACGGGGGGCAGACTAGCAGAAGCTAGGCGGTCAGCTATATATTCCACAAAACCGGTGCCACTCTAGAACACAAGAAAAGATGGGAGCGCGCGGATCACTTGCTGACTACAACAGTGTGTGCGACACGATCTCCGAGGCGCTGTTTCTCATCGGACGTCCAAATAAAAATTGCCCCTATTAGATAGTCGAACAAGCCGTCGATGATGCGGAGGACAGTGCGCACAGCTGCTTCTCCGTAGTCAATCGGCGCTCCATTCGCTTCTCGGACTACTTTGATGCTGAGTGCCATCTTGCCGACCGTTTGCCCATAACGCCCCTCCAACAGCGTAAAGTAGAGGAACCATACGACTAGTCCTACGACAGATAGTACAATAATAGGCCCCGATGAAACTGCTGACACGTTTCCATTCGTGACGTTGGCAGCTATAGCCGCCAGGAGGAGTGGGATCGCTAGTATGCCAGAAATAACCCCGATAATGAGGTAATCAATGAGTATCGCGACAAAGCGAATAGCAACGCTTTGGTAGGGTGTAGGAGTGCCCGTGTAGTAAGCAGGCGCTAGATAGGTCGGCGAAGGCTGCACAGCAGAAGGAACCTTTCGTGAAGGGTGCGCCCTCTGACCGGTCAGCGTCGCGCCACAGGCCGCGCAGAATTGTGCGCCTGGCGACGCGGGAGTACCACATTGTGCACATTTTTCTTCATTCACGTATTTCACTCCTTTTTTAGGAGTGTGCTGCTTTTAGTATTTCAAGCCTTCTTTCGCTTTAAGGATCCGAAAAGTGCGTTTATGCGCCTCTTAGACGTTGCGAAGTAGATAAATCGGGGGGCTTTTCTTGCACGTCAGCCACTTTTGCTGTAAGACGGTCGCGACGTTCACGTGATGAGTGACATCTTTCCGCACTGTGAAGCACGCTACTTACCAAACTTGACCAAAACTTTACCACTGCGTAGTATGCGGGTAGATCGAGTTTGCTTGATAGGGCAAAAAACGAGCGACAGTTTCGCTCGGCAACGTTAACTGCACCATAGATATATTATATATCTTTTTTTATAATCTAAAATATATCTTTAACTTAAGCGGTGGCGTGCGTTTCCGTCTCGAATCACACGTGACGACGCTTCATCAATGCGACCGGAACGATCCTAATATTTGTCGGTCCAGTATTGGAAACGCACTAGCGATTCGTGGCGCGCAAGCTATTTTGAAGCAACCTCTTTCCGCTCCATGAGGGAGTAGCTGGCGAGATGTGAAGCAGATTTGCAATGCACTTCAATGGTTCGCAAATCAAGAATCGTAAAATGGGAATCGAAAAGCGCGCGTAGCTCGCTTTCGGATGAGAAATACAGCACGGTGCCTAGCGGTGTCCTTCTATACTTTCCCACGCCGCCAAACGCGGGATCTCTCTCGTTGAAGCACAGTGAGAGATACTTTGCTTTTGGATTAAGGAGCCGATGCACATTCGCTACGTACTGCTGGCGCTGCTCAGGGAAAATGTGGTGCAATAACTCCCAATCGTAGGCAAAGTCAAACGTGCCCGTGACGTCTTCCAAATCGCCGAGGACATCGGCAACGAGAAACGTGCACTCGACCCCTTTTTTCGCTGCATTCTCCTTAGCGCGCTTGATCGCCGTGGGAGCACTATCCACTCCCGTGACATCAAACCCTCTGCTCGCAAGCCACACTGCATAGTTGCCGGCGCCGCAGCCTAGATCAATCGCTCGACATGGGGTGACGATTCGACTGTCGACGAGCGCGACCAGCGCCGCAGGCGGGGTTTCTACGTTCCACGGAATAAGCTCCAAAGGGGTCTTTCGGTAAATCTCGTCAATCTCAATGTGGTTCATAGGATCAAAGCTATTCGCATGTAGTGCCTTAATTGGCTGACTTGAGGCGTGTGCCGACGTGAAATGCCCACTTCTTACAAGCGCTCTGGTGACCTCTAGCTGACGCTTCGACTCGTGCGCACAGCACCGCTATGAGACCTCAAACAACACTGCTGCGAGCGCGTTTCATTAATCGTCGGCAAGTTCTTCAAGATCGCTCGATTGGCAGGAAGGACACGCGGGGTCCTCGCCGACCGCCTTGAACTTCTTTCCGCAGGCACTGCACCGATAGTTCTTCGGCCACACTATCTCTTCGTCTCCGAACGGGCCGCCTACCGAACACATGACTTCTTCACTCTCCGAACAGGCGCCTGGACGCCCATACATTGATGGACTTCTCTTTGCATCATTTTTGCCCGCGGCATCAGCGGACTGTGTTGATTCGGCTCCGCAGACCCTTTATGCTGAGGCAAGGCCGCGCTTACATTTTCGGGCGCTGCACCAGCATTACCGAATCCGACCAACGGGGTGCGTGTTGGCGACGCGCTAGCTGAGTTACCCGAATTTTGGCGTGAAACGCTTGCCGTTGTCACCAGGATAATGCTCCGTATGGCGAAAGCGATTTTCCCATATCTCCAGAGGTATCGAAGCAAAGGCCTGACAGACGCGGGGGCTCACGTAGTTCTTACAACTTTGACACAGCGGGACGTTTTTTTGTTTCACGTTCGGCCTCACACGGCAGGCAACGGTTTGGCCGCTAAGCCGATCAAACGGCCTCAGCCCGTACCAAGTGGTGCCGATATAGCTCTTCGAGCTCGGGCAGCTCCTCCACAGGCGTCGGGATCACTTTCACGTCGTTTTCCATCACCTTCCGCGCAAGATCCCGGAAAATCGCCGCCTCCTCTGACTGAGGGGCGTGCTCGACCACAGCGCGCCCTTCGAGTTCGCATGCTTGAATGACGGGGCTGCGCGGAACAAATTCCACGAACGCGCTGCCCAAACGCTGAGCAAACGCGGGCACCACGGCCCGCTCCAACGCTTCATCGCCGTTGCTGTTGCAGATTATCCCTGACAGTCCTGTGTCGCCGCGGCGCGCAAGACGTTGCACCGCCCGCGCGATGTTGTTCGCCGCGTAAATGCTCATGAAGCCTCCGGAACAAACGAGGTAGATCTCACTCGCAAATCCCTCGCGGATGGGCATCGCAAACCCGCCGCACACGACGTCGCCGAGCACGTCGTAAATGGCGACGTCAATCGCGAAGGTTTCAAACGCCTTGAGGTCTTTCAGGATCTGGAGCGCCGTGAGGACTCCGCGTCCCGCACAGCCGATTCCTGGCTCGGGACCTCCCGCTTCGACGCAGTAGATGCCGCTTGGCGTCTTGAAGACGATGTCGTCGAGCGAGATGGCGTGCGCGTCTTGTCCATGGCGCAGCTTGTCTCTGTAGATCTCCAGGACCGCGGGTATGAGGTGCCCACCAGCGAGTATCCTCGTTGAGTCTCGCTTTGGGTCGCAGCCGACCTGCATGACGTTGACCCCTCGCTCATTGAGAGCCGCTGAGATGTTCGAAGCGATCGTACTCTTTCCGATTCCTCCCTTTCCATAGATTGCGATTTGTTTCATTGTGATGTCCCCCCTACCAGCGCGCCGCATACCGTCGTTGTGTTGACCGCCACCGGTCGCTCCACTCGTTCTGGATGCACTCGAGCAGATTCAGGATGCCGCGGTAGCCGAAGTACTCCCGATTGAGCAATCGGAACTGCCTGATGGGGCGCACGACCTCAAAGATGTACGGCACGTCCAAGCCCTCGCTCGCGTGTCGCTCGATTGTGCTCCCGAAAACGACCCGCGGCCGCACCGCTTCTAGGTTCCGCCGCGTCGCGAAGACGTCAGTCCCGTAAACGACCTTCGGCGCCAAGCCGAGGTCGTTCAGCTCTTTTTCCAGCAGGCGCTGTGCTTCGGGATGCGCCGAGCGAAGGGCAACGAGCGCGGGCGTCAGCTCCATCTCCTCGGTCGCAAAGCGGACAAGCGGGATTCCGACCGTAGCGTCAGCTACAATAGCTGCCGGAGTCCGATAGAAAAAGCGCGCTACTGGCCACCGGCGGCGACACGTTTCCATTACCGTGCGCTCGCCGTCGGCGATCAGCTCCTCGGCCGAGCGTTCCGCGTCAAACCGCTCTCCCAGCGCGGTGAGCCAGCGCCGCGTGTTGGTCATGCCGATGGGGAGGGGAAGGCCCCGACAGAGCGGTTCGACCCCAAAAGTGTCGCCAAGATACTCGACCGCTCCGTATCCGGCGTCATGGCTTAGCTGAAGCACCCCCTCGGCGGCGGACGCGCGAGCAAACTCGCTGAGCGCCGTTGCGTGGGTAAGCGTAGCGAGCACCTGAACACCAAGCCGGGCGAGAGCGTTCTTTACCCACTCCAGATCGGCCACCCACGTTGGATTGGCGTTCGCATGCGGAGCGACGAGGCACACCGAATCAGGGATCTTAGAACGCCCATTCCCGGCAAGCACACGAAGCATCGCGTCGAGCGCGAGGTCGATGCCATCGTATTGCGAACCGCGAAAACCGGCGCACTCGATGGGAACAATCGTGAAGTCAACCCGGGGTTGCATTTCCTCGCACACAGCAACGATGTCGTCGCCCACGATCTCGGGCCCGCACGCGCTTAGAACGAAGAGCGCTGCGATATCGAGCTCTTTGGCCTCAAGGATCGTGCGCGCGAGGAGCTCCTCGCCTCCGTGGACGATCTCATCCTCGCAGAGCTTGGTGCACAGCGTAGTCGTTTGGGCGTAGTCACAGTCCTGCCAGGAAAAGGCACCGTCAACGAGATAATTGCACCCCTGTGGTGCGTGAGCGAGAACGGCGCTGTCACTGACTCCTAACGCCGTTTGGGCTGCGCCGCTAAGAGCACACCTGACGTACGGGTCAAGGCACGCTTCGGTGGGGGTGGTGCGCGCCGCTCGCGTCTGGTCAGTTTGTTTCGTTTCCGTAGAGCATCCCCCGAAAAAGCGTCGAACGCGGCAGGCCCTGGTTTTCCATGGCTTGTCTGAGCAGTGCGGCGATGTTATGTATGCCCCGGAAGCCATAGTGGGGCAGGTACGCGGGATTGAGGAGCGTGAGGTTCACCACCGGACACCCTGGGAAGCGGGCGGCGTTGCCGAAGAAGATCGGGTGGTCAAGACCTTGTGCGATTGCCTCGAGCTCTCCCTCGGTCTCGCGCGACGAACGAAAGCTGCCGAGACGGAAAAGGCCTTTCGTGAGAATCACTTCGGGATTGACCCCGGTTTCCAAGAGGAACTTGATACTGGGCATACGCTCCTTGATCGTATAAGGATGCACGTTAATGACAACCGGATGAGCGCCGCACTCTTCTGCCATACGCGCAAGAGAGAGCGCGCGTATGGGACCGGGAAACTCTGATATCTCGATAACGGCAGTCTTGCCGTCAAGCGTGTCATGCAAGTAGGCCAAATCAGGCCGAACGCGTTCCGTCTCGCGCTTTATTACCCGTATGGCCTCCTTCCTCATACCCAGCGGGCCCGCGATCCCCATGAGCCATTCCTCTGTCGCTTTGAGCCCGTAGGGCTGTCCAGTCCTACTGTACGGGATGCCGAAGCGCGCTTCCATGGCGTCGCCAAGCTTCTGTCCCCAATCGTAACACCACGAGGCGTTGAGCTCGACTTCACGCGCCCGCCTGATTTCGTCGACCGTGCACCCGCCAGCGATCACCGCGTTAATCTTCACCCCCACCTCGTGCAGCAGCTTTGTGATCTCGTCAAGGTCGTCGCTGAACTCGGTAAGTGAGGGGCCCATTCGCGCCCCGATAAGATTGATCGTTCCCTTCCGCGTGGTTTTCGGCGGCTCCATCAGGTCCATAATGAGCTCAAAGGCGTCCTCGTAGCCGCTGCGGAAGTCGCCGCCAAACCCCTCGCTGCGAAGCGCGAGCACGCGGGCGTGCACGAGCTTTTCGGCCTCACGGGCGACGCTTTCGACGTCGTCGCCGATGATCCCGGAGCAGCAGCAGGACAGTATGACGATGAGGTCGGGATGGTAGCGCTCATCCGCCTCCTTGACCGCTTCCAGCAGCTTGCCTTCACCGCCGTAGATGACGTTCGTCTCGTCAAGGGAGGTGCAGGCTGTTGGCTCGAGAGGAACGCCGCGGAACTCGCAGCACTCCCTCGTCCTGACGATATCTGAGACCCATAGGGGACAACCCGTAGGACCGTGCACCAGGGGGACCACGTGCCGAATCCCGTTAATGACATAAAACGAAGTGAAGAACTTGCACATCGGCGCGTGCGATGCCTGCAGCTTGGGAACCATCTCGCCCGCTTCGACCTTCTCGACGAGCTGCTGTAGAGTTCCGTGAAAAACGATCTCGTCCCTTTCCTCAGGTTCCATATGTCTCTCCATGCCTCGTGTCGCAGGTAAGTACGCTGATCATCGCACGCGCGGTCAGTGATTAAAATTTCTCAGCATTTATAATAGTCTGTGTTCCGACGTGATAAAGGTTAGCCGTGCGCCTCTGAGCCCCACTCACAGAGCTTGACGCAAACCCGCGGCCCTCGTGCCAGGCTGCGTCGCGAAACGGTATTTACGGTCCGCTTATCGCCGAAGCTACCGAGGGCACCAGGCCAATCGCCTGCTGTGAAGCGTTTGGCCAGCCCCGTAAGATCATTTTTCATCTGACAAGGCGAAACCGTTCAAACGGCGCCTTGACAAGTCGTACCCCCGCAAGTGGTGCCAGTCACATTTTGACGAGGCTCACCGATTGCAAGCCTGCGATGTCATTGATCAGTTTGATGTTGTTGTATGCAGGACTAACGAGGTCTGCACGTAATCCCTGTGCACGATCGGAGTAGGCCCGCAATGCCCTCGCAGACTTTGGTCTCGATTGACGCGGGGTTCGCAGCCACATATCCGTTTTTTTAAGGTTCCGACGCAGTTCCACGCCTCATAAATCGACTTGAGCCGGTGGTGTTTGCACTTAGAGGGTGCAGATTGCAAAGGCAACTCTTCACTAAAAAAACGCTACGAGTTTAACGAGGCAATATGGACGCATTTTTCAAGCCGTTCTAGCGTTAAACCAGCTTAGAATATGAGTGTCGCCTTACGGCAGACAGTTGCATAACTCAGGAGGGGGCCTCTTGTCTTCGCGCTAGGCTAAAAAAAGTTCAGTTGTTTCTTCGTCACGGCCCTTCGGCAGTGTGCCTATATTCCACGTTCTCAAGCGTCGAATATGCAGAGCCTGGCACATACACAACGTCCGCATTGTTCAATTCAGGAGGTGACTCTGCCCCCTCATCAAAGGAAAACGACCAGTAGCGCATCAAAGCAAGGACAACGATTGCCGTTCCATAACTCAGCGAAATCACCAAGATGAGTCCACTCCCACCACCTCCTGCTGAAACCGGGATTGGCGCAAGCGACCCGTTATCAGCCGTCGGCTGCGTTACGTTTGTGGTGACGGCGTCCGCGGGGTTCGCAGCATTGCCCGCCGCCGTGTCGGCACTGGGTGCGACACTGGCTGCCGCTCCAGTTTGACTTGCCCCGACCGTCGCCGACGCACTCGATGACGTAGGTCCTGAAACCGTTTGATTCGCAACGGTGAGTTGAACAGGCACTAACGGAATCGTAAGCGTTTGTGACTGCAGGTCCGCTATTGTCGATGTGTTTTGTATCTGAGCTGCCGAAGGGCTTGATGATATCTCGTTCGGCGTGGGTTGCCCACTCGCCCCGGACGCACGCGCCGACGTATTGACATCGTTAGCCGCTGCTGGGTGGATTGCAGCCAGCACAGAAAAGCACAATAGCGCGGCAACAGCCATTGTCGCAGAGAGAGATAGCAGACGCCGTTTGGTCATTCTAGTTCTTCCTCAAGCAATTGGGGCCCTCTTTGAGTGATTTTCGCGAGTTTCACTCTCGTCAAAAAACCCTGTGAAAGGGTCAGTCAGAGTCATTTGAGGAACGCAAGTCAATAGCCAGTGGCGGACGCACTTTTGTCCAGTGGCGCTCTACAAACTGAAAGATTACCGAGGTGTTGTGTAAAGAAGACGAGGCCCATGCGCAGCAGGTACTTCAGTCTTCACAAAGAGGTGCCATTTCTTCGCAAAAAAAAGGCGCGCCACGCCGTTGTCGTTTCTCGTCCTAACGCCACTTTTAGACCGCACGTTCGCCATGGGCCATTGCGGTTTGACTTGCGTTGTTTGTTGTTGTTTCCTGTCCGCGCGATATCCAAATGTTCGCGTACCCCCCCTACCTTCCTGTTTGTGGAGGCAGGTTACCCTGTGCCGACTCCACTGCCGGAGACAGCGCGAAATATCAAGCGTAATAACATTTGCATTGCATGGGTATATATTAATCCCTTAATAAAAAGATAGCGTAAGCGCTTTATCGCATATATTTCCCCAGAGACTTTTATAGTCGAATTAATTTGCTTTGCGAGCTTTTTTTTTGAAGTATGAAAACGTTGAAGAAATCTCCTCGAGATGTGATATCAATTGATTTTCGCCCCGACGCAATTCGGCAGCCATTTATCGGGGATAATCGCCTAACAAATATGCCGCAAATTTGTACGGCAGTGAGCGACCAGCATCTTGCCACGATCCTTAGCCGAGCTGAAAGCGAAGGCAAATCAAAAGCGCGCATCGCTGCCGAACTCATCAGCTACGCGTTAGCGGACAACGAAAACGAGGCTGCACGACTGAAACGAGAGATCGAGCTGAAAGACACGCTCATAGAACAGCTTCGCGAAGAAAATAGCTTCATGAAGTCGTCGTTTACAACCCAGACAGATATAGCCGGCCGGCTGTTGCACCTGCTGACTGAGGGCGTGCGAGACGACACAGCTGTCGCTGGCGATAATTGCAGGGAAGATCGCTCATAGATCTTTGAACTAAAACCGCGAGGGGGTAGGGCCTTAACCGGTTGAATCACATAGCATTGCGTTCTGCATCGCTGGCGCCTTCAGCGGCCTCTTTATGCTAGATGTGCCCATCCTGAGTTTATGGTTGGGTAGTATAGAAGCGCAGGCGGACTTCACCAAACCAAGACACGCAATTTGTGAACGAATGGCGTAACAGCAAACCCATGTTAAAACCCACAGTGGTGCACACAAAGCCGCTTGGAGCATAGCTTTTTATCGCTTCCAACTAAATTGTGACGTGCATGGACAGCGAGGAGAATACAGATGCGCACAACTTTACTGCGCACCGTGAACTGCGAAAAAGAAGACTGATAGACGCCCTTGTAATACTGCTCCTCATTATAGTCGTCGTAGTCGTTATCTCCTCTTGTTTGAAGTTCGTGTAAGAACACCGTTGCTTATCTCTTCTCGCCTTCGTTATCGCCTCTTGTTTGACGTTCGCAACTAACCGTTACGTAATTCTTCTGCATAGTCGGTCGAACTACCTGGTTCACCGCGTTAGTTAAGCGCTCTGCGCACCGTCTACAGGTCGGATCATTGACGTTCACGCAGCCTACGTGACGCCCATAGTAGCACGCGCCGTTTGTAGCTATCATTGCTTAGTGGCGGCATCTTAGCTCTTTTGCTGCGCATTCTCGTGTGCAGCATCGATGATCTCTGCGACGGTGAGATGGGTATGTGTCAAGGTGTGAAGCGTGCTTTCGATGATGGCGGCGATGTGCCGCTCGTGTTCTGTTACTACCGTTTCTGCCATCACGGTCACCTCCAAACCAGACTGCGCAAGAAAGTTTCATAAGGCCGCGTGAGGCGGGTTGTGTGTGCGAAAGTGTGACGACAACTTTGCGTCACACCTATGCGAAAGCAGACGCGCGTTCCGTGACAGCTTCCCCACGTCTATCGCTTCTGCAGGATGCTATGCTGGCATCGTACGCGCCGCCAAGACTTGCTTCTTGAATTCAGAAAACCTAGGCAGCCAACATCAGGATCGGGCTCGCATAGAAAACTTGATACGGCTTAGGATGTCACCTATCGCTGTATGGCGTACAGGAGTGAAGCGCATTTGACGATCGTCACGAAGCTGGTTGACGAGATACGCCTGCAAGATTCGGCCCAGACTAGCGTTGTTGAACCTAACAGGATTCTGCACGGAAAAAGCGGAGCAACTCACCAAGTCGATGTCTACTGGGAGTTCGTAGCGGGCGCAAAGGCGCACAAGTGCGCAATAGAAGCAAAACATTGGGATAAACCAGTCAGTCGAAGAGAGCTTAGCAGCTTCCGTGCCGTTCTGAATGATTTGCAAGGGCAGCACAAGGGGGTATTCGTCGCATCGAGCGGGTATCAAAAAGGGGCGCGCAACTACGCCGAGCGCCACGGCATTGACGTCTACATTTTTCCCTTCACCATCGAAATGACTGCCAATGACGTCACCTTTTTTGTCCCTAAATTTGAACATATCGCACCAGTATTTGACGAAGAATGGATAGCGAGCGTTTTGATGCCTAAGCTCCGAGAAGGGGGGTCTTTAGAGGTTAACGCACGGAGTCCTGACGAACAAACGCATCTTTTTGATGAGCATTGCGCCGCTAAGACCGTGCGAGAGGTCCTGCACGAACACTACTTGGCTGAGATACGAGAGACGCCCGCTCACGAAATCTGCATACGGTTTGATCGGCCAACGTACGTCGATACCGGCGACCAAGACGCGCCGATATTGAAGGTGAACGGCTTAGACGCGCTTTTTTCTGTAACGTCGCACGTTGAGACCTTAAAAAGCGTTTCGAAGGATTACGCACACGGAGCGGTCGAATTCATGCTCACAGACGCGCTCACTGGGCAGTAGTCCGACCGCTTAGAGCAGAAATTCTCGGGCACATAAAGCCAAACCGTTTCTTCGCTTTTTCCTAGCGTCACTGCGACGGCGTCGAGCGTGGCTACGTTCATCTCACGAACTGAGGACGCCGCATTCAAAGGCGAATTCTTGTAGATGGAATTGAACACTCGCCCCGACACACCCACGGCAGAGTGACCGCCTGAAAACGTTTATCTTTAGCGACACTTTCCTTAGGTGGGGCCTAACGACGGGGAAAAGAAGGTTTTGGTGACTCTACACCATTTAATGGCCTTTGCACTGGTTGCGGGAAACTCCGACGCCAGCACCTTTTTTCAAAGTGCGGCAGGGTTTACGATCACGTATCCCGCACGTTACAGAACGGACCAGGCGGAGTCCCCCTCTACAAAGCTCTACATCTACCTCGCCGACAGCACCCATGTCGATGCCATTACGCTAAGCACTGACGACAGTTTGACTGAGCACGCGATGCTCGATACGATCACTCAGAAGTATGCTGATGCGATAACGACGGCCTACAAAGATCTCAAAGTACCCGAAGGACCGGACCACGTTAAGTGGCCAGCCAGCCTTTCGTGCGGTCTACAGAGGCGCGCTTCCTGTGCAGTACGCTGACGATCCGGTTCGAGCAGAGACGCTCAAGGTGAACCAGACGTGGACCATAAGAGACGCCCTAGTGTATATGCTGACCGATAAAGCACTTGCAGTAGTTCATAATCGATTTTTTCCACATGCGCGGCAGATAATGAAATCATTCACCGTGGCGTGAAGCCTCTTTTCTAGGATGAAACAGCTTTGCTGTGCTCTGACAACGCCCCGCTGCGGCTCAAGATAAACAAGTTTAGAACGAAAATAGCGATTCTTTTGCCTCAAGTTGTGCAGTTTTGTTTGCCCGTTTAGCAGTTATCGCGAGGCCGTAAAAAACTGAGAGACGACTGCGCTTAGAGAAAGGTCCCTGTCATTATTGAACGGCCTTATAATGAAGGCTGCGATCAAACGTGGCCGTGAGGCGTGTCAGGAGTCCTCCGGCTCACTTACTCGTTAGAAAAGGCTGTGCGGCCAAAGCTGAGCGTGAGCCCGCCGCAATACGGAAGGTTAAAGGTAGCCCACAGGGCGGGCTCTTGCTCCTCAGCATCGACACGCTAATGCTGTATAGATCGTATTTAACAGTCTTCCGCGCAGTGTGAAAGTTTTCCGTCGCCCTCACGGGCCGCGAAAAGGGCCGCGCACGCAGCTCAAGGAACCACGTGAACCGGGTTAACGTCCCCCCGTAAAGATATCAAGATCAATTGCGTTCCCCATCGCAATATAACCTGCCGGGTTCGGATGCACGCCGTCAGACATAACCAGCGCAGGATTAGAAACTCCGGGATTCGATGGGCTGTCTATAACTGCATAAAAATCGATGAGGGTGTATCCCTTCAAATTAGCGTACTCGGCTATCCACGCGTTCAAAATATCCCGTTGCGAGAGGTGGTAACTGTTAGGTATGACGGTGCACAGGACAGGCACGGCGCCGTAGGATTCTACGCGAGTGCACATCGCTTTGATATTCGCCTGCGCCGTTGCAAGCGGGACTTGACCATTCGCTAGGTCATTAGTACCGCCCATTATGATGACGAAATGCGGGTCTAACGCAAGGGCCGAGTCTATACTGGTGAGCATATCCGCCGTTTTAGCCCCACCAACGCCTTGATTGTCTACCTCCCAGTCCCCTCCCAGCCGTGCTTTGAGATGATACGGCCAATTGTTGGGGTCAGAAAACCCCGCCGTGATCGAATCCCCGACGCAAACTATAAGGTGCGCGTGCAGCGGGGGCGGTGGAGAGGACACTGAGGCTGGGGTAGTGTTGCCGCTGCTACCGAAGCGAAACGAGCCCACTGTGACAGATAACAATAAAAGGACTAGCACGCCATAAAGGATATATCGGTTATTGAACCGCCCAGATGGCTTCTCGGGGCGGCGAGAGCGACGATGGCTTATCGCCTGAGAAGCTCTTCCGGCGTAGGAGGGAGAGACAACTGCGGGTGGTGACGTTGCACGCGAGATGAACGACTCGCAGCAATCTGCGCAAAATGCGGCGTACGGTTGGTTCCTCGCACCACAGCTCTTGCAAATCTTTTCATTATCCATAACGCGCTCGCATAAGTAAGTCAGCTCAATGAATAGAGCAAAGATCGGTCTGTTCTATTGTTGCTACAATTTTGGCTTAGCACACGACTTAAAGATACCGGTTATGCCGGCATTTTTGGTGTGGTAACGTGCACGTTCTCAGAAAGCGTTTATCTCGTTGAGACCGCCTAGTAAGCCAAAGCTTGACAGCACGTTCTTCACAAGACTGTACCGGTTCCTTCTGCTATGCAATGCAACAGCACGATGTCCCTGCAAGCAAATCTTTTTGTAGCCTGCGGGAAGGAACACGCACAACTATTGCTGGGAAATGGTGCTGAGTTTCAGCTGCTATAGCAACGGGATCCTGCCAAAAAATAGAACGTCAAAGAACATATTTCTTTGCTATGTCGAATAGCGGAGCAGTCGAAATCTTTCATTTATGCTTAGTTTTCTTGCAGACGCTGAATCGCGACAACATGTGCAAACGGTGGGGAATAGGTCACTGTTCTAAACGCGGCCTCCTAGCCGCTTTACCAATTCGTCGTCAAATCTGTAAATGTCTGGCACTATTCTTTCAGGACGTATTTTCTCGCGGAGTTCTTTACAACACGCCTCAAGTTGCTCAACTCGCTTTTTTAACTCTTCAACATCGTCTTCGATCAAGTTCGTCACCTCCCGCATGGTTGCGAACGCTAGCCACAACCAGGGATAAAAGACGTTAGCTTTGGTTTAAATCATGGTATGGTACAGTTCTGCAAATTAAAGTCAACAGGTTAGCGCCTCCTGTGTTCTCACGCATAGCGTTTTTCGTGCGCCGTGTAGCACATTTTTGGTAGGGAGTTTTGGGTGTTTTGGTGACCTTAAAATACCGCTAGAACGTGCTATTTGTCAATCCGCGTTCATTCTAACTCGCGCCGACCCCTAAGCATAATCTTTCTAATCGGCACAGGTCAGATTGGAGGATTCTTAGCAAGCCGAAGTCTGAAATGACCGTGATAAACTCAAAAGCTTGGCGAAAGGCGCTTTTGGAACGCAGTAAAATTGTCTACGAAGAGCTCAAACCCGAAAAGCGTCGAGGAGGAGTGGGGCTGGTATACCTCCAAATGGCGGTTGTCTATTTTGCCAGAAAAAGCTTCAAAGATGTAGGGCTATTATTCCCCATAATAGCTTGGTGCTCTCCCTTGTCGCACTCATTAGCACTCGATCAGACTACATCAGCCTTCTTTTTAGAGCTGTCTTTGTCTAGGCTCTCCTTTTTGCTTCTCGGATCGGACTTGAGAGGATTTCAGTCTGTCCCATCGTCTTACGAATATAGAAGTGCCACTGTGGGGGCTCTTTTCAGGTGGTGCTTGTATCGTGCTCTCAAGCCGTGTTGGTGATTCAAATGGCGTGCTCTTAGGTCTCAAGCGTCATTCTGGCCGAAGCAAAGCTTTGAAAAAATTTGGCCGCAAGAAACAGCTCATTATGACGCCCCGTATCTTGAAGCCGAGCTATATGCAATAGGCGCATACGTCGATGGTGACACGGGAAACGTTTCGGCGAGATCAGAAACAGCCTTGGTCATCTGGAAATACCGCTTTCCAAACCCCGGTAATCAGGAAACCATTTTCACGTCAAATGTCGTGGATCCATCTGATGCTAAGAGAGCTCATAGTTGCCCACCGACACGACGTTGAAGTTGAAAACTTACCGAGTTCTTCGCGGCAACCTGTGCTCACAATCCTCGCATCAGTGTTAACGGCTGTCATAGGATATTCCAACTCTCGAGTACGCTTCCAATAAAATAAAGAACCAGTTCAAACGCGACGTCAGAAGCTTTTTGTGAATCACGCTCGCGCGCACTACCCGTCGCAGAACTGCATCGCCTACCCAGAGTTGCCTTTGACAAGCTACTTCTTCAAGCTCAAACTCCTTCCTTCAAATGGCCTTTCAAGCCATTCCACACACTCTATCTCTGTTCGCGCGGCACCGCGTGAATGTAGGTAGCAAAGAGCTTGTAAAGGGCCTGTTTCGGTCGCCCTTATTGATCTGAGAGTGTATCGCTCGCACAACCAGTGCACATGTGCTGATGGTGATAACCGAGCAAGAACGTGTCGAAAGTGAAAGGAAGGGATGGGGGGAGTAAAACCCCTTATGGCTCACTTGTGATTAGTTGCGGAAGAGGATGACCGAACGAAACTTAAGGGCTAGGACATCGTTGTCGCGTATGGCATAAACAGCTTGAAGTTGGCTAATGTTGCCACCCTCTTTGGCGAAGGCAAAATATGGGTTTAGGCTACTCGTTCGCTTTTTTCGAGAAGCGCCATCCTGCAGTCCTCTTGGGTCTGATATAGACGCGGCTAAGTCCAGCTCAGTTTGTCGGTGTTCCAGCTTCCGCCACTGCTAAAATCAACGATTGAATTGTATTGCCGATAAACAAAGATGCCGCCGTTGAGCCAAGCTGTCTCCGCTGACGCGTGGTTGCCGGCGTCTGAAGCCGTATTTCCCAGGTTCGCACAACCCGCCGCATCATTATACCACGATCCGGTTCCGCCAAGAGCGCCGCCACTCTCGTCCCAGTGCGTTTGATGCACCGGCGCGTTTCCGTCCTCACCGATCCAGACCGTTGGATATGGTTCTTTTCCCGGGCCCACACTAGTGTCCCACGAAATTTGGATGTAATAATTATGGCCTGCGTGCAGTACGGAATCAGTTGGTATGTACCACCGCGCGCCGCTGCCGCCGGTCGTAGCACGGCAGATGGTAAGGTAACAGCTATTAGCGCCATTTAAGGTGTCAATTTCAAAGACAAAACCGCCACACGCTTTATCCCAGATCTTCTGATAGCGCTGGCAAGATACTGTTCCGCCAAAATGAAAACCTATCTCCCACGAAGCAACGTTCTGGTTGTTGGTTGCGCTGCCCGCTGGGATACAGATAAAATCACTTTTCGTGATGGGGCCCCAATACGAGTAGCCGTTTGATTGGGTCTTAAACAAGTTCGGGGTGCTAACGTAAGCGTTATAGCTGGCGCCTGCCGTCCCGTGGTTAACCCACGTTGATCCTGCTTGGGGAACGTAATAAATAGTTGGCGTGTTGGACTGGACGGTCTGTGGAGTGGACGCTGCGCTCACGGTGACGGCACCTACAAATAGCACGGTAGTGAGAAGAATTGCTACAGAAACCGGGACGATTTTGTATGCGCGCATAACTTTCTCGCAAGACCTTACAAGACGCCTAAAAACGTTCAGAAGATATTATAAAGGCTTCGGTTCTAATGTGACCGTAAAAACGGTACCATGGCGTCCAAATGGTCAAAAAATGAATCGTTGGGACGATCTGACGTCTGTTGACCGCCCTTATTTCCCAGCTTTCGTTACAGCCGCTAAACTGGTGCCTAATCGTTCTTGGTGGGGCTCGGAGTGCGGCGCACCTACTCTTTGTGCCCCTAGGGGCGTGAATCATGCGCTTACGATGTATCCTCCTGCTTATGCAACCGATCTCAACGCCCAAAATCACTGCCCAAAGCTCGAAGCCATCACATTCCTACGCGATAATTCGGCTACCGCTAGCGTGGTTGTAATGCAGATCTTCAAATCTGTCTTATGCGACATAAAGAACTTCAGTTAAGCCGATCCGCTATGCGCTTTTCATCGATCTATTAGCCTCAACCCTATGCCGATCGTAACCGTCGAAGATCAACTAAAGAAGAAGTTATGCAGAAAACCTGCTTATGTGTTGTGCCTGGCTGGAGTGTGGCCTGCTTGAGCCTACACCTACTATGCCTCAACAAAGCAGGGTAAATTCATTGCAGAGAGAAAACAGCAAGAGGAATATTCTACCTGTCGTGATTATTTACGAACTGGGCGGTGCGTTACACGGTGAGGCTTGCAGCTTAACCCTTTTTTGTTCTTTTTGTTTTTTAGTTCTTTTTTTGTCAGAATAGGGAAGTGGCGCTACAATACCTATATCTATCATTCAGCTTACGTACGTTGTGATTATTGATGACCACGGACGACGAGTTCACCAGCCGCTTGACTGGTTTCGGGCTCAGCGAGAAAGAGGCACGGACTTACCTTCACCTGCTCAAGTACGGTCCAAAACCCCCTCTCCGCTCGCCAAATCGATGAAGACGTATCGCGAAGCTGTACACCGCACGCTCACCAGCCTCTTCGAGAAAGGCATGGTCCGTCCGTCGCTCGATTCACCAACGGTTTACGCAGCGGTGGACCTCGACGCTGCCCTTGACTCTGCGCGAAAAAAGCAGCAGAACGAGCTCCGCCAGATGGAAAGGAGAAAGCGGGAGCTTCAAGAGCTGTCAAAGCAGCAGCGGTTCAGGCCGTCCGATGAGGTTTCCACGTTTAAGATTATCAAAAGCCTTAACGAACTCATAGCTGTCGGTATGACTACCTTGAACTCATCAGAGGAGGAATGGTTGATGGTCTGTCCTCCTATATTGTCAGTCGTGGGCTCCCTATTTACACTCGAGGAGACGAAAGAGTTTATAGACCGCGGGGGGGTGATGAAAATCATAACTGATGTCTCATACCCGCACTTAGAATCGATGCAACAATACTTGGAAATTGGTGCAGAGGCGCGCCATTTTGACCAGTACGGTGGGATAATGTTCACAGTGTTTGATAGAAAGATTTGTGGGAGTGCGATTAATATCGATATCAGGCGCGTCTCGCTTGATGAAACCATTAGCATGCTCTGGACGGATGACCCTACCCACGTTAAATATCTCGTCTCCACCTTCGAAATCTTGTGGCAGCAGTCAGTTCCGGCGGCAGAGAAGATTCAGGAGCTGCTTGAGCAAGGCCCTGCGCAGGCATAGAAGACGCTGGGGCGGCGTGCGATTCTTTTTCAACTCGAACTGTTTTCACGTTATCGGTCGGCCACGCAAGCTAAAATCTCACAATTAGGACTCAAGTCTTAAAAGAAACGCCTGACCAATATTTCAAAAAATAATCATAAACTGAAGCAGGAAGCCGGTGCTTAATGCTCCTGTTTATCACGCTTGGTACAATTGCATTCTTGATTTGGCTATTCTTTATTTATCGTTCAAGGAAATCCAAAAAGCAGTAGAGGTGCTTTCAGATACATTGGTGATATTATGCAGCTTATAGGAGAGAATAGCAAGCGTTCCTTTTGCTTATGGAACTCACGATATGACGCTAACATAGAGGTTAAACATGACACATGTACCACGCTAATTATGGCCGGCACGCTGTTTGGTTCTGCTACTCACGCGTGCACCATTCACTTTGCCTCTCTCGGAAACACCAGAAGGCGCGTAGCACGGGGTGTAGTGGTCGTGGTTTATAGCGGACGATATATGGGGAATGTCAGCCTAGCTAATGAACGATGACAAAGTGGGGGCCACAGATATGGCTGTCACTGACATCCTCCTGAGCATTAACAACGCGTTTCAATTTTTCAATAGGCGATCGATACGCGTGCGTGACAACGAAAGTGGTAATCGTTGAAGGAGATCAATACATTTTTAAACAATAGCATTGAGGATTAGCGTCTGCATTTTATCAAGGAGGATGCTATGAATCCTGATATTTCTAATAATTCTACACTTGAAGCTAAAGGAACGAGAACTACTCCAAATAAACATATAAATACGCGCCTCGCAATGGGCATTTTAGCTTTTGCGATGTTTTTGGTGATATACACCCAATCGATTGTAATTCCCGTGCTTCCCACGTTGCAGGCGGATTTTGGCACCACAACGACGTGGACTGCGTGGACGCTCACTATCTACGTGGTCGCGGGCATCGTGGCTCTGCCGATCATCGGAAAACTCGGGGATGTGTATGGTAAAAAGAAGTTATTCATTGTGGGTATGAGTATTTTCACGATCAGCGTCGCCTTAGACGGGCTTGCGTGGAATTTCCCCTCTTTCATTATCTTCAGAGCGTTATCGGGCTTCGGGCTGGCGACGTTCCCTCTGTCATTTGGACTCATCAGAGATCTGTTCCCTGCCCATAGAGTCGCCCCGTCACTAGGCATCTTGACCGCATCCGTCGGTGTCGGTGCATCAATCGGACAGTTAATGGGGGGTCTCCTGGCTCAAGCTTTCGGGTGGAGATGGAGTTTTCTCACGCTGGCGCCGATCGCGCTTGTTTTGGTGCTGATCGCCGCCTATAAGCTCGTAGAGTCCCCCGTACGGGCGCCCGCAAAGTTGGATCTCGCGGGCGCGACAGTTATCTCAATTACTCTTCTGTCCTTCCTTGTGGCGATGACACAAGGAGCCATATGGGGGTGGACCTCAGCGTATACCATTGGCTTGCTCATCATATCGCTCATCTTCGCGGTGCTCTTCGTCGCTATCGAGCTTCGTGTTGTGGAGCCAATGCTTCACCTTAAGGTATTCCGTACCAGGACCGTTTTCTTTACGCTTATAACGGCAGTCGTAGTCGGCATTTGCACGTATACGATGCTTCAAACGGTCCCTTACTTGCTTAGAACTCCAGCACCTATCGGATTTGGTCTATCGCCCCTCGAGACGGGGCTCGTCATGTTTCCTGGCGCGATAATAATCGTGCCACTCGGCCCGCTTGCGGGCACGCTCGTTAATAGATGGGGCGGAAAACCGCCGCTCGTGATTGGAATGGTAGCGCTGCTGCTAGGGTTCGCCTCGTTTTACACGTTCCACAGTAGCTGGCTCCAAATCCTCCTCGACCAAGTGGTAGTCAGTGCCGGCATCGCATTTTCGTACTCCGCGATGGCGGCAATCATTGTACACTCGATGCCGCGGGCGGAAACGGGCGTTGGGTCTGCCGTGTACACCGTGATGCGCTCGCTCGGGAACGTGATTGGGCCTACCGTCGCAGCGGCATATCTCTTGACCTACAGCGCGCCTCTTCCGATCCCCACTGGGGGCTTCACGGCGGTAAGCTTTCCCACTCAGACCGCATTCGACTACATCTATCTCACTACTATCGGCATCGCGCTCGTGGGCGTGGTGACATCGCTGCTCATTCGAGGAGATGACACTAAGGTTGAACGACGCGTGCGGGCTGGAGCAGAGGCGGATTAAACCGGGGTGATGGCCTCTTATGGAATATAAACGCATTCTGCTGGGAACGGACGGCTCAGAACCTATGGAAGCCGTCTATGAGCACTGTGCCTACCTCGCGCGTCTCACGCACGCGACGGTTGATATAGTCTATATCCTTGATATGGACGGTGTCCAACCTGAGCTTGCGGTACTGGAGGCGGATACGGAAAACGTGTACAACGACCTCCTCGCTGCGGGAGAAAAAATTGTCGAAAATGCAAAGCGCGCTGTGCTTTCGAGAGGCGTCGACGAAAAGGCAATTACGGTGGCTGTGCTGGAGGGGAACCCGTGGGATGAAATCCACACATACGTAAAGCGTCAGGCGATCGACCTCGTGGTAATTGGCAAGCATAGGCGAAAGGGGGTGAGTCGTTTTCATATTGGCAGCGTCGCAGAAAGAGTCATTCGTGGAACTGAGGTTCCCGTGTTAGTCGTCAGGGCAGGGTGAGTGAGTACAGAGACGCCAAATAAGCGCGCCAATGCGCTCTCTCAGAGACTGGTGAGACGCTGCTAAGGAGCTGAGTACGAAATCCGCGTGCTCTTGTCAGCTCCTTTGGAGATGCGCGGGTGTGCCGAGGAGGTGCGCAGAGTTCTCGCGCAGGACTTTGCGGAGGGAACAAATGACACAAGAAAGTGAGATTGCACAAAAAGGAGCAGCGCCGAAGCAGCCGCCAAAGCAAGAGAACATGGGCCTTTTAATGGTCAAGATGCTCTTGAAGAAGCCCTCTATGCTCATAAAGCTCAGGAGGATGGGCCCCGATGAGGAACGTTACATCGCTCCTCCGCGGTCGTACGAGCTCCCCGAGTACCGCAAGGGCATGAAGTACTCCACATCGAAAGAGCCGTTTGTTAGGGCGACGCGGTGGTGTAACCCTCGTGAGCCCCTGGTTGTCGCGCTGGCACACGAGCTGGGAGCCTATGAGCTGTCTGACCGGGAGTTCGCCGAGGCGGCGTACTGGTGGATGAAGACCAAAATGTGGTACGCGGTGAATGGCTTCGACGGCCCGAGCGCGACTCTCAAGAGAGGGTCGGGGATGTGTTTCCACTTCATCAACACCTACATCGCTCTTTGCAGGTGCGCGGGGATAAAATGCCGGTACAAGGGTTATCAGATGAAATTGCTAGAAATGGAGCGCGAGGTTTTTACCGACGTTGATCCTGGGTTCGCGAGCGTTTGGGATGCGGCAGGAAGCACGGTAGGGGAGGCAGAGGCCGAGCTATACATAGACGGCACGTGGATTACTGCCTACTTAGCGCAGACCGTAGCATTGACGGGTGCGACTGGCTGGCCCATATGCGAGTTCGGTGAGTCCTCCCTCGGGACGTACTTCGAAGCGATACCCGGGTCGATAAATCGCTTCGAGTCTATTCCATTCGGCCTTGGGCTATCGTTGAAGATTTCAAACTTGCTTGCGCCGGCGACGATGGAGCGTATGAACGTGAGGATGGTCAGGGTTCAGAAGTTGGGGTTGCAGGAGATCGAAGACGCCGGAGGCATATCGGGATATAACAAGGCCGCGAAGAAGAGGCGCGAGGTCTTCTCTGCGGATGAACTCCTCGATCAGGCAGCGCTTAAGCACTACGATAAAATAATGGTAAAAAAGCCGGAGAGCCTGAAGGATTAACAGCGAGGAAATAAACAGCTGCTACCTGGGAGGCGGCGGATTTTCCTGATATCCGGCAGCGTGTTGGGCCCTATGCGTGAGCATTAAATACCTTGCCCATTTGTGGCACTTGTCTCCATCCCATCTTTCACTCTAGTTGACGTGTGGCGGCGGATTCAAAAGAACTGACGCATCGCCGAAAAAGGGAAAGCGGATCAGCGTGAGAACACGTCGTAGAGTATAAATTGAAACAGCGAATTCAGACACGTCTTGACTTTATCAAATGAAGATGAACGGGGTGCGTCGTTTGATTATTGGCAGCGTCGCAGACAGAGTCATTAGTGGGACTGTGGTCCCCGTGTTAGGCGTCGGGGGGGTGAGTGAGCGTGGACGTTCAAAATAACCGCCGTTCCGCTCTCTGAGAGAATAGTGTGACGCTGCAAACGGAGCAGAGTATGGAATCCACATGCTCTTGTCAGCTCCTTAAAGCGGGATGCTCGTGTATGCGCTGATCCATTTGTTGACAAGATAATTTCAAGGATCGTTAAGCCTTATAGGGCACGAAAGACGCACGAACGAAGATATATAAAAAATAAGTCGTGATAATGTGCTTAAAGTGGCCCGTTGAGCGATATTCCAGCGACTATGCTAAAAACGTGGACAAAACAGCAGCTTAGGATGCATATGTTCTATTTGCGAGGAGGATATCTATGGGAGTACGAACAGATTTCGAAGACAGAATAAAAAGACTCGATGAGCGCTTGGCCCGGTACATTCCACCTCGCGAGACGTGGACCCCTGCTGACGAGGCATTGCGCACGCCGATCGACCTCTACCGCGTGCCCATAGACGAAGCGAAGGCGATGCAGCTGAAGGCGATCACGTACGCCTTTACGCGCCACTACACCCTGAATGACTTTTACCGCAAGTACTGCGACGTGAGAGGCGTCACCCCTGAAGACATCAGGACCTACGATGACTTGGAGAAGATCCCCCTCATCCCTGATCTCACCTTCAAGCAGCACCCGTCCGGGGAGGACTTCGCGCACTGGATCGCGAACATCTACACGGGGGAGCTGCCCATGGTGGTCATCGAGAGCGCTAACCCGACGTTCGACGACGTCATCAACGCCTTTAATGCGGCGGGGATGGTGGTAGCGTACAGCAGCGGCACGAGCGGGCAACACACGGTGATCCCGCGGGATATGAGGACTTACTTGAACCAGCAGTACATGAACGCTAGGTTGTATGTCACGATGTTCGATTGGTTGGCCGCCGATCACACTCTCTTGCTATTTCCTAAGGCAGCACAGACCAACTTGTGGATTGCTAAGGTAATGGCTTTTCAGACGGAATTATTCAATGATCTGCGCTATGCGCTGGACTTTGAAATAAGCGCCGACCTCACCCTCAAGGCGATGACCGACAAGGAGCAGGAACGCGCGCCACCGTCTGCCGAAGACAGGCAGCGGAAGATTGTCGAGATCGCCATAAAGTGGTTCGAGCGTTACGAGAAGACCACCGACGCAATCAGAATCGAAGGCGCGCCCTTTATGCTCCTCCAAATAATGGACACACTAGAACGAGAGGGAAAGCGCTTTGAGTTCGGCGAGAGGGCGATGGTCGGAACGGGCGGCGGCTGGAAAATAAACGAAGATAAACGCGTCTCCGCCGCGGACTTCAGGAAGCGCGTCGAGGAGACGCTGGGCATCCCTCGAACGCATTGCACCGATACGTACGCTATGATCGAAGTGAACGCGATCATGACCACGTGTCCTGAGGGACACTACTACCACGCACCCTACACGTGGTTGAAGCCCCTCGTCCTCGACAAGAGTTTCACTCCTGTAGGCTACGGCGAGTCGGGGCGCTTTGCCTTCCTCGACTCGTTGGCGGGAAGCTACCCCGGCTTCATCATCACCGGCGACCAGGTGCGGATGCTCGAGCACTGCCCCGTCTGCGACCGGCCCGGCCCGGTCCTTGCGCCGGAGGTGAAGCGCGCCCCGTCCGTGGAGATGCGCGGCTGTGCGGAGGAGGTGCGCAGAGTCCTCGCGCAGGACTTTGGAGAGTAAGCGAACAATTGAGCGCGATTATCTTGTGAAGATACGCTTAAGCGACTAAGAAAAAGCTAGGCGTAAACACTTAACATAGCCCCGGAGGCAGTGGCATGGAAATGTCAGAAGGAGCGCTGAAAATTTGACGTTGAGCATCGATAAGCCGACAGAAATCGAAGACAGAGTAAAACGACTCGATAAGCGCTTGGCACGATGCATTCCCCCGCGCGAGACGTGGACCCCAGCTGAAGAGGCCGTGCATAAGCCGATCGACCTCTACCGCGTGCCTATAGAGAAGGCACGGGCGATGCAGCTGAGGGCGATCAAGTATACCTTTGCGCGCCACTACAAGCTGAATGACTTTTACCACAAGTACTGCGAGATGCGAGGTATGACCCCTGAAGACGTCAGGACCTACGATGACTTGGAGAAGATCCCTCTCATCCCTGATCTCACCTTCAAGCAGCACCCGTCCGGGGAGGACTTCGCGCACTGGATCGCGAACATCTACACGGGGGAGCTGCCCACGGTGGTCATCGAGAGCGCTAACCCGACGTTCGACGACGTCATCAACGCCTTTAATGCGGCGGGGATGGTGGTCATGTACAGCAGCGGCACGAGCGGGCGCCACACGGTGATCCCGAGGGACACGAGGACGTACTTGAACCAGCTTTATGCGCACGGCAAGTTGGAGGTCTGTATATTCGAATGGTTGGTCGCCGATCACGCTCTCTTATTGTTTCCCAATCCAACACAGACCAACTTGTCTATTGGCAAAGGAATGGCTTATCAGCCGGAATTGTATAATGATCTGCGCTATGCGCTGGACTTTGAAATAAGCGCTGACTTGACCCTCAAGGCGATGACCGACAAGGAGCAGGAACGCGCGCCACCGTCTGCCGAAGACAGGCAGCGGAAGATTGTCGAGATCGCCATAAAGTGGTTCGAGCGTTACGAGAAGACCTCCGACACCATCAGAATCGAGGGACTCCCATTTATGCTTGTCCAAATAATGGACACCTTGGAGCGAGAAGGGAAGCGGTTTGAGTTCGGTGACCGAGGGATGGTCGGAACGGGTGGCGGCTGGAAAATAAGTGAAGATAAACGCGTCTCCGCCGCAGACTTCAGGAAGCGCGTCGAGGAGGTACTGGGCATTCCCCAAGCGCGCTGCTCCGATGTGTATGCTATGATCGAAGCGAACGCGATCATGAATACGTGTCCGGAGGGACACTACTTCCATATCCCCTACACGTGGTTTAAGCCTCTCGTCCTTGATAAAAGCCTTATGCCCGCGGGCTACGGCGAATCGGGACGCTTCGCCTTCCTCGACGCGCTCGCGGGAAGCTACCCCGGCTTCATCATCACCGGCGACCAGGTGCGGATGCTCGAGCACTGCCCTGTCTGTGACCGGCCCGGACCGGTGCTCGAGCCGGAG
>Ga0116111_1000292_pt1 | contig 42676 bp, 33 predicted proteins | sample June2015DPH_8_10_FD_89720 | JGI IMG/M metagenome (GOLD analysis project Ga0116111, IMG submission 89720) | Peatland microbial communities from SPRUCE experiment site at the Marcell Experimental Forest, Minnesota, USA - June2015DPH_8_100 | ecosystem: Environmental > Terrestrial > Soil > Wetlands... | reverse complement strand
CGCGAGCCTTGGTTGGATTGGGCATTTTTTCCTTTAGAGCGAAATGGCGCTCTTCTTCCGAGCGCATGCCGTGGTGTGCTCGAAAAGTGCTTGACACCGCCGACATTGTCAGAGAGGCGATTTGAGACTGTTGTCTCCCACCCTTTGCGCCAAAGTCAGGCGCAAAGGATGGGGCACCCAGCGTTGTGAATGATCCGAGTCCCTTCAGGGACGGCGCTCCGGCCGTAAATAATCCCGACGGCATGGAGGAAGGTGACGGCGGTTGCTGTGGCGTCCTGCCGGACTCGTCGCACTTAATAACGCCAACCCAGGACTCGCGAGGGTGTGTGAGAACTGTGTCGTCCCTCAACCACCCCAACAAGCCCGCCACGGCGGGAGCGCTTGTCGGGGACCCCGGTGAAGGGACTCATTAATTTTCTCCACTGCACTGGCACCTTGCCAAATTTCTCGTCAGAGCGTCGCTCCTTCAAAGCGCAAACACTATTTCAACGTGTTCTTCCTTCGTGAGTCAGTCAAGTGTTCCGGGATGAGTTCGTTCGACCCCAAGCGTTCATCTGACTCTCGCACACTCGTGCGACGCAGGTGGCGAGAACAGAGAGCGAAAAACTAGATGGTATCCTCGTCCTTTGCGCGGAAGACAATCACCGCCACCGCGATAACAACGACCATGAGGATGATCCCTACTCCCTGTACTCCTAATGATGAGAGGGCGAATGAAACGAACTTCGACGCATGGAAATGGAGAACGCCCAGGGTATTTTGAACCATCTCGGCCCCACTGTCATAGGCGAGGAGCGTCACTAAGCCTGCCGCTAACACCACCAAGGTGATCAGAATCTTTCGTTTCACAATGAAAGTGTAGTCCCGCAAGCCTTGTTGGTGCTACCTCAGCGGAAGCTCGCATCTTGCAAGGTTACACTAACGTGGTGGAGAATTGTGGCAGAAAGATTGCGTAAGGTGCCGCGTGAACCCGCATAGCGTTTGGGGTAACCTTACCGAAACCCGACGCCCGGTGCCGGCGAGCGAGCAGCTCTAAGAAAGCCCTGACACCGCGCGGCGCAGCATGACGCTCAGCAGCGCATTTGCTAAACTGGAAGCGCTGCCCCGGTCTTGTCGCCCGTCGAAGACCGAGGCAGAAGGACCTACAATTCGGTTGCGGTTGATGCGGAGAGGTGCGTGAGTGGTTGAAACGAGCCGCCTCGAAAGCGGCCATACCTTGACGGGTATCGGGGGTTCGAATCCCTCCCTCTCCGCCAGTAATCTTTCAGTCCTGCCAACTAAGTGCTAGCTGCGTTTCCCCGGCAGTTCGGTGCCAGAGATGGAAGCGTCAAGCAACTCCATGTAATGCATCACCGGTAAGGGATGTCCCGCTTCATTCAGCATTGCCCTGATTTGCAACTGGCATCCAGGATTGCCGGTCGCCACCGCCTGAGCCGGCGTCGCGATAATCCTCTCCACCTTGCGCTGGCCCAGTTGGTGGGCCGTCTCCTGCTGCACCAGACCGTAGAGACCGGCCGAGCCGCAGCAGAGCGCAGCCTCGGAAAGCTCCAACAATTCCAGTCCGGGGATGGTCCGCAGCATGGCGCGCGGCTGTTCGCGCAGTCCCTGGGCGTGCTGCAGGTGGCAGGGATCGTGGAAAGCGACCCGCAACGCCACCGGATGCCGCGGGGCGCGCGGTTCCAACTCCGCCAGCACCTCGGATACGTCTTTACATTTGGCGGAAAATGCAATGGCACGGTCGCGATACTGGGGATCGTCGCGCAGCAGGTATCCGTAGTCCTTGAGCACGGCCCCGCAACCGGCGGCGTTCACCACGATGGTATCGACCGCCAACGGCTCGAACTGGTCGATCAACTTGCGGGCGCTGTCCAGGGCCTCTTGTTCCTGGCCCAAGTCAATCATCAGGGCGCCGCAACAGCCCTGCTCCGGCGGTACCAGTACTTCGCAACCCTCGGCCGCCAGTACGCGCGCGGTGGCCGCGTTTACCTGTCCCATGAAGACACTCTGCACGCAGCCGGTCAGCAAGGCGACAGTGCGGCGCTTCTCCCCCTGCGCAACGATGCGCGGCGGCAGGACCGCCGAGGTGTCATCGCGCGACAAATCAGGCAACAACTGCTCCATGGCACGCAAGCTACGGGGCAGTAGCGCGGTCAGGCGCAGGGCCCGCGTGAAACGCTGCAACCCCAGCCGCTGATATGCGCGCAGCGGAGCCATCAGCTTGCGCATGCGCGCCGGCCGGCTGAAGACCGCGGCGACCATCCGCCGCAGTACACGCTCGTGTAGTGGCCGGAGATAGTGCCGCTCCACCTGTCCGCGCATGGCTTCGATCAGCTTGCCGTACTTGACTCCGGAAGGACACGCGCTGACGCACGCCAGGCATCCCAGGCAATGGTCGAAGTGCGAGACGTACAGCTCCGTCAATCCCACCTCGCCCTCGATGGCCATATTGATCAGTTGAATGCGGCCGCGCGGGGAGTCCTGTTCCTTGCCCCACAAGGTGTAGGTGGGGCAGGTTTGCAGGCAAAAGCCGCAATGGACGCAGGCATTCAAAAGCTCCGCGGCTGGGGGATGGTAGTCATCGAAAATCTTTGGGTTGCCGGTCACCGGCGTTGCGAGTTGCTCCATCATATGCCCCCCACGAAACGGCCCGGATTCAGGGCCTGCCCCGGGTCGAATTTCTGCTTGATTCGGTGCATCAGCGGAAGCGCATCTTTCAGAGTGCCCCACACGTCCAGTTCGTCCTTCATGGCTACGGGGCACTGCGACACGGTCATGGTCCCTTCCAGGCGGTCCACCTCACTGCGCAGGGCATGCAGCACAGTCATCAGCGGCTGTTGACCGGCGGCATCCAAACGCACTTCGGCCAGTCCGGTGCCTTGCGCTACCAGCGTGGCCGCAACCTCCGCCGGCCCCGCCTGCCGGAAAAGAGCATCGCAAAGCGATCCAATTTGCGAAGGCAGCACACAGCATTTGCAGATCACGGCACTGCCGGGATTGGCGAACAGCTTCTGCCGCTCGATCCAGACGTCGCCAGCACACTCCACGAACTTGTGGTCGCCCGCGATCCGTCCCAGCTTCGCATACTGGTCCTGCAGCGATTCGGGAATGCCCTCGAGGCGAACGTGGACAAAAAGCTGGTTCGCCCGGCGGGCCTGAATCTGCAGCCCCGTGTAAACCAGGTGGGAGTCAAGAATGGCGAGCACCAGTTTGGACGCCTCCGACGGTGTGGGCACCACGGCGACGTAGCTTGCGATGGCCACCGGAATGGGATGCAGGCGGAACACGGCCCGGGTGATCACGCCCAAGGTTCCCAAGGAACCGATGGCAAGTTTGGTGAGGTCATAGCCGGCAACGTTCTTGACCACCTTGCCGCCTGCTTTAATCACGCTGCCGTCGGGCAGCGCCATCTCCACGCCAAGGACCAGGTCGCGAATGGCGCCGTAGCGGATGCGCAAAGTCCCGCTCTCCGCGGTTGCCAGCACGCCGCCAACGGTGGCGCGTTCCGGCTGCATGGGATCGGCGCCCAACTGCTGACCATGCTCGCGGAGCACGCCCTGCAACTTGTCGATGGTGCAGCCCGCTTCCACCGTAACTGTCATATCGCCCCAGGCATGTTCGATCACCCGGTTGAGCCGCTCCAGCGAGAGGATGAAATCCGCCTGGCGCGGGCGATTGCCTAACCCCAACTGGGTGCCTCCACCCCGCGGAATAATGGTCAGGCCCGCGGAATTGCAGTACCGCAGCACCTGCGCGACTTCCTGCGCCGTGCCGGGAGCAATCACGCCGGTGGGTTGCAGCGCTTCCACGGCATCCTCGGGCGTCGCCGGGCGCAGGTGTTCCGGGCCTACGACCGCGCTTAGTTCGATCCACGCTTGGTTGTTCTGCACTAGAGCTTGGCTCATAATTTGGCTCCCGTGGCCTTTCTCATCGGCTGCACACGCTGCGCAGCTCCGCTTCAGTACCGTTGCGCCAATCCCGCTATCTCGATCGGATGTGGTTCGTAAGCGACCGGCCTTTGCACCTTCGCGTCGGTGCCTGGAAACATTTTGGTCGGATTACAAAGATCGAACGGATCGAAGGCCGAACGCAGGCGCTGCATCGCGTCCAGGTCGGCTGCGGAAAACATGACCGGCATGAACTGCTTCTTTTCCTCGCCAATCCCATGTTCCCCGGTAATGGACCCGCCGGCTTCCACGCACAGCCGCAAAATATCTTCGGCCAGTTCCATCGCCCGTTCCTCCTGGCCGGCAATGCGGCGGTCGTACAGCACCAGGGGGTGAAGGTTGCCATCTCCGGCGTGGAAGACGTTGGCCACGCGCAGCCCTTTCTCGGCGCTACGGCGGTCAATCTCTCCCAGAACCCGGGGCAACGCCGTGCGCGGAATAACGCCGTCTTGCACCAGGTAATTCGGCGAGATCCGCCCCACCGCTGCAAACGCCGCTTTGCGTCCCTTCCAAACCGCCATACGTTCCGCTTCGGTCTTGGCCAGACGCAGTTCCCAGGCCCCGCACGATGTGCAGATCGGACCGACTTTCTCCATCAGCAGCTCGACCTCACGAGTCGATCCGTCCAACTCCACCAGCAGCAGGGACTGGCAGTTGGGATAATTGGGATGGACGGCTGCTTCGGCGGCCTCCAGGGCCAGACGGTCCATGATCTCCAGGGCCGCGGGAAACATGCCCGAAGCAATGATGGCGCTGACGGCAGCACCCGCCTCGCTGCTCGAATTGAAGGCAGCCATCAGTGTCTGCGTGGTTTCCGGCTTCTTGATGACTCGCAGCGTAATCTTGGTGACGATCCCGAACGTGCCCTCCGAACCGACGAAAGCGCCCACCAGGTCGTAGCCCGGCTGGTCCAGACTCGCGCCGCCCAGACGAAGGAGCGAACCATCGGAGAGCACAACTTCGAGTCCCAGAATGTAGGTCGTGGTTACGCCGTACTTGAAGCAGTGCGCGCCGCCGGAGTTCTCCGCCACATTGCCGGCTACGGTGCAGACCACCTGGGAGGATGGGTCGGGGGCATAAAAGTAGCCGTGAGGAGAAACCGCCGCGGTTATGGCGGAATTGGTTACGCCCGGCTCGACCACCACGCGCGCGTTAGGCACATCCACCTCCAGGATGCGATTCATCCTGGAGACGCCGATCACAACGCCGCCCTTTACCGGCAGCGCTCCCCCGCTTAGTCCCGTGCCCGAGCCACGCGCGACAAATGGGATCCGCTCCCGGTGGCACACCTTCACGATGGCCTGCACTTCTTGCGATGTTGCCGGCAGCAGGACGAGCTCCGGAACCACCCGGAACAAGGTCAAGCCGTCGCATTCGTAAGTCCGGAGCTGCTCGGGCCCGCTCACCAGGCCCGCATCTCCAACGATCGAGCGAAATTCACTTACCAGCCGAGCGTTCATTCAACACCTCGAGGATGGCGCTACGCGGGCCTTTAAGAAGGAAAGATCGGCCCATACCAATGAATACCTCCGGAGAGAGGTAGATCCTTACACTGCCGAGACGTGTCAATTCTTAGCACGACCAGCAAACAAGCGGCGGTGATGTCTGCCACAGGTCAGCGTGACGGCTGTACAGGGGAAGACGAAGCAGGCGGCGATGGGATCGCCTTGAAGACAAGGCAAACCCTGGCTCTGTTGACATCCTGTTGTAGTAGCAGCCGAGGTTCGTACGCCAGAAACCCACGTCTCAGTCGCGGGTTCGCAGCGAGACCAGCCCGAAGGGTGGCATTTGTGTTAGCCGCGGGCGTAAGCCCGCGGTAAGCGTCGTCTCACCGCATCCGAGCCGCGTAGCGGCGGCAGGGTTCCACGAGTTCTTGTGCCGCCGCGGGCGCGGCTCCGTTTCTCTGCGGGCACTGAACCGCGGGCTTACGCCCACGGCTAAAGCAAATATCGCCGCTGCGCGGCTGTTTTGCTGGGGACCCGTTTGCGCTCGTCGCTCAGGATGACACTCCAAGAAATTACGTTCGCTCATGACCGGGCCTGAAGGCACGCACTATTCGTGCAGAGCGCGAACGGTTAACGATTACGTCCCACCAACACAACCTCGTTGAGCCTGTCCTCGGCCTCGGCTTCAGTTTTTCGTCCACCGGGCCGCTTCTGGAACTTGGCCTGTAGCTTATCGAGGTACACGTAGTAAACCGGCGTGATGTAGAGCGTGACGATCTGGGAAAAGAGCAGACCACCCACTACCGCCAGGCCCAACCCTCGCCGCGATTCTGCGCCCGCGCCAAAGCCAATCGCAATGGGCAGCGTTCCCATCAGGGCCGCCATGGTGGTCATCATAATGGGACGGAAGCGGACCAGCGCGCCCTGATAAATGGCTTCCTCCGGGCTCTTGCCCTCGGTCCGCTCCGCCTCCAGGGCAAAGTCAATCATCATGATGGCGTTCTTCTTGACGATACCGATCAGCATGATGATCCCCACGAACGAGTAGAGGTTCAGTTCCTGGTGGAAGAGGTTGAGAGTGAGGAGCGCGCCAACGCCGGCTGAAGGCAGACCAGAGAGAATGGTCAGGGGATGAATGAAGCTCTCATACAGAATTCCCAGAATGATGTAAATCACCAGAATAGCCCCCAGCAGCAACAGGCCCATGCCGGTGAACGAGTTTTGGAAAGCTTGAGCCGTCCCCTGGAAGGTGCGCTGGATGTCTCCGGGAAGCACTCGATTGGCCTCGCGCTCGACTAGTTTTGTGGCGTCGCCCAAAGCGGTCCCGGGCTTGAGGTTGAAGCTGATGGTGGCCGCGGGCAACTGGCCCAGGTGATTGACCGTCAGGGGACCGATGGAAGGCACCAGCTTGGCGACAGTGTCGAGCGGAATCATTTTCCCTGCGCTGGAGCGGACGTAGAGCAGCGAAAGCTTGTCAGGATTGTTCTGGAATTCCGGTAACAATTCGATGATGACGTAGTACTCATTGTTGGGCGTGTAGATGGTGCTGATCTGGCGGGTACCGTAGGCCGAATAGAGAGCATCGGAAACCTGGGCCGGCGTCACGCCCAGCGCGTAAGCTTTATCGTGATCGACTTCTACGCTGAGCTGCGGGTTCTGCACCTGCAGGTCGCTGGTAACGTCTTGCAATTGCGGAAGGGCGCGGAGCGCGCTCTCCAGCTTGGGCGCATCCTGGTAGAGTTCCGTCGTGTCGGGCGATTGCATGGTGTACTGATATTGTGATTTGGTCAGAGTTCCGCCGATGCGGATGGTCGGCGGAATCTGCATGAACACATTCAAGCCGGGAATCTGCGCTACCTTGGGACGAAGTTCTTGAATGACCTGCATCGCGCTCATGTGGTTGACGCGGTCCTTCTTGTCCTTCAGCCGAAAGAACATGCGGCCCTGGTTGGTGGGATTGCCGATGGCAGACATGGTGTTCATGACGTTGGGATCGAAGCGCACCACATCGGCCACCCTTTGCTGCAATTGCATCATGTCCTGAAATGCAATTCCCTGCTGCGCTTCGGTGAAGGCGAAGACCAGGCCCTGATCTTCGTCGGGAATAAATCCCGTCTTCGAGATGGTGTACAGATAAAACGTCAGCCCGATCAGAGCGAAAGACACCATCAGGGTTGCGAACTTGTGCCGCAGGACCCCCTTGAGGCTGCGGTTGTAACCGCGCAACCAGCCATTGAAAATCCGCTCGCCTAGATTGAACAGCCGTCCGTGCTCCGACCGCTCCTGGTGACGGAGGAAGCGGCTGCACAGCATCGGGGTCAGGGTCAGCGATACGAATCCCGAAACCAGGATCGCGGCGCCGATGGTGACCGCGAATTCATGCAACAAACGTCCGATGATTCCACCCATGAACAACAGCGGAATAAAGACGGCGGCCAGCGACAGCGTCATGGAGAGAATGGTGAAGCCAATCTCGCCGGCGCCGTCCCTCGCGGCCTGCAGCGGCCGTTTTCCCGTCTCCATGTGGCGAACAATGTTCTCCAGCATGACGATGGCGTCGTCCACCACAAATCCCACCGACAACGTCAGTGCCATCAGAGAAAGATTGTCGATGCTATAGCCCAGCAGGTACATGATCGAAAAGGTGCCGATGATGGACATGGGCAAAGCCAGCGACGGGATGATGGTGGCGGAAATGTTTCGCAGGAAAACGAAGATCACCATGATGACCAACGCAATGGTCAGCAGCAGGGTGAACTTCACGTCGTTGACCGAGGCGCGAATGGAGACCGAGCGGTCATACAGCGTGTCGATTCGCACCGCGGCGGGAATATGCTCTTCCAGTCGGGGCAGCAGCTTGTTGATGCTGTTTACGACTGCGACGGTGTTGGTCCCCGGCTGCTTTTGAATTGCCAAAACGATGGCCCGGGTCCCGTTATACCAACTCGCCGTCTTGTCGTTCTGGACACTGTCAATCACCCGGCCGAGATCGCTCAGGCGGACCGGGGAACCGTTCCGATAGGCCACCACCATGGGCGCGAACTGCAGAGCATTCATGCGCTGCCCGTTGGACAGAATCGTAAACGTATGGTTCTGTCCATAGAGTGTGCCGGTGGGAAGGTTGGTATTTCCCGCTTGCAGCGCGGCGCTGACTTCGTCGATCCCAATCTGGCGTGAAGCCAGAGCGCTGGGATCGATCTGCGCCCGCAGTGCATATTTCTGCGACCCATAGATCATCACCTGGGCCACGCCGTTCACCATGGAGACGTTCTGGGCGATGGTGGTCTCGGCGGCCTCGTCGATGTCGGACAGCCCCATCGTGGGTGAACTCAACGCCAGATAAAGGATGGGCGAGTCGGCAGGATTCACTTTCTGGAAAGTCGGCGGCGTCGGCATCTCGGGAGGCAATTGGCCCCCGGCCGCGGTGATGGCTGCCTGCACGTCCAAAGCAGCGCCATCGAGGTTCCGGCTAAGGTTGAACTGAATGGTGATGCTGGTTTGCCCGAGAGAATTCGCCGACGTCATCGAGTCAATGCCGGCGATGGTCGAGAATTGCTTTTCCAGCGGGGTGGCCACGGACGAAGCCATCGTGTCCGGACTCGCGCCCGGAAGAGAAGCGCTCACCAAAATGGTGGGAAAGTCCACGTTCGGCAGGTCGCTGACGGGCAACAGTTGATAAGCGAAGATCCCGAAGATCAAAATCGCGGCCATGACCAACGTGGTCATAATGGGCCGCTTGATGAAGATCTCGGAGATGCTCACAGTCCGCCTCCGGCTGCACCCTTGGCGGCAGACGAATCCGCCTGAGTTCCGGGCAAACGGCTCTGCACAACCACTTTCGCATTAGGGGCCACACGCAACTGGCCGTCCACAATCACCTGTTCACCGGCGTTCAATCCCTCCGCAATCACGGTCAGGTTCTGATACGCTCCCACCGTCTTTACGGGGCGCGATTCAGCCGTGCTGTCCGCTCGGACCACATATACGTATTCGCCTTGTTGTCCGGTTTGAATCGCCTTGGTCGGGACGACGATTGCATTCTTCTGTATGGAGAGCTGCAACGCAACATCCACGAATTGACCTGGCCACAGCCGCCGGTCCTTGTTCTGAAAGGTGGCTTTCAGCTTGAACATGCCGGTGGTTGTGTCCACTCCGTTGTCGATGAACGTCAACTGGCCCTCTACCGGACCGTCCGATTGTCCCTTGGGATAAGCCAGAACTTTGAGCTGTCCCGCGGAGAAGCGCTGTCGCACCCGGTCGAGATTGCCTTCGGGCACAAAAAAGGTGACGTAGATCGGAGTGACCTGGTTCAGTTGCACCAGATACGGGGTATCGTTCGCCTTCACGAGGTTGCCCAGATTGATCAGTAACGCTCCCGCGCGCGCGTTGATGGGAGCGACGATGTCGGTGTACTGCAGTTGCACGCGGGCGGCGTCGACGGCGGCCTTGTCTGCCTCCACCGCAGACGCATCGGCCTTGGCCTGGGAGGTCAGCAGGCCGCCCTGTTCATGGGAGATAATGCCTTCTTTTTCCAGACTGGAGTAGCGCTCAATCTGCATCCGGGAATTCTCCGCCTGCGCTTGATCGTGCTTCATCTGGCCAATGGCTTTTTCCAGGTCCGCTTGGAAAGGCCGTTTGTCCAGTTGAAACAGCGGTTGACCCTGGCGCACGTCCTCTCCTTCCTTGAAAAAGATTTTCTGAATTTGACCATTGACTTGCGACCGGATCTGCACGGTCTGGTAGGCTTCAACGTTGCCGATGGCGTTGATTTGAACCGGAATGTCTCGCTGCTCGACACTAGCCACCACCACCGGTGCCGGTGGACGACGCCCGGAACCGCCTCCCATCTGTTGTGCTTTGTTCGTGCACCCGGATACCAGGAGGACAACAGCCAGAGGGAACAACAAAATCGACAACCGCAGTCGCTCGACGGCGTGCTGCATTACGGTAGGCTCTGGCAAGCTTGAGACACACATGGATTTATATTGACGGGCGGAATCGGCTTTCGTCAGTGACTGCTATCACCGTGAATCCCGTGGCTGAATTCTGCCGATGCCACAGGTCCACCACCCACGTCATGCTACCTTGGCCGCAATCGGACTGCGACTTCTTCTTGATTGTCGCAGAAATACAACTGAACAGGGCGTGGAAGGCAGCAAAAAGTTGGCGGCTGTGGAACTGCATCTGTGACTTAAGTCATTCTGCTGCACTCGCTCCCATGTTCGAATAGAGCTGCCGGCCACACGCCGAGGGCCGTGCTCATCGTGGTATTTTGGGGGAGCCGTACATGCAGTCGCAATCTTCTGCCAAGCTTCAACTGGCTCTCGGCACGGGCGCCTTCGCCCTATGCTTCGCCGTGTTCGGCTCCATGTCGGCGCGGTCGTGGTCCACGCGGTGGCCATCGCTTTGGGACTCGCGGGTTTCTTTCGCGCGACGACCGTCTTGATCGTGCTTTCTTCCTCACTCGCCATTATTGCGCTTCGCATTTTCGCCAAGCCGGAGAAGGTCGCCAAAACTAAGGGTATTCACGGCAGCTTCCCATTTTTTGTCCGTGCCGCTTACGTATGGCTGATAGTCGCCGCGTCGCTTGGCGTCTGGGCCGCGAACACTACGAATCCAATCGGGCTTTGGGGAGCGTCGCGTCACGCGTTGACCGTCGGGTTTATTTCCGTGATGGTCTTCTGCGTGGGGCGGCGCGTCCTGCCGGCGTTCTCCGGGATGCGGCTGCTCTTCAGTCCCAGGTTGATGTTTGCAGGATTAGTGCTGCTCTCGGCGGGATGCATTTTGCGAGTGTCTGGCGAGGTCCTCGCCTACCAGGAGATTGCTCCTGTCGCATGGTCCTGGCTGCCCGCCTCGGCGATTCTGGAGCTCGGCGCAGTCACCCTGTTCGCTGTTAATTTGATCGCCACCTTTCTCCGGCCGCCGGTTGCCCTGCAATCTTGTAGCCCGTGATTTGCGGTGGCTTGCGATAATCCGGCGTTGAAGGGGACACACAACGCACTGCCAACGTCAGCTTAACGACAGCGGAAGCGTCTGTGGCGGGTAATTGGTGAGCACGTCCTGCACCTCGACGGAGTTCGTTCCGATGTGCACGACCTTGTAGCGCCGGTCCACGATGTCGCCTTCCTTGGCGACGAAGATGTCCTCACCTTTGGAGAGAAAGATCCGCTTGTTGCCGTCCTTGCGGCTGGCAAAGCCATAGAACTTCAACGGGATGGGCGGCGGCGGTGGCGGCGTCACGGCGCCGGGATGTATTTCCGGTGGCAGCGGTTTGGGAATGGGAGGTTCTGCCGCCTGCGAGTGGAAAATGTCGCGCCCCGTTCCCTTGTACGCCACATCTTCGCTGGACTTCAGCAGGTCGAAGCGCAAGGTGGGATCGAGGGTCTGGGCCAGCAGCGGCGGCGGCTTGCGCGCGGTTCTTGTGGCGCCTGGCGCAGCTTGCCCAGTGGCGCTGTCCGGCGCCAGACGGGAAGCGCTGACGGCTGGCGTTGGAGCGGGCGATGAGTCTTCCTCTCCGCCATGAAATGCGCGCACCACGAGGATGACCGCGACGATCAACAACGCCAGCGCGATGATCGTCTTCGTCCGGTTCTCGGTCCCGATCTTCACGAACTTTCGGCCCCGCTGCGCAAATAGGTTTCCAGCTTGAGTTGCAGACGGACATTGCCCTGCTGCTCGCCCAGCGCGATGCCATCGATCAGGAAGAACATTTTGTCGCGTTCCAATTGATTGATGAACTTTACTTCCTGAAGGTAGTCACCGGAAAGAGAGATCTCAATACTCATCTTGCGCAAGCCTTCGATGGGTGCATCTTTATCGTCGTACTTGACGCCCGCAAAGTGGACACCGGTGTCAGCGGCCACCTTGCCTAGCTCTTCCGCCACCTGTGAATACTTTGTGGGAAACCGCTGGCCATAAAACTTGCTGATGTCCGACGAGGCCTGAACTAACTTCGTGTCCATGCCGCGAGTGGGCAGCACTTCCTGCCGTTTGGCGGTGAGACGAGCGCGCTGCTCGTAATAATCGCGCTGCCGCGCCTGGCGCGAGCGTCCCGCGGGCGACAGAAGATAGCTGATGCCAGCCAGGTCCAGCACCACCAGGGTGATGACCACCGGCATCCAGGTTTTGCGAACCTCGCGGATGCTGGCCATCAGTGCGGCCTCGTGGGCATGGATTTCGATGGCCCATTCTGCGCTTGCTTCGGGCTGACACCGGGCGCCTGACTGGGATTGCGGCCTGGCGCCGGCGATGCCGTGACTGGGGCCTTGGACTGCGCCTGCGGGTTGCCGCTCTTCTCGTTCTCGTTCTCCTTCTCCTTCGGTTTGCCCTCGTCGGCGGCGGAGTCGTTGTCCTGCGCATTGGGAACGTAGATGGCGGCAATATCGAACTGGATGTTGCCCGGCCCCGCACTTTGATCGCTGGTGTTAGCGGTGACCGCCTCGGCCATCACCTGGGCCTGGCGGAAGTGGTTCGATTTCTCCATGCGGCGGACCAGTTCGACCGCGCGGTCGCGCGAGTCGGTGGCCACCACCACGCGCAGCATCAGGTCATTCGTCTTGGTGTACTCCGGCTTCATGGAGACGACATGCAGATTGGGCGGCACGATCTTTTCCATCTCGGTAAACACCCGCGTCCAGGACAGTGCCTTGCGGGCAAATAATTGGTTGAGAAACTCCGACTGATCGGCGATGTCGCGATTCGCCGGCTTGTTCAGGAGGGCGCGCGCCTGGGCATCTTCAAAATCGAGACCCTTGATCTCCCCCCGCACCTGGGCCAACTGCTTATTGATACCGCGCGATTGCGCCCGCTGATATGCGATGTAGCCCGCGAGCAGCGCCGTGAGCACGGCCAGCGCGAGCACCAGCGCGCCCACGCGGCGGCGATAAAAGCGCGCGGCTTCGTACGGCTGGCTGGCAAGATTGATGTTGAGACGCATCAGGACACCAGCGCTCCCACAACTGCGGCCAGCGCCGACCGAGGTACGTTGCCGGCCGCGGCGGCCCTGCCACTGGATACCAGCTCTTCCACGCGAATATTCGCACTCGCGCTCAAGGCCTCCTGCAAGGCCTGCGTTGACTCGACTCCGGTTACCAGGACGCGGTCCACGCCCACGGAATAACGGTCCTCGAAGTACACCAGCGAAGTATTCACGTCATCCACCAGAGACTCGCCGCTGACCGCCGAGCCGCCGTTTTCCAGCGCGCGATGCAGCAGCAGTTGGTTATTGTCCACAATGGCGAAGGTGGTGGTTCCCCGTTCCACCTTGATGACCATGGTGGGACGCGAACCATCCACCACGCCGAGCGTGGCAATCATCGAAGGCACCACTGCACCGGGATTGTAGCCAGCTTCGCGGACCAGCGATTCGTACTCCTCCAGAATATTGCGCGGCGTAATTGCCGCAACCAGCCGGACCGGGTCCGCGGTTCCCTGGCGATCGAATGACACGGCCGAGTGCTCGACCTCGAAGGGAAGCGATTTCTTCAGGCGGAAGCGAACTACCGCATCCGCTTCCTGCGCTTTGGCTGGGAGAGTGTCGAAGTCCAGCAGCATGATGCGGGTGGTGGCGTCGGGAATCACCAGGCAGACATCGCGGGAACGTCCCGCCACGGCCGACAAGGCATCGCGCAGCGCCAACACCAGCGCCTCGCGGGCAGTAACGTTCGCCTGCTGCAGTCCCGGCACGAGTGCCCCATTGGGAATGGCCTGGGCGGAGGCGGCTTCCAGAGTCTGCGCGCCTTCACCGGCGCGACCGGCAACCACGCGCTCGGCGCTTATCTCACAGGCCACGCGGGGCCGCGGAATATGGTTAGAAGACATCAGTTACCAGTAGTCAGTTGCCAGTAGTCAGTAGTCAGTACAGCTGGTTTCATAAATTCCCAAGACGTCTGTTGCTATCGCGTAACTGCCGTTAAATCAATACAATGCGAACGTCTAAACATGATCGTAACCATTTATGAAACCAGCTCTAGTCAGTTACTAACTGCTAACGGCTAATTGCTAATTGCTAGTTGCTTCTTACCGCGTCGTCTCGATAAAGGTCACCTTGTTGATTTCCTTCAGCGTGGTCACCCCTCGTTTCACTCTATCAATTGCCGACTCGCGAAGGAAATGCATTCCTTCGTCCTTGGCGGCGCGGCGAATCTCGCTGCTGGGCTTCTTCGACAGAATCATCTCGCGCACGTTGTCGGTCAACTCCAGCAACTCGTGGATGGCGGTCCGTCCGCGGAAGCCGGTGTCCGAGCACTCGATGCAACCCTCTCCTTCATAGAACGGGATGCCCACCCATTCTTGCGGATTCAAACCGCTGGCCTCCAACTCTTCGTCGGAATAATGGACCTCTTTCTTGCAGAACTCGCAGATCACTCGCACCAGCCGCTGCGCCAGAATGCAGTTCAGCGCCGAAATGAAGTTGTAGGCCTCGACCCCCATGTTCAGGAAGCGGCCCAGCACGTCCACCACGTTGTTGGCGTGGACGGTGGTGAACACCAGGTGTCCGGTGAGCGCGGAGTTAATGGCAATCTGCGCCGTCTCGGTGTCGCGGATTTCGCCCACCATGATCTTGTCGGGATCGTGACGCAGAATCGAGCGCAAGCCGCGGGCAAAGGTCAGTCCCTTTTTCTCGTTCACCGGAATCTGGGTGATGCCGCGAATCTGGTATTCGACCGGGTCTTCGATGGTGATCAGCTTGTCTTCGTCGCTCTTAATCTCGTTCAGCGCGGCGTACAGCGTGGTGGTTTTGCCCGAGCCCGTCGGTCCGGTGACCAGCACCATCCCGTACGGCTCTTTGATGTAGCGGCGGAATTTGCGCAGGTCTTCATCGCTGAAACCAACCACGTCGAGGGTCAGCTTGTGGAACTTCTCGCTCATCGACTCTTTGTCGAGCACGCGCAGCACCGCGTCCTCGCCGTGAATCGAGGGCATGATGGAAACGCGGAAGTCGATGAAACGGCCAAGATAGCGCACCCGAAACCGCCCGTCCTGCGGCACCCGGCGCTCGGAGATGTCCAGCTCGCTCATGACCTTGATACGCGAGATGATGGTGGAGTGGTGCTCCCTGGCGATGGGCTGCATGGCCTGTTGCAGCACGCCGTCAATGCGGTACTTGATGACCACGGAGTCGTCGCGCGTCTCGATGTGGATATCGCTGGCACGGCGTTGCAACGCGGTAAAGATGGTGGTATCCACCAGCCGGATGATGGGGCTGATGTCGGCCTCGGCCGTCAGCTTCTCGATGGAGATGGTTTCGTCGGAATTTTCGTCCTCGACAATCACGTCCAGCGCGAAACCTTCGCTGGCTTCCTCCAGCACGCGTTGCGACTGCTCCGTCTTTTTCAGGATGTCGCTGATCTGCGACAGGCTGGCAACCTTGGTGGTGATGCGCCGCCCCAGCAGCAGGCCGATCTCGTCGATCATCATCAACTGGCTGGGATCGGCGATGGCAATCACCAGCCGGCCATCGGGCTTGTCCTCCAAGGGCACGAAGTTGTAGCGGAACATCAAGTCCACGGGAATCTTGCGGAACAGTTCGTGCTGAATGTGAAAGTTCTTCAGGTCCACGAACTCGCAACGATAGCGCTGCGCCAGTTCTTTGCCGTGCTCGACTTGGTCCTGGGTGCCGACCGGGCTTCCGTTACCGCCGCCTACGAGTATGGGTTTTTTAATGTCTGCCATCACGTGCATACCTTTTAGCCGTTAGCCGTTGGCAATTAGCCGCTAGCAGTTAGCCAAAGTTTGAAATTCGCGCTCCTAAACTAACCACTGGCCCCTAACCACTAGCCCCTGGCCCCTTCTAATGCAGCCCTTCCGAGCCCAAGCTAAATATCGGCAAATACAGGGAAATCAACACGAAGGCCACCACCACGCCCATCACAATCAGGATAACGGGTTCAATCAGGGCCATGGCCGTGGCCAGCGCGTTTTGCACGTCCTCCTCATAGAACTCGGAGACCGAGTTCAGCATGGCAGGCAGCGCGCCCGTGGACTCGCCGACCTCAATCATCTCCACCGACATCTCCGGGAAGACCTTGGTCTCTTCCAGGCTGTGCGCCAAGCCCTGACCTTCGCGCACGCCGCGCGTCGCCGTCTCAATGCCGTGCGCGATCAGGCGGCTCTGCATCGACTCGCAGGCCGTCTCCAGCGACGGGACCAGCGACAGTCCGCCCGACAGCAGGGTTGACAGCATACGCGCAAATACCGCGACCTGGTACTTCAACCAGACGTCTCCCAACAGCGGAATCTTTAACTTGATGCGGTCCATCTTGGTAGCGCCGCTATCGCTCTTCATCCAGCGCCACAGGAAGAACCCAATCGCCCCCAGCACCGCCAGGGAAAGCAGGAAATACTTTTTCGCATTGACACCGATCGCCAGCATCACCGAAGTCACTGCCGGCAGCGGTGAACCCAATTGCTGATACAGGGTGGCGAACTGCGGGACCACAAAGGTGATGAGGAAGGTCATCATCACGATCAGCATGGCGACCAGCAAAGCGGGATAGACCAGCGAAGCCGTCAGCTTCTTGCGAAAACTCACCGCCAGGCGCTGGAACGAGATATAGCGGCCCATCACCTCTTCCAGGTTGCCACTCTTCTCGCCTGCCAGCAGCGTAGTGGTGTACACCTTGGGAAAAACTTTTTGCGCTTCGAACGAGTCGGAGAGCAGCTCGCCACCGCGCACCCGGTCGCGCACATTCTGCAACACGGAACGAAAGAAGAGATTGCGCTGCCGCTTGATCAGCAGTTCCAGCGACTGGATGATCGGCAGGCCGGCATGGATCAAGGTTACGAACTGCTGGTTGAAGATGACAAACTGGTCCTGCTTGATCTTGCGCCGGCGGGGGAACCCGACCTGGGTCGAAAACAGACTCTTGGCCTTGACCGAATAAACCAGGAAACCCTGCTGGGCAAAGCGGTCCCGGACCTCGACCTCCGAGCCCCCGTTCTCGGTTTGCTCGAGGACGTGGCCCCGCTCGTCGGCCATCTTGATTAGGTATTCGGCCATGGTTGAGAAGTTCCCTAGGGAGAGGTTATTAGTAGTCTAACATTCGGAGCTATCAGCCATCAGCTGTCAGTGTGATGTCTACTTCCGCTAGCCACCCTCTTCGCTCTTCGCCCCAGGCCCTTAGCTCTTAGCTTTCTTTTATGCTCAGCGGCGACGAACTATTTTTCAAATTGTCATCCCGAGCGACGAGCGCAGCGAGGGTTCCCAGCGAGGGCCGCTTTTGCCCTCGCTGGGGTGGAGGAGCGAGGGATCTGCTGGTGCGTTGGCTACGAAAAAAAGCAGATTCCTCGCGCCAACCCCCGGCGCTCGTAATGACGTTTCACCCATAAATGACGATGCAGCCTTTTCGTTCACTGACGTGTCTCTATAATTTGCGCTCCTCAATAAGTGCCAACCGCTAGAGACTATTCCCTAGCCCCTAGCCCCTGATCCCTACTGCACCAACTCCGTTCCGGCCACGACCTCCGTTCCGGGCGGCGGAGTAAAGCGAAATTGTCCGTCTGGTATTTCGACGTTTTCCTTCTGCTGAAGAAAGCGGAATTCGGTGACCGAGCCATCGCGTTCTTCGACGACGATGCGGGCGATCAGTCCGTCCGGCATCACTTCCAGCAGAGTCTGCTCAATGCGATCGCCCATTCCCTTCGGAATCCCGCGCAGGACGACATCGCCCGGGTTGAGCGGCTTTTGATCGGGCGCCAGCGATAGGCCATCCAACTCTTTCTCCACCTTGGTCTTGCCTAACAGGTAACGCAGGGGCGACCGCAGATCCTCGAGCTGCTTGACCGGAGTGCGGCGGACCTGCTTCTCACCCGGAACGTAGAACCACGCGGTGTGGCCGTCGGTGAGGAACAGCTTGGGACGCGGCTGATCGTAGTCCCACCTCATGCGGCCCGGCTTCTTCATCCAAAGAGTGCCGCTCTCGGTGCGCTTGATGCCGGCGCCGCTATAGGTTTCGGTGAACCTGGCTTCGAGGGTGCGCAGGTGGTCGTAGCGCTGGTCCACTTTGGCAGCGAGGGCATGCACGTCGGCCTGCGCGACGAGGGGCGCTGAACAGAACAGCAGAAGTAATACAACCGCGGCAGGGTTCCAGCGGGATGGGGCCATCATCATAATTGAAGGGGCACGGCTTCAGCCGTGCCGCAAGCCGCTATCATCACTTTGGCTTTAGCCGCTGAGGGACCTCGGTTTTGATACGAACTGCGAATTCCCTCAGGGGCTGAAGCCCGACTCTCCCCGTCGACGCAACGGCACGGCTGAAGCCGTGCCCCTTCAAAAACTGAAGGCCGACTGTACTCGAACATCGGCAACAGGTCCCCAACTTCTTCCTGCCGGGATCCCAATCGCCCGCCTTACTGAATCACCGGGCTGGTCGCATCCGCCGGGCCGGAGGAATTGTAATGGATCTCGCCCGCCTCGTCGGAGTAGAACCGGCGCTGCCCGGTGGTGCCGACCTGATCGGGTACGCCGGTGATGGTGTACGAGCGGATCGCGCCATTCACCTTCTCGCCCGGCGTATAGGTGAAGGTATAGCCACTCTTGCGGCCGCTGGCCAGGTTGTTGTCGATGGTCCCCTCGCCGCCGGTCTGCGTCGTACCTCCCAGGATGGCCAAGTCCCCGGTGAAGCCCAATTCCGGGTGGCTGCTGGCATAGATCATTTCCGCTTCATTGACGGCTCGGATGCTGGCGATGGCAGAAGTCTCGTGCGCCGGGATGGTCGACTTCGTAAGCTTCGGTATGGTGAAGGCCGCAATGATCAGAATAATAGTTACGACGATCAGCAGTTCGATAAGGGTAAATCCGCGGTCTCGGTTCCGTTTACGCATAGCTGGCAACCTTTCTCAGCCGCCCTGGCCGGTCCAACCGCGCTCTGCCGCCCGAATTCCGGCCTTCTAACCGGAGCGAACAACGCCCGGCGCCCGGACCTCGGCATGCAGCGCTTCACCAACCCAGCGGCTTACGTGGAGCTTAGAGGGTCGCTTTGGATTTCTTCTTCGGCGGCTTTTTGGCTTCGCGTCGTGGTGCGTTCTTATTTCCCATGCCCACAGCATCGCACAGATTTGAAGATGATGCGAGGGGTCAGCAACGCAAACGATACCTCGACCCCCATTTTTTCCTAAATCCAGAATCTGTCAATTTGGACGCTGGCCGCCGGCAAAGGTTGTGTTTCAGGGGATGTCTGAGCTCTCAGCAGGCCAAGGAATCGCGGCTGATCTTCAATCCGTTGAGATTGCCCAAGACGGTCACCGCGATGCGCTCCGGCTGGAACAGTTCGTTCGCCGATACCAATATGCTCTCTACGGTCACCGCCTGGATGCGCTCGATGATTTCGTCCATGCCGAAAAAGCGGTCGTAGTACATTTCCTGCCGCGCCAGGTTCGACATGCGCGCCGTGCTCGACTCCAGGCTCAGCATCAGGCTTCCCTTCAACTGGTCCTTGGCGCGTTTCAGCTCTTCGTCGGAGATGGGGTTCAGTTTCAACTGGCGAAACTCGTTGACGATGGATTGCACGACCTTGGGGGCGGACTCCCGCGAGGTGCCGGCGTACACCGACAGCAGCCCGGTATCGCGGAAGGGATTCAGCTCGGAGAAGATCGAATATACCAGCCCCTGCTTCTCGCGAACATTCTGGAAGAGCCGCGAACTCATGCCTCCGCCCAGCAGGGTATTCAGGATGTACGACACATAGCGCCGCTCGTCGCTGATGCGATAGGACGGAACGCCCACGCAAATCTGCACCTGCTCCAGAGATTTCTTGTTGCGCAGAATGATGCGGGAATGGACCTTGGGCGGGCTGTCGTGCCAGCCATTGGAGCCCGCCGGCAACTGCCCGAAGTTCCGGCGCAATAGTTCGACAAACTCCTCGTGGTTGACGTTTCCTGCCGCCGCGATGATCAGGTTTCCGGGAGCGAACTTGGTGGGATAAAAACCGTGGATGGCATCCCGATCGAAGCGCCGCACCGTCTCCTTGGTTCCCAGGATCGGCTTGCCCAGCGGATGGTCCTTGAAGAAATTCTGGGTGAAGATCTCGTGCACCAGGTAGTCGGGATTGTCCTCATCCATCTTGATCTCTTCCAGGATGACACCGCGCTCGCGGGTGATCTCGTTGGCGTCGAAGACCGGATGCAAGACCATGTCGCTTAAGACATCCACCGCAATGGGCAGATGTTCATCCAGAACTTTGATGTTGAAGCAGATCGTCTCTTTGCCGGTAAAGGCGTCCATGTTGCCGCCGATGGAATCCACCTGGCGCGCGATGTCCTCGGCGGTGCGGTTGGTGGTGCCCTTGAACACCATGTGTTCCACAAAATGCGAGATGCCGTTCACGCTGGGATCTTCGTGGCGCGAGCCGGTCTTCACCCAGATCCCCATCGAGACCGAACGGATGTGGTCCATGTGTTCGGTCAGGATGGTGAGGCCGTTGGGTAACACCTCGCGTTGTATATTGCGGATTTCTTCCACCATTGACGTACTTACTGCTCCACTCTCGCTTTTCTGACAAACATGGGGTGCCCCGTTCTAGCCCGGCTTTGGCTAGGGCGGGGAAGTTCCTCTAAGCCCAATCCGTACTTCTGCTCCTGTGGCGCCAAGGCCCTTCGGGATAAAATGATCTCTCTCTACAATGAATCGACAATTGCGAAAATGCCCGCAGCGTCGTCGGGCCCACAGAAATCTAACCCTAGTCAGCATATTGGATGCATGAGCGACCCGCAATATACCGAACTATTAGGCCTTACGATTCAGCAGCTTACGGAGATTGCTGAAGGTTTCGGCCAACCCGGCTACCGCGTCCGCCAGCTTTTAGACGGTTTGTACCGGCAAAGGTGGCCGGCGCTGGAGCAGTTCACTATGCTGCCACTTGCCTTTCGGCAGCAACTGCGTGAGTCGGGCTACGCCATTGGTTTGCCCAGAATCGAGAAGAAGTTTGTCTCCGCCGACGGCACCATTCGTTATCTGCTGGCGTTCGCCGACGGCCAAAGTGTCGAGACGGTGTGGATGCCTGACGGCGATGGCGGAGAAGCCGGCGATGGCTCCGAGGATGGAGATGCCGAGCTGCAAGAGCTTGAGACTTCAAGCTGTCATCCTGAGCGAGCGGGTGCCCCATCCTTTCGCCCTCCTTTGGCGGAAGGGTGGGACCAGGGTGCAAGTCCTTCGACGATACGTCCTGATCGAAAACGTTCTCACCGCGCCACCATCTGCGTTTCCAGCCAGGTAGGCTGCGCCGTGGAGTGCGCCTTCTGCATGACCGCGCTGCTGGGACTGAAGCGCAATCTCAGCGCGGGCGAAATCGTGGGTCAGATTCTCGCCGTGCTCAACGACCAGCAAGTCGAGCTGCAGCGCGACCGCGTCAACCTGGTCTTCATGGGACAGGGCGAGCCTTTTCTGAACTATGACAATTTCATGCAAGCCGTGCGCCTGCTGGTGGAAGCGGTTGGCATCCCCGAATCGCGCATGACGGTTTCGACTTCGGGAATCGTGCCGCGCATCGCCGATTTCGGAGCCGAGCCCGTCCGGCCCAAGCTGGCGGTTTCGCTGAATGCTCCCAACGAAGCGCTGCGCACGCAAGTCATGCCGATCACGAAGAAGTGGACCATCGAGAAGCTGATGGCAGCTCTGCGCGAGTTCCCTCTCCGCAATCGCGAGCGGCTGACCTTCGAGTATGTCCTGCTCGGCGGCGTCAACGATGGCGTTCAGCACGCCCGCGAGATGGTTGACCTGATTCGCGGGCTGCGCGCCAAAGTAAACCTGATCGCGCTGAATTCCGGGCCGGAGATTCCCTTCTCAACGCCGTCGGACGAGCGCGTGCTGGCATTTCAAAACGTGCTCACGCGAGCGGGAATTCCGGCATTTGTCCGCCGTCCTCGCGGCCGCGACATCTATGCCGCCTGCGGCCAACTCAAGCACACGACGGAGTTGGTGCAGGTAACGAGGTAGGTCTGAAGCGAGTGACATCCGTGGACGTGACTGCCCCGCCCTAGCCAAAACCAGGCTAGAACGGGACACCCCAGGTTTGACTTTCGTCTGGACACCTTTGGCTTTCCGACGGGCAGGTCTTTCCCAATTTCGTCCTTCCCGATTTCGTGCAACGTCCACCCCTCCCGGCACATCTAAACCTTGACAATGACTCACTCAAGTTCTATAGTCGGTTTGTTGTAAGACTTGAGACGTAGTAAATAGCACTTATTATCAGTAACTTACAAGCTAATTGAGCTAGGAGGTGGCTGCAATGGGAAAGATTATCGGAATTGACTTGGGAACCACCAACTCAGTGGTGGCCGTCATGGAAAGCGGCGAGCCCAAAGTCATCCCCAACGAAGAGGGCGGGCGGACAACGCCATCGGTCGTGGGATTCACCAAAACCGGAGAGCGGCTGGTCGGACAGGTCGCCAAGCGCCAGGCCATCACCAATCCCGAAAACACCGTTTATTCCATCAAGCGCTTCATGGGCCGCCGTTTCGACGAAGTCAATGAAGAGATGAAGATGGTGCCCTACAAGGTGGTGCAGTCGGGCGATCACGTGGCCATCGTGGCGCAGGGCAAGGAATATACCCCGCCGCAAGTCTCGGCGATGATTCTGCAGAAGCTGAAGAAGGCCGCCGAAGACTACCTCGGCGAGACGGTGACGGACGCCGTGATCACGGTTCCGGCTTACTTCAACGACGCACAGCGCCAGGCGACCAAAGACGCTGGCCAGATTGCCGGCCTCGAAGTCAAGCGCATCATCAATGAGCCGACGGCAGCCGCGCTGGCTTACGGGCTCGACAAGAAGAAGGACGAAACCATCGCGGTGTATGACTTCGGCGGCGGCACCTTCGACATTTCGATCCTCGAAGTCGGCGAAGGCGTCATCGAGGTGAAGTCCACCAACGGCGATACGCACCTCGGCGGCGACAACATCGACCAGCGCATTGTGGACTGGTTGATCGACGAGTTTAAGAAGGACGAAGGCCTGAACCTGCGCGACAAAGGCAACGAGATGGCGCTGCAGCGTCTGCGCGACGGGGCCGAACGCGCCAAGATCGAGCTCTCCACCACGATGCAGACCGAAATCAACCTGCCGTTCATCACGGCGGATGCCAGCGGTCCCAAGCACCTGGTGAAGACCCTGACCCGCAGCAAGCTGGAAGAGATGGTGAAGGACATCATCGACCGCTCCATCGGTCCGTGCAAGGCTGCGCTGAAGGACGCCGGCATTACGCCTGACAAGATCGACGAAGTCGTGCTGGTCGGCGGCCAAACCCGCATGCCCCGCATTCAGGCGCTGGTGAAGGAGATCTTCGGCAAGGAGCCGCACAAGGGCGTGAATCCTGACGAAGTGGTCGCGGTGGGCGCTGCCATCCAGGGCGGCGTGCTGGGCGGCGAGGTGAAAGACCTGTTGTTGCTCGACGTGACTCCGCTGACGCTGTCCATCGAAACCATGGGCGGCGTGGCGACGCAGATGATTCCGCGCAACACGACCATCCCGACTAAGAAGTCGGAGATGTTTTCGACCGCTGCCGATAACCAGACTTCGGTCGAGGTACACGTGATGCAGGGCGAGCGTCCCATGGCGCGCGACAACCGCACTCTGGGCAAGTTCCACCTGACCGGACTGCCTCCGGCGCCGCGTGGCATCCCGCAGATCGAGGTGACGTTCGACATCGACGCCAACGGCATCCTGAACGTCAACGCGAAAGACATGGCCACGGGCAAGGACCAGAAGATCACAATCACGTCGTCTTCCGGTCTGAGCAAGGAGGAAGTCGAGCGCATGGCCAAGGACGCCGATGCCCACGCGGCCGAAGACAAGACCAAGCGCGAGGAAGTGGAAGCGCGCAACCAGCTCGACGGCATGGTGTACAGCATTGAGAAGATGCTGCGCGAGCACGGAGACAAGATCTCCGGGCAGGAGCGCAGCGATGTCGAAAACGCGCTGGCCGATGCCAAGAAAGCGCTCGAGGGCACCGACGCGGGTGCGATGAACAAGGCGCGAGAGAACCTGACTTCCGCTTCGCACAAGCTGGCCGAAGCAATGTACAAGGCGAGCTCGGCGCAAACGCCTCCAACGGGCGGTCCGCCGCCGGGCGGAGACGGCCATACCGCGGGCGGCGAGCAGAAGAAGAAGGACGAAGGCGTAATCGACGCCGAGTACGTGGACGTGGACGAGAAAAAGTAACTAGCAGCTAGCAATTAGCAACTAGTTTTTCGAGTATGGGGCGCGCAAGCGCCCCTGCTCACATGAATCGTGATGCTGAGCGAGGACGCGACCCGCCGCGGCGGGCGTCCGACTGGGTTTTGGTTTTGCGAAAAGCGAGCCGCGAAGAGCGAAAGGCGTGTATCAACAGTGCGATTTGAAGTGAACGGTCAATCCTACATGTTAAGTTTTAACAACGGCGACGGACGGTGGTATCTGATCACCGCCGGCGTCGACGGCCGGATGAAAGCCATTCCGGTGATTAGCGATGAATTTGGTTTCGTCCCGCGCGACGTCATCCCCATGGGCGACGGCGGACAGGCAAGCATTAACTGAGATCAAGGAGCGGAACACCCCATGGGTTGTCATCCTGAGCGGAGGCGGCCCGAAGTTGGCCGCCGGAGTCGAAGGATCTGCGGTATTGCTGGAGCAGACGACCGCAGATCCTTCGACTTCGCTCGGCTGTCGCCTCGCTCCGCTCAGGATGACAGCTTCAGAAAACTAACGCTCCGTGAGCTCGGGATGGCAGAATGAGAAAAGCAATGTCTTGCTTCGCGCCAGAATCAGATGCGAGAACGCTAGCGAAGAGCGAAAGGCGAGCAGCGAAAAGCGATCACGAAGATTTCTAGCTGAAAGCTGATAGCTGACGGCTGATAGCCAACCATGCCCACCACCGCCAACAAAGACAAAGACTACTACGGCATTCTCGGGGTCAAGAAGACTGCCTCGGCGGAGGACATCCGCAAGGCGTTTCGCAAGTTGGCGCGCAAGTATCATCCCGACGTGAATCCGGGCGACAAGTCTGCCGAGGAGAAGTTCAAGACGCTCTCCGAGGCCAACGACGTTCTCAGCGATCCCAAGAAGCGCAAGATCTACGACCAGGTCGGGTTCTACTCCGACAACATCGACGCGGCCACGGCGGAAGCCTACGCGCGCGGCGGTGGCCAGGCAGCAAGCCCCTTCGGTGGCAGCGCGGGCGGAGGTGGAACGCGCACCTACACCCAGGAAGTTCCTTTCGACTTCAGCGGTTTCGACTTCAATGACTTCGCCGAGGGCGCGGGTGCAGCCGGCCGCAAAGGCGGCGGTGGAGGATTCCGCGACATCTTCTCTGGCATGTTCGGTGGCGGCCGCGAGGCGCCGATGGCGCGGCCCGAACCGGGCGAGGACCTGGAATACCAGGTAAACGCCGGCTTCTGGCAGGCGATCAAGGGCACGGAGATGCAGCTCACCATTCCCCGCCGCGATTTGTGCACCAACTGCCACGGCCAAGGCTTTCTTGAGCGCCCCGGCCAGTGTCCCGAGTGCCACGGGAAACGGCAGATCACGCAGAAAAGCGGCAGCATGAAGTTCAACGTGGTGTGCCCGCGCTGCGGCGGCAGCGGCAAGGACCGCACCGTGTGCCCGGTTTGCCACGGTGACGGCCGCGTCGAGCACAGTGACGTGCTGAAGGTCCGCATCAAAGCGGGAACCCGGGACGGCCAGCGCATCCGCCTGCCGGGCCGCGGCAACTCAGGGACCATGGGCGCACCCGCGGGCGATCTCTACATTATTGTGCGGGTGGGCGAGCATCCGGTGTTCAAGCGCGAGGGCGACGATATCTATCTCACCGTGCCCGCGACCGTCAGCGAAGCCGCGCTGGGCGCCAAGATCGAAGTGCCAACCATCGATGGCCGGGCGCTGCTGAAGATTCCGCCGGGCACGCAATCCGGGCAGAAGCTGCGACTGCGGGAAAAGGGTGTTCCTTCGGCGGTTAAGGAAGGCGCACGGGGCGACGAGATTGTCGAGATCAAGCTGGTGCCTCCCAAGGTCAGCGACGAGCGCTCTAAGGAAATCTTGCGGGAGCTGGCGAAGCTGAATCCGGAAGATCCGCGGGAAGAGTTGTGGAAGAAAGTCTAGCAATTAGCAATTAGCAGCGAACGAAGACCTGGCTGAAAGCTGACGGCTGATAGCTGACAGCTATCGAGAGGACTATGGCCAAGCGTAAGAAACAAGGCGCGTACATGATCAGCGCAGTGGCGGAGATGTACGACATCCACCCGCAGACCCTGCGCCTGTATGAACGCGAAGGCCTGCTGAAGCCGTCGCGCACCGAAGGCAATACGCGCCTCTACACCGACGAGGATATCGAGCGCCTGGAACTGATCTTGTCGCTGGCGCGCGACCTGGGAGTGAATATCTCGGGCATCGCGATTATTCTGCAAATGCGCGAGCGCATGGACGAAATGCAGCGCCAGATGGCGGACTTCGTCAGCTATGTGCGCAACGAGGTGATGGCGCGCGCGCAACACGCCGATCCCAGCCGCGGGGCCTTGGTGCCGCTGCGGCGTGGTATCGTCATCAAACCGGAGAAGAAGAAACAGTAGCCAGTAGCCAGTTGTCAGTTGTCAGTTGTCAGTCGCCACCCCGTCCCCAGTTCCCGGCTCCCTACTTCTGTCATCTTGAGCGCAGGCGGCGCTTCGCCGCCGGAGTCGAAGGATCTGCGGTCGGGCCGCGGGGATGACCGCAGACCCTTCGACTCGCCCGCCGCGGGCTCGCCCAGGATGACAACCGTAATTTGGAGCTGGCAGCGAACTATTGACTACTGACTACTGACTACCGCTTTTTCAGCTTGTCCACTTCTTCCCTGGCCCGCTTGGCGTAAGGTCCATTGGGCAGGATCTTCAGGTAGGCCTGGTAATTTTCCACGGCGCCGGGGGTGTCGCCGGTCTTATTCAACACCTCCGCCAGCTTGAACGTGGCCTCGGCGTCGTGAGGCTTGTACTCCAGGGCCTCGCGGTAGCGGCTGATGGCGGCGGGATAATTCTGCTTGACCTTGAAGTAGAAGTCGCCGATCTCCACGTCTTTCATCGCCCGCATAGGATTGTAGGGCGTGAATTCATCGACATCGCTACCGCTGTTTCCCAGTCCCGCTTCAGGATGCTTCTTGGCATCGTCGGCCGGAGGCGAGACGTCGATCTGCGTCTGCTTGCTGGAGCTTTCTCCGGCAGGGACGTTGTCCGAGCGCGGCGGATTTTTGCGGTTGTCTTTAGGTGGCGGCGCGGACCTATCGGTGGGAACCTGTTCGACCGGCTGCTGATCTTGCGCGATGGCAACACTGGTAAACCAGAGACAAAGTATGGCGAGAATCAGATAACGCAAACGCACTCCCATATTCTATTTCAACCCGGCATTTCTGTTGAGGACTCGCGGATCGGAGGGCCACTCATTTTCGCCGGATGTGCAGCACCTTCTGTACTTCGGCGACCACCTCGCCGGCTTCATCCTTCACCTCGACCAGGAATGTAGGCTCGTACTTTTCCTGAAGCTTGAGCTTTTCGCGAATCTCGTCGAGTTGCGCGTCGGTCAAGCGAAATTCGGCCTTGACTCTTCCCTTCCCAGGCTTGCGAAAGCGGATGCTGGCCGCTTTGTCCCAGACAATGTAATCGCGGCCCAGGTTTTCCATCAGCATCAGCATGTAAAACGGATCGGCCATGGAGTAGAGCGAGCCCCCATAGTGCGTGCCGACGTAGTTGCAGTTCCAGAAGCGCAACTTCATCTCGACATCGACGGCCCGGTCGGAGCGCCAGCGCACGCGGATTCCGGCGCCGCAGAACGGCGGCCAGATGTTGATGGCGCGAAGCATGAATCGTTGCAGTTTCGTAGCCATGGATTACAACAACGATGATAGACCGCGGAGCGCGTTCAACAGAACAGCCCAAGAAACTGAAGCAAGCCTGTCGCCGGCTCAAGGGATACGGGAAAAGTTGCAACGGAGAAACAGCAGGTCCCTCCACTCGGTCGCCGCGGCGACCTCGTCGGGATGACAAAAATAAAGGGATTCAACGGCGCGGCTGAAGCCACGCCCCTTCAGATCCGCGGGAAAACAACAAAGGCCGTCCACCATGGACGGCCTTCCTCGGATGGGCGACGTTCGCCCTCAGACTCCCCAGGAGAAGAACTTTGAGCGCGGTCGATTCCCTTCGGCCGCGTCTCTTGCCTGGTTACTGCTGCCCTTGCAGGTGGGCGGATGAAGCCGACTCCGTCGCGTTGTTCGTCATCAGCGTTACATCCACGCGACGGTTCTTGGCCCGACCGCCGGCACTGGCATTCGTGGCGACGGGATTGTCCTTGCCCAGACCAATCAGGTAAATCTTGTGCGCCGGGACGTTATGTTTTTGCGCCAGGTACTGGATGACGGCGTCGGCGCGGCGCTGGCTGAGCTGGTAGTTGTAGTCGGCCGGCCCGGTCGAATCGGTGTAGCCTTCAACCTGAACAATGTAGTGCCGCTGATTGCCGAACTGCTCCGCGAACTCGTCGAGCGCCTGCTTGTCCTTGCGCGTAAGGTCCGCCTTGTTGAAGCCGAACAAAACCGTGGTGTCGTTGACCGGCTTGTAGTTGTCGAGATTTTCAACCGTGCCCGCCAGGCTGGTCACGCGATGCGAGGCCTGGGTCGCGTTCTGATTGGCCTGGTCGGCTGCCTGACCAGCAGCCAGGGCTTTCTGGTCGGCAGTGTCAGCCTGCGACTTCGCCTGCTGAATGCCCTGTTGGGCGCGCGCGTCGGTGTCCCGGATGTCGTGAGTATTTTTCGCGGTCAGATCATCTAATTCATTGACCTTGTTGATCGTCGGGGTTACTTCATTGCGTACGTAGTTCTTGGTGGCGCAGCCGACGGTGAACGGCAGGCTGCCGGTCACCAGCGCTGCGATGAGGGTAAATCGATTCATAGGATAAGCTCCTTGCAAACCTGCGGCGGCGGCGACGTTCGACCCTAGCCGCCTGATAACAAATGAGCAACCATGCTGCCATTGGGGGTAACTGCAGCGAGAGAAAAGGCCTTTTAGTTTCAATGGATTGGGATATGCGGCGGAGCTACGGGCTGGTGCCGGGAAACCTGACCGGATAATCCTGACGCGAGGAGTAGAATTTTTACCGGGTTGAAGGCGCCTTGCGAACGTCCGATCCGGGTCCCCATAGCGCCTTCTTTTGCACGGATGGGTGAGTCGCGGACTGAGGAGAGGAGCGGGAATGCTGGTTACTATTTTCGAACTTACTTTGATCGCGCTGCTTTGCTCGGCTGGCACACAATGCTTCAGAAACCCGGAGGCATTTCTTACGAAGTTTGGACGTCCTACTACTGAGAAACACATCAGAGCAACACGCATGATTGGATGTTTTGCCTTCACCGCAGCATTCGCCACGTTGTTAGACTGGATTTACGCTCTCTGGAAGTCAAGCTGAGACATTGGCAACCGGTCATCGCGTTTCCGCTGTTCTCATCAGAGCTGAATGGACCTGCACCAGAAAATTCGCATATTACCAACCTCGCCCGGCGTGTATCTCTACAAGAACGCCGAGGGCGAGATCATCTACGTGGGCAAGGCCAACAGCCTGCGCGCGCGGGTGCGTTCCTATTTTCTGGAAGGCGCGGCGGACAACGCCAAGACTGGATCGCTGCTGCGCGAAGCGGTCGATCTCGACTACATCGTTGTGGACAACGAAAAGGAAGCGCTGGCGCTCGAGAACAACCTGATCAAGCAGAAGAAGCCGCGCTACAACATCCTTCTGCGTGACGACAAGACGTACCCCTACATCAAACTGACAATCGGCGAACGCTATCCGCGCGTGTATCCGACGCGCCGCTTGCGCCGCGACGGATCGCTATACTTCGGGCCGTATTTTCCCACCAGCCTGGCCTATCGAATCGTGGACCTCATCCACCGGCACTTTCTGATTCCCTCGTGCAAGCTCGACCTGAACCGCTATTATCCGCGGCCATGCTTGCAGTACTACATCGGGCGCTGCCTGGGGCCGTGCGTCGAAGCGCTGACTACCCCCGAGCGCTATGCCGAAGCCGTACACGACGTGAGGCTGTTCCTCGAAGGCCGGGGCGCCGATCTGTCGCGCTCGTTGCAGCAGCGTATGGCCGCCGCTGCCGAGCGCCAACAGTACGAACTGGCGGCCAAGTATCGCGATCTCATCTCCACCGTCGAGTTGCTGGACAAAAAGCAGCGCATCGCCGCGGTTGAGGGCGACGATGCCGATGTCTTTGGCTATCACTACGAAAATGAGATGCTGGCGGTGAACCTGTTCCACATGCGTGGCGGCAAGATCGTGGACAAGCGCGAGTTCTTCTGGGAAGACCTCAGGGGGATGGTCGGCACTGCGGGCTTCGAGCCGGGAGAATTCTTTTCGGCGCTGCTGAAGCAGGTTTACCTGGACCAGCAGTATGTGCCGCACACCATCTACGTTGCGGTGGACTTCGAAGATCGCGTCCCGCTGGAGGAGGTGCTTTCCGAAGGCCAGAAGCGAAGGGTGCAGATTCACGTGCCGCAGCGCGGCGACAAGCGCTCGCTGATCGATCTGGTGGGACAAAATGCCAAGCAGGCGTACGATCAGCGCTTCCGTGTGATGAAGCCGGCGGCGAAAGCGATCCAGGAAGCCTTGCAGGACGCGCTCATGCTGCCGAAGCTGCCCAAGCGCATTGAGTGCTTCGACATCTCGCATATTCAGGGCGCCGAAACTGTCGCGTCGATGGTGGTTTGGGAAGACGGCAAGATGAAGAAGTCCGACTATCGCAAGTTCATCATTAAGGGTGTCGAGGGCGTGGACGACTTCGCCTCGATGCGCGAGGTGGTCACCCGCCGCTACAAGCGGGTGCAAGATTCGGGGTCCCCAGGAAGCGCCGATTCTGCGCTCCCTGGGGTGAAAGTAGAAAAGCAGAGCATGCCAAGCCTGGTGCTAATCGACGGCGGCATCGGGCAATTGCACGCCGCCGCGCAAGCGCTGGAAGCGCTGGGCATCATCAATCAGCCGCTGGCCTCTATCGCCAAGCGCGAGGAGGTCATCTACGTCCTGGGTCAGGAGGACGACCCGGTCGTGCTCGACCGGCATTCCCCGGTGCTGCACCTGGTGCAGCTCGTGCGCGATGAGGCCCACCGCTTCGCTGTGACCTTCCATCGCAAACGGCGGCAGATGCGCGATCGCAAGACCGAACTGCTGGACATTCCCGGCGTGGGTGAACGAACCACGAACCGCCTGTTGCAGCACTTCGGCAGCTTGCAAGCGGTGAAGGAAGCGGATGCCGCGGCGCTGGCGTCAGTGGTGAGCCGTCCGCAAGCCGACGCGATTCTGCGCTATTTTGGAAAAGAAGTTAGCAGGTAGCCCTTAGCTTTTAGGAAGCGGAGTTGATATGAGTCTGTAGGAACGTTGGGGTTTTGGCTAAATGCTAAGAGCTAACAGCTAATTGCTAATTGCTAGTTGCTACCGGAGGCCTCATGAGCTCGGAAATGGAAGCGATCGACAAAGTAAAGGAAGCAGCCGAAGAAGCCAGGGAAAGAAAGCACCTGGCGCCGATCAGTCTCACCATGGCGATCCTGGCAGTGTTGATCGCCACGGTTTCGCTGCTCGGTCATCGGTCGCATACCGAGGAAATCCTGCTGCAGACGCGGGCCACCGACCAGTGGGCCTATTACCAGGCAAAGAACATGCGGCGCAATAATCTGGAGGCGCTCTCCGACGTGCTCACGGCGCTGGAGAACACCAAGGGCGAACGCGCCGAGCAAGTGCAGAAACGCTTCCACGATGAGATTGACAAGTATCGCGACCAGCAGAAAGACATCCAGAACGAAGCGCGCGGCCTGGAGGCGGAAGTCGGACTGGCCAGCCGCCGCGCGGATCGCTTCGACCTGGGCGAGGTGTTGCTGGAGATCGCGCTGGTCGTCACTTCCATTACGTTGCTCACGGACAAACGCACCTACTGGTACTTCGGATGTGTGCTCGCGACGGTAGGCATTGTCGCCGCAGCCAGCGGATTTATGGTGCACTGAGGGGGGCCTGATTTTATGAATTGTCATTACGAGCGCCCGGTTTTGGCGCGCTCGTGATGACAATTTACAAATAAGCTACGGCATCAAAAGAATCTGGTGAAGGCTAGTTGCTAATTGCTAATTGCTAATTGCTAGTTGCTAGTTGCTGCCTACGGCTCCCATCCTTCTTCCCCAACCAGCGGAACGAAGCGGCAAAGATCGTGCAAAGTCACGATCGTCTTTGGTCCCACTTTGCGCACGACCTGTACCTGCTGCTCAAAGCGGCTCCCCACCGGCACAACCAGCCTGCCGCCATCGGCAAGCTGCGCGACCAGACTCAGCGGAATTTTCGGCGCCGCGGCCGCAACCAGGATCTTGTCGAACGGAGCATGCTGGGGTAGGCCAACGCTTCCATCGCCGACTACAACGTGAACGTTGACATAGCCAAGCCTCGCCAGGATCGCGCGCGCCTTCACTGCCAGCTCGGCGTGCCGTTCGATGGTCCACACCTCGGCCGCCAACTCACCGAGGATGGCGGCTTCGTATCCCGTGCCCGTGCCCACTTCCAGCACGCGGTCCGATGGACGCAACTCCAGCGCCGCGATCATGGCGGCCACGATGTAGGGCTGGGAAACGGTTTGGCCGGCTCCGATGGGGAGCGGGTAATCGCCATAAGCGTTGCCCAGGTCTTCGTGGGCGACGAACTCCTCACGCGGGACTTTTCCCATCGCAGCCAGCAAGCAGGGATCGCGAATGCCGCGTGCGCGGAGTTGCTCCTCCACCATGCGAGCGCGCTGTTGCGGCGGGGTCTGGTGGCCGTTCATCGTTTTCGCTTACGGATAAGAACGTCGAAGCTGACCACCCCGTTCTCATCGCGTATGGCTTCCACGGTATATTCGCTGTTGATGTTGTATTCGAACTGAATCACCTGCTGCGCCGACCTGGTCAGATTGGTGATATAGGTGAGGGTCACGTTGTTTGAGACCTGCTGCTCGAAGGTGACGCGGGCATTGGGATTGTTGTCGGGGCCGCCCAAGGAAGGATTGATGCGGATGGAGCTCACGCCGAATATCCTCGATACGCGGTTGGAAACCGCCTGATTAATCGCCTGTCCGAGCAGGGCGCCCGAGGCACTCTCGGCAAACCCTGACTGCGGCGCAGCGTTCATCGCGCTTTCCTGCTGTGTCCGCCCGAAGGCCAGCAGGGCCACAATGTCTTCACTGGAGAGGGGAGGGTCCGAGCGATAGGTGGTGTTCAGCCGCTCCAGGGTGCCATGCAAGCCGATGGTGATGTCGTAATCGCGGACCCGGGTGGAGGCCTCTATATCCAGCACCGGGTCAATGCGCACCGGGTCGCTAAAGGTAATATCGCCGCGCTCCAGGTGATACTTGGCTCCCGCCAGCTTGATGTCGCCCTCGGCAATGTTGATGCGTCCCAGCAAGACCGGCCGTGCGGCCGTGCCCCGCAGCCGCAGATCCACGTCGCCCGCCAGTTTCGCCAGCGCCGTCTGTACCGTCAACTCCGGCGTGGAGAGGATGCGGACATCCAGACGCAGATTATTCAGCGGTGAATTTGCCACGGCTATGGGCGCCGGACCCACCTGCGCCAGGGCGAAGGTCAGATCGCTGGACGGAATCTGCGCGAACCGGGTAACAGTTACATCTCCGCTCAGAATTGAACTTTGCAGCGTGCCCACCAGGCGAAGCGATTCATCCGCCGTAACGCTGATCCCGGCATAGCGAAAACGAATTTCAGTTCCGCTGGCGGTCAGGTTGAAGCCGACGGTCCGGCCGTAGGTGATGAAGCCGCCAAAGGTCACCAGCCCGCCGCCGGTGCGCGCCGTCAGGTGCTCCACTTCCAGCCGGTCCTGGTTGAAGACGAGGCTTCCGTTGATATCGCCAAGTCCGGCGGGCAGGTCAATCATCGACAGACCGCCGTGTTGGATATCAATGCGCCCCGAGATTGCGGGCTGCGCCATCGGACCATTCACGGTGAGATCCAGATTCGAGATGCCGTACGAACTCACCTCAGGGTCAAGCGTGTGCACCAGATTCAGGTCGACATGGCCATTGGCGCGAAGCGTCAGCCGGCGATCGTCTTTCAGACTGGCGCTGCCGGTCAAGGTGAAGCGCGAATCGCCGCTGGCCAGGGTGCAGCGTTGTACCGTGACCACTTCGTTCGCCATCACAAGTTCCACGGGCCCGTCGCTGGTGATCGCAACCTTTTCCACTTCCACGGCGAACTGGTCGAGGTTGAACTTGCCGTTCAGCAGCCTGGGCTGCTTCAAGGGTCCAGACAGTTCCGCATGTCCAGCTAGCGAGGTGCGGTGGGTGACCCTTTGGCGGACCTCCGCCGGCAGGAAAGGATTGATGTCCAGGCCGGAAAACTCCAGCTTCAGATCCGACGGCATGTCGCCGCGCAGTTCAATCCCTCCATCCACCGCCAAGCTTCCCGCGGGGAAATTCGATCGCGCGGTGAGTTGCAGATGATATCCATGGGTCACCGCGTCGGCCGTAACGCCGCCGAGACGGTCCCCGTTAAGCATCAGGCCACTTACTTGCACATGGGCATTGATCAGCGGTTGTTCGATGACGCCTGATCCCTTTGCGGTGAACTTGCCGACGCCTCCTACTTGCAGGTGCGGCATTTGCAGTTCGGGGACATTGGCGAGATCGATGTTCTCGCCCGTCAGGTCGAAGCGCACCTGCTTGTTGCCGAAGTTGTAGGCAGCCGAACCCGCAAGTTCGCCGTGCATGGCCTGCATCCGGATGTCATCGAGTTGCGCCTCGTGATTAGCAAATGCGAGATTCGCCGTGAGCGATTTGACGGGACGGCCGTAGGCTTGCCCTGCCAGCAGTGAGAAATGTCCCGAACCGTGGGGATTGGCTTCCGTTCCGGCGGCCTGCCCGGTGAAATTCAGAGTGCCGGTCACGGGATAATTCAGACCGGCAGCGCGCTGCAATTCCGCGACGTCCGCATCGCGGATGGCAGCCTGCACCTGGAACGGCAGGTTCTCGGTGAAACTGCCTTTCGCCAGCGTCGCCGAACCATCCACCTCCAAGTGCGCTTTACCTTCTTGAATGATGCCGTGATGCAGGGCAACGCCCGTGGACGAGTACTGCACGTCCCCGGAAAACTGATCGAGGTGAATGCGCCTGGGTTGTGCCGTTGACTGTGGCGGAGGCGGCGGCGTAGACGCGAAGTGGAAGAGCGATTTCTTTTTCGCGGGCGCCTGGGTCAGGGGCGCCGAACCCTGCACCGTGGGCATATAGATGTAAGTGAAGTCAGAGGCTTGCACGTGGCCGACAATCTGCGGATCCTTCAGCCGGCCGCTGAGTGTGCCGTTGAAGCTTGCCCCGCCTACGAGTTCTACCGGCAGCGGGGGGCTGCCCATGGCCGTCAGAAGCGGCTGGAACTCGGTCAGGCTGGTGGTATTCAGGACTACGTGCAGAGCGGCGGAGGTTGAGCCCAATATGCCCGTCGCATTCAAATGGGAGTGCGGGGTCGTCATGGTCAGGGCCGAAAAATCCATCACTTGCGCGCTGGGGTTGTAGCGGGCCCGAACCGTCGCAGTAACGGGCAACTGGTTGGCGGACGGCTGCGCAGGAGGGGTAACGTCGAGCGCCAGGTCGGCGCTGGCATCGGCCACGGAGCGCGTCCACGCCAGATTCACCGTCCCTCCGACGCTGCCCACTGGGTTCAGCTTCTCGTACGGCACTGCTTTGGTGGAGAACATGCGCGCCAGCTCCGTCAGAGATAGGCCGGTCACCCGTAAATGAGCCGTCCCCTGCTGCAGACCAGGGCCCGAGATTGGCGGAAAAGCGGACTTACGCCCGTTGGGGCGTTGCTTCGCGCCGGGCTTCGCGCGTTCAGTGGTCTGTTCCATGCTCGGTTTCATGCCACGGGTCAAGCCCGACAAAAGGTTTCTGACTTCGGCGTCGCCGGTTACTCCCCCACCCAACAAACGGCCGGCTATTCGAGTGAGCGCCAGATTATCGCGCGCGAGCGAAAAATCCGCGCTTACACCCACATCGCGCACCTCGACTCCGTTGTCCAGATAGGTGACGCCGCGCGCCGCGGCATACCCTCGCGTGGCGACGCCCGTGGTGGAAGAATAGGTGCCCGACCCGTCGAGCCTTGCCCGGCCACCGCGAAGCTCGTACAAGCGGATGACCGATCCCAACTGTGCAACGTCCACGGCACTGCTGTATTTGAAGTCCAGTTCGGGGCTGTTGAAATTGCTGAGCTTTCCAGTTGCCTGGAGGGAGGAATTCTCCGACGTCAGATTTAGCGACTTGATTTGCAGCCGGTTGGACCACAGGCTGAACGCCACCTCGCCCCGCGCCGCAACATCGCGGAAGTCCTGGTACTTCACATCCATCTTGCCGGCTTGCACGGAAGCGTCGTAGCGGTGGTCGCCGCGATCATAAGTCATGGCTGCCGTGACATCATCGGCGGCGAAATCAAGTGGCAGCGCCCGGTCATTCACCAGCAACAAGCCGTTGTGCAGATCGAGGCGGGCGATCGCCAGATCGAACAACTGCTGCACCGGCGTCGCATGGCTGCGCAGCTTCGGTTCCGCAGCGTTGGTGGTCCCATCAGGATTGACAATGAGGTGCACGACAGGACGGTCCAGGCTCAATTCCTTGAGGCTGATGCGCTTCTCCACGAAGGAGATGATGTGCAGCCGGACATGGATGCGGTCAGCGTGCGCATACGGCTGCTGGTCAGGAGCTTCCAATCCATGAATGGTCAGATCGTCGGCTTCGAACTCAAGCTTGGAGAGGTTCCAGCGAAAAGCATGCAACTCGACGCGGCCGCCGGTGACCTCCTCCAAGGTGGCAATCGTTTTGCGCCGAACCAAATCCGCAAACCGCGGGCTGCGCACATACCACACCAGGGCAATAGCGGCCGCCAACACCACCACGCCGATTGCCGCCTCAATCCACAAGCGAGTGTGCGAACGGCGAATTTTGGTGTCGTCAGTCATTCTTACTCAGCGCCGGAAGCCGGGTCGTGATCGGCCACAGCATTGTCGGCAGGAATCGCTACGGTGCTGTGTATCTCCGCCTGCTGGCGCAAGTTATGCAACCACGCGTCCAGCAGCTCATCCATGCGCTGCTGGACAAGCAACTCGCGAATCCTGGGTTCCACTTCGTCCACAGCAACTATCTTGCCGCCATTTTTTTGCAAATCGGGCAGCAACTGACTTTTGTAGTACGCCTCAATTTCCTCGGGCTGGACGTGCACGTTGGGGCGCAGACGGACCTCCACGAAGTTCATCACTCGCACCTCAGACTGCAATTGCGCCTTTAATGTGTCCGGGCTGAGTCCGTAGTTGGCGAGCAACTTCTGCCAACTGCGATCGTCAGCGCCGTTCGAAACCTGCGCGCGGAGTTTGGCGACATCCTTGTCTATGTCGTCTTGCGACGGCCGCAGGAAGGTCTCGCCGCCCATCTGCGCCTGCAACAACTGGCGGTCAATGAGGCGCTGCAAGGCCTTCAGCCGATCTGCCTGGGTCACCTGGGCGATGGGCTTCTGCTGCATAAAGGCCTCGAAACAGATCGCCTCTTCCCAATCGCTCTGGAACAAAGGCTGGCGGTTCACTGTGGCAACTATTCCATCGATGACCTCGCCCGCCAAAGCGAAAGACACAACCGTGGGCAGCAAGAACAATAAGCCGATCGTTAAATGGAAAATTCGTTTTATCAAAATGTTTGTCCAATGCTGAAATAGAAATTGATATGACGCAGTGTCTCCACCGTGTCCTGGTCCTGGACTGGGTACCGCGTCGGATTGAAGTTATAACCAATGTCGAAGCGGACCGGCCCGACCGGTGTCTTATAGCGTAAACCCATACCAACAGCTTGGGGATCATAGCTAAAATTGCAGGTTGCCTTGCTGGTCTTCGCAGAGCAATTCGCGATCGAGGGCTGACGGATTTGCAGCATCCCACTGATGATATGGTTTGCGGTGTCGAACACGTTACCCATATCGTGGAAGAAAACAAATCCAAGATTATCGCCGACGTAGGGCAAGGCCACTGGAGGAGTGCGAATTTCCAGGTTGTTGACGAACAGTCCCTGACCGCCTATGGGATAGCCGGTTATCAAGTCGCGAGGCCCAGCTTGGTTGATGGAGAAGCCGCGAAGAGAATTGCTGCCGCCCGCGAAGAACAGCTCAGGCAAGGGGACGGAAGTGGCCTCGGTCGGCAGCTTTCCCGAGGGTGGCAAACTGAGGAAGTTGTTGACGCCGTAGGGATGCAGGATCCCAATTTGCGTGTTCCGCGCGAAGACCCATCTCTTCTTAATCGTGTAGTAAGTGGAATTCTGGACAAGCACCTTGCCAAAATTCGCCTCCGAACCCAGCGCGCTGGTCGCCAGACCTAAATCCGCGATGTTATAGCTTCCCTTGTGCGAATCGATGGGATTGTCGCGCGTGTCCCGCACATAGGTAAAACTTGGAATTGCCAGCCGCACCGGTTTCGAATACAACGGGATCAGAGTGGGATCGATGACCAGGCTATTGGGATCGACCGACACGCGCTGATAACTCAGCCGGTAGAGCAGGGTCGTCGCCCGGCTATATTTCTCTTCGGCCTGGACGGTCCCATCAAGCCGCCGCGAGGTGAAGGTGTTCACGTCGGCCGTATTGTCGTAGAAGACGGTAGCGTTGAGGCGCCACTTCTCGCGGTGAAACAGGCGGGGCGCGTCATAGCCGACCAAACCGCGGCGGGTCAGCAAACCGACTCGCGCCCGCATGGTGAGCGTCTGGTCTCGTCCGAACATATTGAGGCGAGTGATTTCCAGTACTCCGTTGGGACTGACACCGGTTTTGCCTTGTGGGTTGTTGGTGGTAGGAATATTGCCCGTGGCAAACTCGATACCGCCTCCGTACCTGAAGGTCCAGCGCTTGGCCTCTTGCAGGTTGAAAAGCACATCCTTGGAAGGCGCCTGGCCATCCGGATTTTGCACCGCCATGTCCACCTGGTTGAACAGGCCCAGATCGTAGAGCCGCCGTTGTGAATCCACCATTCGAGCCTGACTCAACGGATCGCCGTCGCCAATGCGCATCTGGCGATCCACAATGTAAGGACGGGTGTACTCTCGCCCGCTCACCAATACGCGATCGACGAAGACCTGATCCCCCTCGGTAATCGTGTATGTCACCTGCATTCGCTGCGGCTCACCCGACGCCGGCGATGCGGTGGCCTCAAACTGCACATTGGGAAACCCGTGATTGTAATAAAAGTAAATCACAGCGTCGCGATCGCTGGCGACGTTGGCTTCACTGTAGGGCTGGCCTTCCACTTCGCTCATTAACGGGGCCAAGCGCTCCCGGGGGACGTTGTGATTGCCTGCCACCTGCAATGAATTCACCAGCGTCTGCCGGCCTTCCTCAATCTTGATTACTACCGCCATCTGGCCCTCCCGGCCCTGGTAATCGTCCTGGAGGTCGGCGGTGACCTTGACATCAAGAAACCCATTGGCCTGGTAGAGGTTCTTGATGACGGTCAGGTCATCGGCCAGGAGTCTCTGGCTGAAACGGCCATTGGGCAGAAGCATGCTTGACGGCTGTAACGCCATGCGCTCGCGGATGGTGTCGCTATCAAAATACTTGTTGCCTTCCAGCCGCACCGCGGCAAGCTTGTGGCGCATACCGGGGTCAATCGTGTAAACGATGTTGAGGTGTTTTTTCTCTTTTGACGGCTGCCGTCCCACTTCCACCGTGGCGTCGAAATAACCTTGCGTCTGCAGGTAGTCGCGCACGTTGCGGCGTCCTTCGTTCAGCAAATCGTCATCAACCGAGTTCTCCTGGTAAACCGGAACCAGCTTCCTTAATTGCCGTTTGCTGATCTTTGCGCCATCGGCGGTAATCGCCACCGTCGGTCCCTCTTCCGCTTTGAAGACATAGTCGAGACGGTTGGTATCGGGATGGTAGTGATGGTCGATGAGCGAGACCTGGGCCTCCAGATGATCGTTCTTCTGATACTTCTGACGCAGCCGCTCCAAGGCGCGGGTGACGTGCTCCTGCTTCACTTTGTCGCCCGACTTCAGCTTGGTAAGGCTGCGGACCTTGTCGGGAGGAATGCCGGTGTCACCTTCGATCGTGACCTCTCCCACCCGCGCCAGTTCTCCCGGAACCACATGAAAATCAATGTCCATTTGCCGGGTGTCGTCGTGGGGAATGAGGTCATAGGTAATGGTGGCTTTGTAGTAGCCGTTGTCGGCCATCACCTTCAACATGCGTTCGACGGAGCGATCCACGTTCTGCTGCGAGAACGTATCTCCCAGATCGAGCTTGCTGGATTCCACCAACTGGTGCGGCTTGGGATTCGTCTTGGCCGGCGTTCCGTCCACGTTGACATCGCCATTGAAGTAGTTCTCGGTGGCAACGAACACCAGGTACAACCCGTTCTTTTGACTGGATTCGGCCTCAACCTGCAACGTGGCGAAGCGTCCCGTGGCATAGAGCACCCGCAGACTGGCGCGGATTTTGTCGCGATCCAGCAGCTCGCCGGTTTTCTGCGCCAGCAATTGTCGAAGCATATCCGGGTTGGTGCCCTTGATACCGCGGAACTCGATGGCCTGAACGAGGACGCCCTCGTACTTACTCAGTTCGCCAAGCGCCATGGGAAGATCGGCCTGGGAAGGCGTCGGGCCGGGATTTTGACCGGTGGTCAAGGGTCCGGTTTGCGGCCACGCCAAGGGCACGCTCAGCACCAGCCAGGCGCACAACAACGCAATTTTATGGAACGATGGCGTGATTGGCTCCGTCAAACTCTGGCCTTCAACACTTCCGCCTGCCCGGAGGGCCTCGTCCGACGGGACCACTCCGGTATGCCGGCGAAGATGAACCCGGTCCTCACGGCGAAGTTAATGTCGAATCCCTATAATAAACAAGGAAGCCTTCCCCGGAGCAGGTACAGTCGTTGGAATTCGCCGAACGCTATTCCCGCCAGATCCTCTTTCAACCCGTTGGGGTCCAAGGACAGAAGAAGCTTGCGGCGGCGCGGATCGCCCTTGTGGGATGTGGAGCTACCGGTTCGGCCGTGGCTTCCCTGCTCTGCCGCGCCGGTGTAGGCGCCCTGCGCATCGTCGATCGCGATTACGTCGAGCCCAGCAATCTGCAACGGCAGGTCCTGTTCGACGAGGCCGACGCTGCTGAGTCCCTGCCCAAAGCTATCGCCGCCGCCCGTAAAATCAAGGCTTTCAACTCGGAGATTGCGGTCGAACCGCATGCCGCGGACCTTACACCCGCCAATGTGGAAGCCTTGCTCGGCGAGGTTGACCTTATCCTCGACGGCACGGACAATTTCGAAACCCGTTACCTGATCAACGACTTTGCCATCTGGAAAAATTTGCCGTGGATCTACGCCGCCGCCGTCGCGAGCTACGCGGTCACCATGACCATGCTTCCCGCCGAGACGGCGTGTCTGGCCTGTGTCTTTCCTGATTCCCCCCGTGGCATGGTCGAGACTTGCGATACGGCGGGCATTCTGAATTCGGCGGTGAACTTTGTGGCCTCGATTGCCTCCACCGAAGCCATCAAACTGCTGGTTGGCGCTCGCGACAAGGTCCGGCGCACCCTTCTGTCTTACGACGTGTGGACCAACGACTTCGCGGAGATCAAGACCGCCAAACCTCGGCCGGGTTGCAGGGCGTGCGACCAGCATGACTTTGTCCACCTCGCCGGCGAAGGACGCCCGCACATCACGCTCTGCGGACGGAATTCCGTCCAGATACATGAACGGCAGCGGCCCGTTGACTTCGACGAACTCACCCGCCGCCTCAGCCCTCACGGCACCGTGCGGCACAGCGAGTTCATTCTCAAATTCTGGCGCGATCCCTACGAGCTAACGCTCTTCCCCGACGGCCGGGCCATCATCAAGGGAACCACGGACACTGCCATCGCGCGCAGTTTGTACGCGCGCTATATCGGGTCGTAAGACAGGGGCTGGAAACCAGGGGCTAGGGGCCAGGGGCCGGGGGTCAGGATTCAAAATCCAGCATTCAGCATCCAGCATTCAACATTGGGCTTCAGCCGGGTCGTATCAGGGCACAACTTTCAGTCGTGCCGAACGAAGCACAGAAAAGACCGGGGCTTTAGCCCTTGCAAGAAGTTCCTTCCAGGGGCTGAAGCCCAGGTCATTGTTGGCCCGTTGCGGCACGTCTGAAGACGTGCCCTGATACAAACCGATTAGTTGCTAGCGCTAGTACTTAGTTGCGTAGATTAGCGTAAGATAAATGGGGATGCACATTGCGAATCTCGCGTTTCGTCCACTCGAAGGGCGTGGCGGTTTTGTTGTATGCGGCTATGAATCGGTCAAT
>Ga0116111_1000287_pt1 | contig 43205 bp, 42 predicted proteins | sample June2015DPH_8_10_FD_89720 | JGI IMG/M metagenome (GOLD analysis project Ga0116111, IMG submission 89720) | Peatland microbial communities from SPRUCE experiment site at the Marcell Experimental Forest, Minnesota, USA - June2015DPH_8_100 | ecosystem: Environmental > Terrestrial > Soil > Wetlands... | reverse complement strand
TCCTCTTGCTTCTCCCGCTGCTTGCGCGTGCCCATTGCCATGCGCACATTCTACGAACCAAGCCTGTGGATACTTCAACATTTTTTGCTCACGCATCTAGACTTGCACCACAGGCTGCTAAGGCACTCAGCATATTTGTGCCTCGCCAGTACTACCATTCCTAGTAGTTAAGATTTGAGGAGCACTTGGCAGGCGGCTAATCGGAGGTGAAAACCGCCGGTGAGCTGATTGGCAGCATCCATGACAATCGCAAGCTGCTCTTCGGCTGATGTCTGAAGCTTCGGTCTTGTTCCCATCTCGCCTTCCGGCGGAGGCCCTGGATCATAGCTTATGACCGTGTCCAGTTCTGGAGGGCACACTACAACGTACTGGCAGAACCCGCAAAATGTACGGCGGTCTCTCGGAGAAGAAAGAAGGCCTGCCGCTTCCCTAACACCGGAATTGACAGCATTGGCATGTCGGAGTTCTTCCAGGCAGCAAGCAACCGACGATGCGGCGACTCCAAATCGTTTGGCGAGGACCTTAGTGGATACGTACCGGTCTGCAAAACGCTGAACATCTCCGGCGGGGACGAGCTTCGAAAGGCCAAGCCGATATTCGGCGGGAGTAGTAAGGATACCTTGTGCCACAAGGCCTCGAATCACTTCGGTTCTGGTCCCCAACATGGATGCTGCCTCCCGGAAGTTTAGGAAGCCTTCGGCAGGCACTTTGACGCCCGAGACCGCTCGAAGGCATCGTGAAAGAATCCGAATTCGCTGCGCGGAAGGACGCAAAAGAGGTGACGGTAAAAATTCCCGAAGATTGCCTTGAAGTTGAGGGCAGCCGGTTCGTCCGCTTCCTGAGGGATCATGCGCCGCAGCACTTCTCGTAGTGGCGAAGGCCAGTCTCTCAGCACCATGACGGCAGCACGGCCGATCCCGGTCGCGGCAGCGAGGTCGGTCGCAGCAAAAGGCCGTTGTTTCCGGCGCAGCCTGTCCTTTTCCCTGATGGACCCGACGAAGAGAATCAGCCTTAATAACGGACCAAGTCTCAGCTCAAGCATTTCCCGCGGAAAGCCATAGTTCGTGAGATCCAGTTCGGCCACTTCACCGGCTGGAAATCCGGCTGCCCGATAAATTGCTGCATTGATCGCCACCAGATCGCTGTCCGCCGCCTCGGGAGCGAGATTGCGAAAGTCGAGCCCGCAACGGCATTTGTATACGGCTGGACGCTGCCAGGCCAGTTTCTTTTTGCAGGCCGGGCACTGATTGAGTAAAAGGCAGCGGTGGATGGGGCATGCTGCGACGAGGCCGAGATCCCACACGGCCCACCAGATCGGGCACGCCTGAAAACAAGCGGGACATAGGCGTGGACGCCCATAAATTGGAGACAAGATCCGGGAACTCAGAGCTTCCCTGGGAGCAAAAGGCATCAGCCAAGAAGAGTTGGCGGCAGCAATGAAGACCACAGCCAATACCATCTCCCGGTGGGAAACCGCTACTTACAAGCCATCCATCTCAGATCTGGAAAGGTTGGCTCGGTTCTTTGGGGTGCCAGTTAGCGACTTCTTCCCAGGCCTCCGGCCGTCCTCGCAGGTGCACGCATTGCTCAGTGCAACCCGTGGCTTGGGTGACGAAGATCTCGAAGAAGTGACGCTGTATGCGCAATTCAGAAAAGCACGCCAGCGAAAGAAGAAAAGGTAGGCCTTCTCAGGGGTGAACCGTAGACCTGGTGGCTTGGCATCCCGCCCGAGTGCATCTTCTCACCAACCTAGCACTTCTTTTCAAGAACTGTGACACGAATTTTCACTAACTCTGAAATCCTACACACTAGCCGCTAGCCACTAACCACTAACCACTATCTTGCGATCTTCTCCCCAATCGACTTCGCCTGGGTGAACAGCAGCAGGTAGTCCGGCCCCCCGGCCTTCGAGTCCGTGCCCGACATGTTGAAGCCGCCGAAGGGATGCGCGCCCACCATCGCTCCCGTGCACTTGCGATTGATGTACAGGTTGCCGACGTGGAACTGCTCCTTGGCCGCCTCGATTTTGTCTTCCGACGTGGTATAGACCGCGCCGGTCAGGCCGAACTCGGTATTGTTGGCGATTTCAAGCCCATGTTCGAAGCCGCGCGACTTGATCACCGCCAGCACCGGGCCGAAGATTTCCTGCTGCGAAATGGTCGCCATGGGAGCGACATCGGCAATCACGGTGGGCTGGATGAAGAAGCCATCGCCGGCTTCGGTGGCGCGCGCGCCGCCGGTAATCAGGCGTCCGCCTTCCGCGATGCCCTTCTCGATATAGCCCAGAATCGACTGCATCGATTTCTGGTTGATCACCGGGCCCATCGCCGGGTTCAGTGTCGGGTCGCCAACCGTGATCTTCTCCACGCGCTCCTTCAGGCGTTGCAGAAATTTGTCGTACACACGCTCGTCGACGATGGCGCGCGAGCACGCCGAGCACTTCTGCCCGCTGAATCCAAACGCCGAGGAGGCCACGCCTTCGACCGCGGCATCGAGATCGGCGTCGGTGTCGACCACGATGGAGTCCTTGCCGCCCATCTCCAGGATGGTGCGCTTGATCCAAATCTGGCCGGGTTGCTGCACCGCGGCGCGCTGGTTGATGTGCAGGCCCACTTCCTTCGATCCGGTGAACGCAATGTAGCGCGTCTTGGGATGCTCGACGATGGCATTGCCGAAGCTGTTGCCGTGGCCGGGACAGAAGTTGACCACGCCGTCGGGCAGGCCGGCTTCCTCCAGGATCTCGAAGAATTTCGCCGCGATGGTGGGCGAATCGCTGGAGGGCTTCAGGATGACCGTGTTGCCACACACGACGGAGGCCAGGGTCATGCCGCCCATGATGGCGCCGGGAAAATTCCACGGCGGAATCACCACGCCCACGCCCAGCGGGATGTAGCGCAGGTGGTCGCGCTCGCCCGGCAACTGCACCGGCGGCTCGGCCTGGGAGAGGCGCAGCGCTTCCAGGGCGTAGAAGTCGCAGAAGTCGATCAACTCGGCGATGTCGCCGTCGGCCTCGGCCCAGTTCTTGCCGACCTCAAAGATCATCCACGCCATCAGTTCAAACTTGCGCTCGCGCAGCAGCACGCTCACCCGGAACAGCAGGTTGGTGCGTTCCTCGATGGAGGAAAACTTCCAGGTCTCGAACGCCTTCAGTGCAGCCTGCATCGCGGGCCCAACCTCGCTCGCGCCCGCCGCCTGGTGAATGCCGACAATCTCCGACGGCTTGGCCGGATTGAGCGATTGCGTCTTCTCGGCGGTCTTCAGATGGCGGCCGCCGATGACCAGGTCGTACTCGCGGCCCAGCTCGTTGCGGACTTTCTCGATGGCCGCCTTCATGCGGCGCGCGTTCTCCGGGTGGCTGAAATCAACCGAGGGTTCGTTCTGGAAGGTGGCGGGAATCTGGGCGTTATTGATGGTGGCGGAAATGCGAGTTCCTTCCCGGGCGGGAGTGGTTGTGGTAGCCATAAGTGCGTCCTCTCAGGTGTTTATCAGTGCAGTTTTAATAGATGCCGTGCGCTTCGGCGGGATGCGGCGCGAGCGCGGTCCGATCTCTAATGATAAGCGCGGCCCAGGGGTTTGTCTTGTCAGGTGACTCGGGGGTAGTGGGCGACTTTGAATTTTCCACAGCTACCCCGCCGCCGCTGTTGCGCTCAAGCAATTCATGAGTACATAATATGCTTGAGCGCTCAAGGATGTCAAGTAAGAAATGGCTAACGAAGTCGCCGGACAGGCATAGCCGATCTTGCCGTATCTTCGCTATGCCGAATTTCTTTCTTTGATTCAGGCGTCTCTAAGCCGTAAGTCGAACGCCGTACTACGCCAGTCCTGTTAAGATTCTTTAGGGCTTCCTCGGCCCTCTTGAGTTCTTCTGGATCAACGTTCGGGTTATCGGCGATGATCTTTTCCAGTTCGATTTGTTTTGGCATCGTCAAATCACCTTCGTTTCTCAGCCTAGCGGCGTAAACTGCTTGGGAGTCTGTACCACCCACGAATATCTGACGGTCGAAAGATAATCTTGTAACAGCCTGTGATAATCCTTGATGCCATCACTAAGGCCATCGATTTCCGAAAAATCGCGGATCAGCAGCTTCAGGTCTCTGCGCAAAACAGCCATATGGATGCCCCGCCCATGCGAGTTCCATTTGTCAATCTTGTTAAGCGTTTTTGCAATTTCTTCGGCGCGCTTTACGCGCATCTCCCGCGTCACCTTAAGTTTTCTCGTCTTCGTTATCTTCCAGTTTTTAAACTTGTATTTGACGAGCCACTCCTTCAACAATGAAATGGAGAGTTCTCTGGCTTGCTCATACATGTAGAGTTCAGCCGGATCAAAACGGTTAATCAAAAACGCAAGTTCCGCCGTAGTAAGGGTTCCGGCTGCTGATTTCCTAATGAGACGATCATACTGTTCAAGGTAGCCAAGGGCCGGCACCATTTTGTCGTCTTTCGGCAACTGCGGATCGATAGGCCCCAGTACGGAGAAGTAATCCATATAAATGTCGTCTCCACTCATCGCGAGAAACAGTGCCAGCAGAGTAAGCACAATTGGGGATGATGAAATCGACGACACGATAATGGTGCCTCAGTGTCTGCGCTATTCTCTGGGTTACTTCAATGTAGCCACCCCCAGTTTCCAGGAGGACACTTAGTTTCCGTTTCCTATGTGGAAGACCGTCAACAGCTTCTTTGACGACGAGATCCAGTCCCGAGCGGATCGGAGCACAAAGCACCAAAACATCACCGCCCGTGACGTCTTCGAGCGCACACAGCCTTTCCTTCAATTGCTCAATGATGATGACATTAGAGCTAGTCTTCAAGGCCATGGGTATCTTTCCACCGCGCATGGGCAGCGGTACGCGCGATCTCGATTCGGCATTCCTCTGAAAGTGCCTTAGCCCGCGCCTTGCCGCCCTTTAGCCCACCACGCCGACCGAGTGCTACAGCAGCCGGATTCTTGCCCTTGAGATCAAGGCCGGCGGTCTGGCGCACCATTTCCGCAGCAATCTGATTAAGGTCTTTTCTGCTTGACCGCTTTTGCATACACGCAGTATGCCATAAAATCTGCAAGCGTGAACTGGAAAAGTTATCGACTAGATAATGCCTGTTCCCAATTGCGAACACAAGTGTATTCCCGTGCAATTCAGATGCCAGACCGCTCAAGCAGGATTCTGAAAGTCGCCCACTACCGACGCGGGGTAGGAGCGCCGAAAGCGGTGGATTCGGGTCAGTCCCACCCAAGCAAAGGAAGGTGGGGCACCGAGCCGCCTTGTCGCAACTCACTCCCGAGCAGAATTTCGAGGTCGCGGGCTCTCAACTCCAGGATTGCACGCTTCAACCTGTGATCCTGGCGGGCTTGTGGCGTTGGCGCAGAGAGCTTCGCTTTTGTGCCCATTGGGCCGGAGTGATCTCTTTCGCCGGGCCGGAATTGAGCCCCTGCAACAGGGCGGCCTCCAGCTTTTCCTTGGCCTGACGCTTGCGGTCATCGCGGATCAGCTCACGAATGTATTCGCTGGGTGTACTGTAACCGTCTGCGGTAGCCTGACCTTCGACATATTCTTTGAGGACCTTGGGCAGGGAGACATTGAGTGATGTCATTTCCATGTGGTTAGTTTAAGATTGGTGACAGTTCTTGTCAATAACTGGCAGGGGCTGAAGCTCGCAGGTAGGGGAATTCCTACTTACAGCCCCATCCACTCCGGATGGTAATCCTTCCAGATGCCTGTTCCAGGCGAGATCTGGCGGACGGGAACGTCCTCGGCGTGCTTTGAGGTGCGGACCCACTCCCAGGCGTGCAGGATTTCGGAGCTGTCGAAGTAGCGCGTCTCGGCCTCCAGGATGGCAGCACCCGCGGTGCCGATCGCCACAATCTCTTCCCACTTGTCGGCGCCCACCACCGCCATGCGCGCAATGTGGTCGGTGTGCTTCTGCAGAAACCGCATCTCCTCCCAACGCGCTCCCCAGTCGGCGCCGTGCATCTGCGAAAGGTCGGCGAGGATGCCGATGGGCTTGTGCTTGCGCTGGGCAATCACGATTTCGAGTTGCGGCTCAAATGCCTTGATATCTTCGGCCGTCAGCTTGCCGGCCACTTTGAAGCCCAGTACTCCCCCAAAGCTCTCCTTGAGACGCTCAATCATGGCGGTGCGTGCTCCTTCTGTTAGCAGGTCGAGATAACTGCAAGATACTGTTGTACACGATTGTCCGTGGCGGTTACATGACTTTGCTCTCGCGCGTCGCCGCGAGCAGAATCGTACCGCAATACCTCCGGAGAACTGTGCCGTCCCTGAAGGGACTCGTTATTTTTCCCGTTTTACCCAGGGCTTACGCCCTGGGCTAACATCAATTCCGCCCCTCCTCCACCCCATTTCGCGCAAAGGTGGCGCGAACTGGGGACCCCGGCTGCGGGCTGGATTTTGCACAGTCGTTCTAAGGAGCCGATTCAGAACGCCTTCTTACAAACTCTAAAATCAAGTCTTAAATGGCCAGTTGCAGCACGGCTGAACAGGCTGCTGAAAAAGTCGTCGCGATGAAAGAAACCGCAGATTCCTCGGGGCTGAAGCCCCTCGGAATGACAAAAATAGAAAGCTCACAATGGCGCACTTGAAGGTGCGCCCCTTCAGAAGCGTCTACATTCGAGTTTTTCAGCAGCCTCTGAAGTCGTGCCCTTTCAAAAGCGATTTATGAGATAGCTTCTAGTTACTTTTTGTCTTCGACCATCTTCTCCACGATCTGGTCAATGGTGTCGAGCGCTTTCTTGGCGGGCAGGGTGTCGTTGTTGGTCATGATGGAGAAGGCGATGTGTTCGCCGCGCTGCGTGGTGGCGTAGCCCGCCAGCGCGTACACGTGTGCCAGCGACCCCGTTTTGCCATGCACCAAACCCATCACCGGCGTGCTGCGAAAACGTTCCGCCAGCGATCCATCCACCCCGGCGATGGGCAGAGTATCTTCGTAGAGCTGACCCCAGGATTGGCGGTGGCAGTAAAGCAGGATCGCAACCACCGCGTCGGGAGTGACCAGGTTCTCGCGTGACAGTCCCGAGCCGTCGAGAAAGACGAACTGTTCCGGCTTAATTCCGGCGCGAACCAGGAAGCCGCGCAGAACTTCCAGCCCCCCCTGAATCGAGCCCGACGTGCCCTTCTCCTTACCCAGCAAGCGCAGCATCAGCTCGGCGTGCAGGTTCTGGCTCACCTTATTAATGACCCGCAGATCTTGCGCGAGCGGCTGCGACTGATAGCTGGCCAGCACCAGCGGCGCGGGGTTCGGCGGTCGGGTCCTATCGCCACCGCCCGACGCCATGGAGGTGACGCTGAAGGTCTGCGTGGACGCAAGTTCGGTGTGGTGAGTGCGCGCGCGTCCATAAATGGTGACACCGCGCTCCTCCAACAGTTCGCGGAAGAGCCGCGCCGCAAAATCGGCGGGGTCCTCGATGGCCAGGGCTTCTCCAAAGCCGGGGTCATCCTGCGGGATGTTGCCCCAGAAGGTGAGCTGGTTGGAGCCGGGTTCGCGATTGATGGACACGGTGCGCGGTCCGGTCCCTGGCGGCGTGGTCATCACCCGGTTGTCGATTTTGTAGTACTCGGGAAAAGGGGTGACGGTGAGGAACGCGCGCTCGCCGGGGCGATCAGCCGGCATGATGTTCACGAAGATGACGTTGTCGTTGATGGTCAGCGCCGAAACCGGTGCGCCCCATTCCCGCGCCAGATCATCCTGCGACCAGCCCTCGCTGTAGCGCTCGAAGACGAAGTACGAATCGTCGGCCACTACGTCGCCATCGATGTATTTCAAACCTTGCTGGACAAGCTGGTCGGCGAGAGTCTGCAACACCTGGATCGGCGGCGTCTTGCGTTCCGTGTGCATGTTGTAGGGAAGGGTCCGTCCCGAGAGGTTGGGGTCGCCGCGTCCCACCAGCACCAGATCGGAGTTGAGCCGGCCGTACTTGTCGAGCGTGCCCGAGGTTTCTACCGTGGTCTTGAAGCGATAGTCGGGCCCGATCAGCCCAAAGACAGCCGCCGTGGTGAACAGCTTGGTGTTCGATGCGGGAGCAAAAAGTTTGTCCTGGTTGAGGGCGTAAAGCGGCTTGCCGCTGTCCATCGAAACCGCATAAATACCCCAAAATCCGCGCGCCGCTTCGGGATCGCTCAGGATCTTGTCGATCTCGGAAGCCAGCTTCTTCTCCTCACTCGGCTTCTTGTCGGCCTTGTTGTTGGTGACGGCAAAAGCGGACGAGAGCAGCGCGAGGAGCAGGATAAAGGGGGCGAGATGGCGAACCCGGTACATGGGGCTACTGCATAAATTCTAGCACTGGCAGGCAAGGCTGCCATATTTCATTTTGCGGCAGGAATGTTGCACCTTGGCAGCCATTACAATCGTTTCATGCGCCCTCACTTTCGTTGGCAGCTACGGTCCCGCACGCTGGAGTTGGGGCGGCGAACTCTCATCATGGGAGTGCTGAACGTTACCCCGGATTCGTTCTCCGACGGAGGCCAGTTTCTCCAGCCGGAACGTGCGGTGCAACACGCGCTGCACATGCTGGACGAGGGCGCCGACATTCTGGACCTGGGTGGCGAGTCCACCCGTCCGGGAGCGCGCCTTGGCGGGGATGAGGCAAGCGCCACCTCACAGTCAAAGCCCAGGCCGGTGGTCACCGAGGAGGAAGAACTGCGCCGGGTGATGCCGGTGTTGCAGGGCATCCTGCAAGCGCGGCCGGAAGCGGTGATTTCGGTGGACACCTATAAATCAGGCGTAGCCCGCGCGGCGGTGGACGCAGGCGCGGAGATCGTCAACGAGGTCAGCGCTTTTCAGTGGGACCCAGAGATGGCGCGGACGTGCGCCGAACTGCAATGCGGCGTGGTGCTGATGCACACCCGCGGGCAGCCGGAAGAGTGGCGCAATCTTCCGCCCGAGCCCGACATCACCGCCCTGGTGGAGCATGATCTCGCCAACCGCCTGCTCATTGCCCTGCAGCGTGGGGTGCAGCGGCCGCGCATCGTGCTCGATCCCGGCTTCGGCTTCGGCAAGAATTTCGAGGAGAACTATCCGCTGTTGGCGCATTTCGATCGATTGCACCGCTTCGGATTTCCGCTGCTGGCCGGGACCTCACGCAAATCGTTTGTGGGCCGCACCGTCGGCCAGCGGGCCGGCAGGGACGCGCCGCCCTGGGAACGGCTTTATGGATCGCTGGCTGCCATGGTTGCCAGCATCCTGCGCGGGGCCCACATCGTGCGGGTCCATGACGTGAAGCCGGCGGTGGAAGCCGCCGCGGTCGCCGATGAAGTGCTTGCCGCCGAGGGAGGAGCTTGAGCGCGAACCTTGCGAGAGTTCGCCAATCACGGCGCAATCTTCAGGCTATACAGGAAGGCGCTGACCCACACCACGAATCCCCCGGTCCCCACATAGATATACAGGCGCCGCTCGAAGGGGTTGTGAAGGGTCGGCAGAGGCAAGGGAGTGCCCAAGGCGCGATGAAACCAAGCTCCCAGCAGACCGCCAAATCCGATGAGCGTGGTGGCCCCGCCGAAAGCCAGGCCGGCGATGATGAGGATGAAACTGAGGCTGAACACAACCCACCCCACTACTTGCCCAACAGCCTAGACCTTGTGCGACACTTTCCGCAACTGGCACGCGAGCGGCGAATACGAGGACTTCCTCACCGGCTTAAGCGATTTTTCTTCTTGCCCTATGCGCGGCCCTGAAGGCCCGCACTACCCGTGCAAACCGGACACATCTATTGCGGAACTGCTCTAGCCGTTGCGACTCAGGTTTTTCGGCGATTATAATGAACTCCATGGGAATGATCGACGATACCCGCAAGCTGCTGCAGGATCTGGTGACGCCGGACCTGAAAGCCCTGATCGCGCGCGTCGATGCACTGGAGAAAAGAGTCGACTCGGGATTCTCCGACCTTAAGCAGATGGTCGGCGACGTGGACGCCCGAGCTGAGCGCCGGCTCGCCGACCTTAGGCAGATGATCAGCGACGTGGACGCCCGGGCGGAGCGCCGGCACACGTCCTTGCTCGTAGCCCTGCATCTGGAAGAGCGCGTGAAGCGACTGGAAGAACGCGCCGCCCCTCACGAACAACGAACCTAGAGCAGTTCCCGCCTGCCGAAACCGCTAACCGCGATCAAAAGATGTCCGCCTGCATCGCTGCAAATCCGCGGCTCAGCTTTTCTCACGGTTTGCTTCGCCGCCCTCCGGGCCGTAGAAAAATACCCACGTCGCGAAATCGTCGGTAAACTCTATGAAGCGATGTTGCTCGCCGGCGGCGACGAACAGAACATCTCCCGGACCAAAGCTGACTTCTTTTCCTTCCCGCTCAAAGCGTCCGGTGCCGGTAGCGATCACGTAAATCTCGTCGCGCGTGTGGGGGTGCTGATGATCGGCGCTGCGCGGCGCATACAGCTTCACCGTAAGCGTGCCGTGGCGAAACAACTCGACGGAACGCTCGCCATTAGGGCCGGGTAGTTGCTCCAGGCCGCTCAGTGCCTTCAGGTAACCGTGAACGATTTTTCCCTCGATCTTCATGGTGACGCCGGCGCCGAACTCAGTTCGGCCTTCGCTTTTGGTTTCCACACACCCACGATGATTCCCATCAAAATGCAGCCCAGCAGCGGGTAGGCGGCAGAGATCATGATGAACTGGACCGGGCGAATTTCAAAGACCATTTCCGTGATCATGGCAAATGTGGCCGCCAAGCCGATCAGGGCGCCAATGCCGATTCCGCTTAACAGACTGTGGGTTTGGCAGCTACTCAGCACCCGGGCAATGACGTAGGCGATCAAGATGCTGCAGATGAGCGAGACGATATAGGGCCAGAAGTTGGGATGGGCCATGTAGGCCTGCAACTCCTCCGGCGGTATGCGGGTGCCGGCCTGCCACGGCGCTCGGAAGGCGGTGAACCACACCGCTCCGAGTATCCAGTCCGCAATGCCTGCCAATGCCACGGCGCGCCAATTCAATCGCATCGCTTCGCCCCTCCAGAGTGTGCGCGGAGACAATATCCTGTTCGGGGGGTTTCACGCAACTAGGGGGTGCGACTCACAGATGCTGCAAGCGTTCCTTGACACTGCGTCCTGCATTCTCTACGGTACTTACGCCGATGCAATGTCGGCGATAACTGATGGCAACGCGTGTCAAACTCGCTCTGGCTGTGCTGCTGTTGGCTTGGTGTTCCTTCGCATGGGCTGAGAAGATCGCCGATATTCGTCCCCAGGGCTATGTTACCGATCTCGCCAACGTCATCGATCCCACCACTAAAGCCAGGCTGGAGACGCTGTGCGCCGAGGTCGAGCAAAAGACCGGCGCGCAAATTGCGGTGGTGACCGTGAACTCCCTCGAGGGCCGCAGCAAGGAAGACTACACGGCCGATCTCTTTAAGCAGCTCGGCGTCGGATCGAAGCAGGAGAACCGGGGCGTTCTGCTTTTGGTCGCGCCTAAGGAGCGGCAGTACAGAATCGAGGTGGGATACGGGCTGGAGCCGGTGATCAACGATGCTCGCGCAGGAGACATTGGGCGGGAGATGGTGCCCAATCTGCGCAGCGGAGATTACAGTGCTGCTGTGCTGCTCGGTACAACACGTGTCGCCCAACTGATAGCAGCGGACAAGGGACTGCAATTGAACGGCGTATCGGCCAATCAGCCGCGCGCGCCCGCAGGGGAAGCATCATGGTGGATTCCGGTCGTGGTCGTCGTGATCATCTTCGCAGTTGTCCGCGCTATTTCGCGCTCGGCGCGAGGCGGTCGCGGCCCGCGATCACGTGGAGGCGGAGGGTCCGCTCTTCCCTGGTTTCTGTTGGGGAGTGCTCTAGGCGGCCGTGGAGGTAGCTGGGGCGGCGGGTTTGGCGGTAGTTCTGGAGGCTACTCGGGCGGCGGCGGTGGATTTGGAGGCTTCGGCGGCTTTGGCGGCGGCCTGAGCGGCGGCGGTGGCGCTGGCGGCAGCTGGTGACCACGCTGGGGAGTGACAATCGATGAAGAAACCGGAAAGTAAACTGCAGGAACTCGTTACCCGATTGCAGCAGGCATGCGGCGAAAATTTGGTGTCCATCGTTCTATATGGCTCCGCGGCCCGCGAAGACTTCCACGAAGAATTCTCCGACGTGAACGTGCTGGTTGTATTGCAGCACTTGGAACCGAGTTCGTTTGCGGCGATCTCGGCGGTGCTGCACTGGTGGAGTCGCGACGAGAAGCTGCGGCCGCCGATGATCATGACCCTCGACGAGCTGCGTGAGTCTGCCGATGTCTTCGCGATTGAGTTGCTCGACATTCAGCGCTCGCATAAGACGCTGTTCGGCCAGGATGTGGTGACCGCAATCGATGTGCCCATGAATCTGCATCGCATCGAGGTGGAACATGAACTGCGGACGACGCTGCTGCGGTTGCGCCACCACTTGCTGCTGAGTCCTGACAACCAGGACGAACTCCGCGCGGTGCTGGCAAAATCGATCACCAGCGTTCTGACGCTGTTCCGCCATGCCTTGATCGCCTTGGGGCAGAATCCGCCACAGACGAAGCCGCAGTTGCTGGAAACCGCCGGAGAGGTTTTTGGATTTGAAGTGCAGCCGTTGCGTTCAATCCTGGCGTTGCGCAACCAAGGCCCGCATTCGGAGAACTTACACGAGCTGTACCATGCGTACATGAGCGCAATTCAGCGGGTCGCTCACGAACTGGATGCGCGCGTACCCAAGCGTCAGTTACAGAAATTGTCCTAGGGAGATATCCCTCTGACAAAGATTTGCGGGGAGAGATTGGCATGAAAAAAGGAATCATCGTACTGGTCGTGATTGTGTTGCTGCTGCTCTGGGTTGGCGGCACATTCGTTGGCCATCGCAACGAGATGGTCCGCAAACGCGAAACCGTGAATGCAGCCTGGTCGCAGGTGGATGTCGTTCTGCAGCGCCGGGCCGACCTCATCCCCAACCTGGTTGAGACGGTGAAAGCCTTTGCGATCCACGAGGAAAAGGTCTTCGGCGACATTGCAGCAGCGCGCGCCGCCATGGCGGGAGCGAAGACGCCGCAGGAGAAGATCGCCGCCAACGGTCAGATCGATTCCGCCCTTAGCCGCCTGTTGGTCGTCGTAGAGAATTATCCGCAACTGCGGTCCAATGAAAACTTTCTGCGCTTGCAGGACGAGCTGGCGGGCACGGAGAACCGCATAGCCATCGAACGCCGCCGTTACAACGAGACTCTGCAAGACTACAACACGTATATCGGCTTGTTCCCGAACAATATTGTCGCAAGCCTTTCGGGGTTCACCCGCAACGATGCCTACTTCAAGACGGACGAGGGAGCACGGCAGGCTCCAAAGGTGAATTTTGGCGGAGCGCCGGCGCAGCAGCCGGCTCCCGCGCCGACGAAATGAGCATGAGGCAAGGGGTAGAGCGTGGCGTGAAGAGACCCTGTCGCAACGCTGAAGCCAGCGCCTCGGGCGCGGAATAAGACAGCCCACCGCCTCAGCGGTGGGAAGGAGATCTACACAACTTGCTGCTCGCCGATCTCCGCACCGCGGTTCGCGGCGGCGACTGCGCACGCGGCGCGTTCGAACGCCCGCTCCAAGTCGGCAATAAGGTCGTCCACATCTTCGATTCCCACCGACAGCCGGACCAGGTCCGTCGCCAACGAGCGCGCCTGGCGGACTTCCGCTGGAATGCTCGCATGTGACATGCACCCCGGCAGACTGATCGAGGAATTCACGCTGCCGAAGCTCACGCTGATGCGGAACAATTGCGTCGCCTCCACCACTTGCTTCGACACTTCGAACGAGCCCGTCTCGAAGCTGATGACCGCCCCGGCTCCGCGCGCCTGCTTCACGTGCAATTCGTGACCAGGATGGCTGGCCAGCCCAGGGTAATGCACGCGCTGCACCGCAGGATGCGCGCTCAGAAAGTTCGCCACCTTGAGCGCATTCGCCTGTTGGCAGTCGAGGCGCAGCTTCAGTGTCTTCACGCCTCGCAGCAGCAGGTAACAGTCAAAGGGCCCAAGCGCGGAACCTTCTCCGTTCTGAATGAAATAGATTTGCTCCGCCAGTTCGGGCCGCTTCACTGCAACCACTCCAGCGGTGACGTCGCTGTGGCCGCAGAGATATTTGGTCGCCGAGTGCACGACGATGTCGGCCCCCAGCTCGAGCGGATTCTGCAAGTACGGCGACATCGCGCTGCTGTCCACGCACAACAGCGCGCCATGCTGGTGCGCCAGGTCAGCCAGCTTGCGGATGTCCACGATCCGCAGCAGCGGGTTGGTTGGGGTCTCGACGTAAAGCAGCCGCGTTCGGGGAGTGATCTGCGCTGCAAACCTCTCGATGTCGCACGCATCAGCATAACGGACGGTCACGCCAGTACGGTCCAGAATTCTCGAAAACAGCCGGTAGGTCCCACCATACAAATCATCTCCGGCAAGAATCTCGTCTCCCACCGAGAGCAATCGCGCGACCGCGCTGATCGCCGCCAAGCCGCTGGAGAAACAGAAAGCGCGGTCGACATTTTCCAATCGCGCCAGGAGGTCTTCGACCACGGTGCGGGTTGGATTCCCGCTGCGCGAGTAATCGTAGCGGCCGAATGTGTCCGCCTCTTCCTGTTCGAAAGTTGCGGTCTGGTAGATCGGCGTGGCGATTGGCCGGAACGGATCTTCCGGACAAGCGTTGAACGTAAGCAGTCGGCTGGCGAATTTCATGAAGCCCTCCCGGCAACCAAAAATTCCTCGGCAACACCCAGTTGTTGGGCGCGGTAGATATCGCACACATCGGCCATGACCGACACCGCAGTGGGCCATCGTCCAGCGCCTTTGCCGCGCACCTGCACCACGTCGCCGCTCTGCGATTCGATTTCGAGACAGTTCTCTTCATTGATGGTTTGCGCGAAGGCATGTGTGTGCTCGAAGAGTTGGGGAGCGATGCGGGCCCTCAACCCGAACTTATCCTGACTCAACGACGCGACCAGGCGAACGGAGTGCCCCGAGCGCGCGGCATCTTGAACAGCGTCGCGATCGAAGTGCTCAATGCCAGTACGCTCGATGTCGGCCGGATTCAGCCAGGCGCCGAAAGCGGTCTGCGCCAGCAGCGCGAGTTTGTGCGCCGCATCGCTGCCATCGAGGTCGGAAGTCGGGTCCTGCTCGGCGAAACCCAGCCGCTGCGCCTCACCCAGCGCATCTTCGCGACTCAAACCTTCAGCAAGCCGGTCGAGGATAAAGTTGGTGGTCCCATTCACCACGCCGTGCAGGGTGCGGATGCCGCTGGTTTGCGCGATGCGGCTGACCTGCTCCAGCATTGGCACGCCTCCTCCGACCGCCGCTGAATACAAAAGTTGCACGCCGGCAAACTCCGCAATGCGGCGGAGCTGTTTGCCGTGGCGGCTCACCACCAGTTTGTTCGCGGTGATGACGTGCTTGCCCGACTTCAGCGCCGCCTCAATCAATTCCCGCGCCGGCGACAGACCGCCGATCAACTCGATGATCACGTCGCAGTCCGAACTGACGACCTCCCAGGGATCGTGAGTGAGCAAAGCCGGAGGAATACCGTCCTCGCGCTCCAAGCGGCGAACTGCAACGCGCCTGATGTCGAAGGTCTCCGGATGAGCGGCCAGGGTGCGATAGACGCCCAGTCCGACGGTGCCGGCCCCAAGCAATCCGACGCGCAACGGCGTCGCCGAGGGGAACTGGTCGGCAAACGTTATGGGAAGGCCGCAGATCAGAGTCGGCGAGTCGGAGTTCAGGGTCGCCACTTCAATGGTGAGCCCATGCTGCTCGGCAAACTCGATCGCCCTCGGCTGCACCACGCCATTGCCGACGCGCACCGCCTGCGCCCAGCTGACCGTGCTATAGCGGCGCGGGACATTTACCTTGTCCGCCGGATCGTGTTCGAAGATGCCGTTCACATCCTTGACCAGCCGGCAGCGCTCGGCCCCTAAGTGATGGGCCACGAAGACGGCAGTCAAGTCGGAGCCGCCGCGGCCCAGGAGGGAAAGAGTGCCGTCCTCCTGCCGTCCGACGAAACCGGGCACAACGGCAACCGAGGCATTTTCCAAAACGCTCAGTACACGCGGAACGTCGATGCCACAAGGCTCGGCGTTCAATACCGGGCCGCGCGTCCGCAGGCCAAGCCGGACTTCATCTACAACCACGGAATGTAATCCAGCGCGTTCGAGCGCCAGCGTCAGCAGCGCCGCCGAAGTAGCTTCGCCGGTCGCGACCAGGGTTGCCACGGCTTCATCGCTCAGATTGGGGCCGTATGTCTGGGCGCGCGCCAGCAGGGAATCGGTAGTCGATCCGATCGCCGAAACCACTGCGACAACGCGGTGTCCGTCCCGTGTCCAGCGATAAATTTCCTGTACAGCCTTGGAGAGATCGGCCTCGCAGCACAGCACCGAGCTGCCAAACTTTAGGACCGTTACCGGGTAACGATGCATGACGCCCTCCCAGCTTTTTCGGTTGCGACTGCCAGCGCCTGTTCCAGGTCCGCAATGATGTCTTCTGGCGATTCCAGGCCAACCGAGAGCCGGATCAGCCCGTCGGTAATGCCAATCGCCTTGCGCGTTTCCACGGGCACATCGCCATGGGTCATGGAGGCCGGATGGGTGATTAGTGTCTCGACCGCGCCCAGGTTTTCGGCAAGCGAACAGAGACGTACGGAGTTCATCAGCTCCACGGCGGCCTCGGCGCCGGCGGTGATCTCGAAGGCGAGCATGCCGCCGTGCGCCACATGCTGGCGCTCCGCCAGCGCCCTCTGCGGAAATGAGGCAAGCCCGGGATAATGCACGCGCTCAACCCCGGGATGCGATTCCAGCCATCGAGCTACCGTGCCAGCGTTCTCGGAATGCAGCTTGAGCCGCACCGGCAAAGTCTTGATGCCGCGCAGCGTCAGCCAGGCATCCTGCGGCGACTGAATGCAGCCCGTGGTTTTGCGAATCAAACGGAAGCGTTCCAGCAGTTGTTCATCGTGCGTCGCCAGGGAACCGCCTACAGTCGCGTTGTGGCCCTCGATGTACTTGGTGGTGGAGAGCACGCTGATGTCGGCGCCGAGTTGGAACACGGGTTGCAGCACCGGCGTCAGGAAAGTGTTATCCACCGCGAGACGCACGCCGTGGCGGCGAGCCACGGCTGCAATAGCCGGGATGTCGCACAGCTTGAGCGTCGGATTTCCCGGCGTCTCGATGAAAATCAGTTTTGTCCGCGGCGTAATGGCCTGCTCGACCAGCTCGGCGCGCGATGCATCCACCAGCGTGTGCTCGATGCCGAGCCCGCTTAGCAGTTGTTGGCACAGGCGCACGGTGCCGCCGTAAACCACTTCGGAAATGACCACGTGGTTGCCGGCCTTGAGCAGTGACAGGAATAGCGTGGTGATTGCGGCCATGCCGGTGGCAAAGCAGACGGTCGCCGGCGTCCCTTCGAGCGCGGCCAAGGCGCGCTCCAGCGCGTCCACGGTTGGGTTGGCCGCGCGCGAATAGGTGAATCCCTTGTGCACGCCAACCGCCTGCTGCACGAAAGTTGTGGATTGGCAGATGGGCTGGAGAATGGCGCCGGTGGTCGGATCAGGTCCGAGTCCGCCATGGATCGCAATAGTAGGTATGTCGTAATTGCCGTGAGGCACGGTGAATCTCCCTTCTCGGGGTCCCCAACGAGCGCCGCTTTTGCGCTTGTTGGGGTGGTCGAGGTCTGAGCGAAATATGGGCTAAAACAAAATCGCCGCCGGTTGTAAGCCCCAGGCGGCCGCTCAGTGTAGGGAGATTGTTAGGTGCGTGATCACACTCCCGACGCAGGCACGGCGCCACCTGGGGCGCACATGGCCATAAGCATTCGGGAGTGGATCAGCAAACGCATATCGATGTCTGATCACAAGGACCAGTGACGAAAGCATAACACAGACGAAATGTCTGTCAAGGAAAACATGACGGGGTGGCATACCACATTAGGGGTGTACCGGTTTTCCCTCCTGCCAAGGACGCGGGCGTGGAGAGCGCGGGCCAGGACTGTGCCATCCCTGAAGGGGCTCGTTAACTTTTCCCACGTTACCCAGGGCTCCCGCCCTGGGCTAATATTATTTCGCCCCTGCGGGGCTTTGATTTAGTGAAATCGTTCCACCGCGGCAAATCAAAGCGAGTTCTCATCTACCCTCTTTAGCCCTTTTAGCCCTTGCAAAACAGCTCCTTCAGGGGCTGAAGCCCAAGTCATCATTGACCCATTGCGGCACGGCTGAAGCCGTGCCCTTTCAAATCGCATCCGCAGACGGAGTTTTTCAGCAGCCTGTGAAGCCGTGCCCTGATACAAAACGATTCATTGAGACAGCTAGATGGCTTCTAGCCCCCCAAAGCTCCTCTACTGGCGAATCCTCGGGTTAAACACTGAATACAGCAGGTCGGTCAGGAAGTTCACCAGCACGTAGGTCAGCCCGATCATCAAGATGCAGCCTTGCACCAGGTAATAGTCGCGGTTGGAAATCGCGGTGATGGTGAGCCGCCCAATGCCCGGCCACGAGAAAATCGTCTCGGTCACGATGGCTCCGGCGAGCAGTGCTCCAAATTGCAATCCGACGACGGTGAGAATTGGGATCATGGCATTGCGCAGTGCGTGGCGATAAACCACGGTGCGCTCGGGCAAACCTTTGGCGCGCGCGGTGCGGATGTAATCCTGCCCCAACTCTTCCAGCATGGAGGTGCGAATCATTCGTGTAAGGATGGCGGCCAGTGCTCCACCCATGGTGATCGCGGGAAGCACCAGGTGGGCCAGGGAGCCCGAGCCTGAGACCGGCAGCCAGCCCAATTCAATGGCGAAAAACAAAATGAGGATCGGCCCCAGCGCGAAGTTCGGGAATGACAATCCCAGCAGCGAGACGAAGCTGAGCGCGCGATCGTCCCAACGATTGCGGCGCAGCGCCGACCGAACGCCGGCGGGAATCGCCAGGGCGAGCGCGACCAGCAACGCCGCGAGGGTGAGTTCCATGGTGGCGGGATAAGCCTGCGCGATCACGTGGCCGACATTCTGATTGAGCCGCAACGAGCGTCCCATGTCGCCGTGCACCAGGCCGCGCCAGTAGTTCACGTACTGCTGCCCCAGCGGAGCATCCAGCCCGTAGGCATGACGCGCCGCAGCGATGTCGGTGGCGGCCGCGCCTTCGCCCAGCATCTGCTGGATGGGATCGCCCGGCACCAGGTGAATCAGCAGGAAGACCACCGACACTACCAGCCAGACGACCGGCAGCATGTACAGCGAGCGCGAGAGCAGGTAGCGCGGCATCATCCTTGGGCCAGAGGCGTTGCCGGTGAGGATTGCACCTGGGACTGCGGTTGCGTCCCTTCGATGGTTACGCTGACCACGCGCAGCCCATCCATGGCCGCAACGGTGTAGCGGCGACCCTGGTATTCAAAGCTGTCGCCCACCCCGGGAATCTTCTGCAGTTGCGCCAGCGTGAAGCCGGCGAGGGTTTCGAAGCCTTCGTCGCGCGGCAACGCAATCTGATATTGCGATTCCAGATCGCGAATGTTGACCGAGCCCTCCAGGGTCATCGAGGCAGCGCCCGGCGCAAGCCGCGGCTCGGTGATATCGAACTCATCCTCGATTTCGCCCACCAGTTGCTCCAGCACATCTTCCACCGTCACCAGGCCGGCAGTCGAGCCGAACTCATCCACCACCACGGCCAGGTGCCGCTTGCGCACTTTGAACTCGATCAGCAGATCAGGGAGCGGCTTGGTCTCGGGCACCACCAGCACCTCGCGCATGATGTGGTGCACTTCGAGGCCGCTGGGCCGGGTGACCGGTCTGCCGGACGCGGTGCGGCCCACCCGGTAGCGCAGCCAGCGCATCAGGTCCTTGGCGTACAACACCCCGATGATGTGCTCGGGGCCGCGCTGCACATCGTAAACCGGCACGCGTGAGTGTTGCACGTCCACCACGCGCTGCAAGGCTTCTTCCAGCGAAATGTCGCCCGGCAGTGAAAAAATATCGCGGCGGGGCACCATGATTTCGCGCACCGAAATGTTTTCCAGCTCGAGCGCGCGATGGATCAACTCCTCCTGCGCGGGCACCAGCATTCCCAAGCGGCGGCTGGCGGAGACCATCAGCTTCAACTCCTCAGATGAGTGCACGCCGCCTTCGCGCACTTGGCGCATGCCAAACGCTCGCAAGGCGATCCGGGTGGAAGCGGTCATGAACGCCAAGAACGGCGCGGCGATGGTCATGAAAAAATCCATCGGTCCGGCGACCGCCAGCGCCACCCGCTCGGTGCGCTGCAAGGCAATCGACTTGGGAACTACCTCTCCGAGGATGACAACCAAGTAGGTGATCAACGCGAAGGCCACCACGACGGAGACCCCGTGCGCGTAGAGCCGGGAGTGGGGCAAGGGGCGGAACAGCGGTTCCAGAATGCGGGCCATGGAGGCCTCGCCGATCCAGCCCAAGGCCAGGCTGGCCATCGTCACCCCGAACTGCACGGTGTTGAGGACGTGGTCGAGCTTCTGATGCAGCTTGTGGACGGTGCGCGCGCCCAGGCGGTGGGCCGCTATCATTTGTTGCAGTCGCGTTTCGCGCACGTTCACCAGCGCGAATTCAGCGGCCACGAAGAACGCGTTTGCCGCGATCAGCAACACCACCACCACGACGCGAAGCACAGCGAAGGTAACCATGAAGCTGAAATCTTACCATCGGAGGAAGGACAGGAGCGGGTTGCAGCCGCCGCCGGAAAAGCTGGCGCTGGCACACACCATGGGCAATCTTGTTTGCCGAGGAGAGCTACCGCCGTGCTTTCTTCGGCGCCTTCCTGGCGGCTTTTTTCGCCGCTTTCTTGGGAGCTTTCTTGGACGCGGACCGTGTACGGCCGTTGGCGCCGCGCTTTGCCGCCGCACGCTTGGCGGGGCGGATGGGATGCATGAGCCATGGATCGGGTACCGCGTTGTCGGCGGATTGCTTCTCCGGCGGCCCAGAGTTTTTCCCCGCAGCCGTTTGCTTCAACCTGCGAATGTCTTCTGCCTGCTCTTCGGCCATCATGCCAAAGTAATCCTTGATGGTAGGCAGGTTGGGAGGGTCGGTGATCTGCACAAGCTTGCGTGGTGACATGCTCAGCTAAGATACCGCGATTGCCCTTGGGATGTCACGGCCTTGCAAGGGGGCGTTGCGAACGGAATCTGAGCAATGTCCGGTCACCCAAGCTCGGACGCCTTGACCTTTCGTCGCGCGGCATGACGAATCGTTAGCACCCACACCGTCTGCCGCCGTTCGTCGATTTCATAGATGATTCGATAAACGTGGGGTCTGTTGCCGTAAAGCAAGTGCCGCAACTTTCGCTTTACCGTGCGGGTTTCCGAGACAATGGGGCAGCGGTAAGGATAGGTTGCGAGCGCATAAATAGCCTCCTCCAGCCCGTTGTACCACCGAGCGGCGGCTTGAGACTCCGCAGCATTCTTCTCCACGTAAAGGGTTTCAAGATCGCGAACTGCGCGATCGGCCAGTTCAACGTGGTATGTCATATTTGCGGCGAATCTGGTCGAATACTTCTCGCGCTGGACGGGTGCGTCCATGGGCTACGTCGTCCAGGCCTTGGCGGATGCCCTCTACCGCGTCCACTCGGGCGGCAATGTCGAGCAGGCGCTGGTAGGCTTCGGCGTCCTGCACGATGGCCGCTGCCTTCCCCTTCACGGTGAGCACCACCGGGCGCTTGCTCTTCTTGAGCTGTTTCATGAAGTCACCGGAACGCCGGCGGAAGGTCGTCAGCGATTGGATGTCGCTGGTGATGTCAAGCATGGTTCTGCTCATGATAGAAGCACCTTTTTAGGTGCTAACAAGATACTACGGCTCGGTAAAGAGGGCAAACGGCGATAAACGGAACTGATAGCCTCCATAAATAGTTTGAATTTCTCATCCGCGGCGAAACCGCGTATCAAATTTACACGAGCAAAATTGAAGGGAACCACCGGCCACGCGCCGGCATACTTTTTTCATTTCCGGGCCCCGCCCAGGCCTGAACCATGGTTTTCGCGCGGGCCGGCGCAGATCCGGCGGTTTCAATTTAGCCGATGTCAGTCTCGCAACAGGAGTTATCAATGCGGTTGGTTCAGAAGTTGCTCCCGTTCGTTCTGTTGATACTGTTGGCAGGCACTCTGGTGGCGCAATCGACGCCGGCTGCGACTCCAGGCGCAAACGAAGGGGCGGCGCCGGGCGACCGCATCGCGCAATTGCAGCAGCAGATCGCCGATGCCAAAGGCTCCGCGGATAACGCGTGGATGCTGGTCAGCGCTGCTCTGGTCCTGATGATGACCGGCCCGGGCCTGGCGCTCTTCTACGGCGGCCTGGTGCGCAAGAAAAATGTGCTGGCCACCATGATGCAGAGCTTCGCCATGATGGCAGTCATCACCGTGCTGTGGGGAATCGTTGCCTACAGTCTGTGCTTCGCCTCCGGCAACAGCTTCCTCGGCGGATTGGGTCACGCCTTTCTGCGCGGCGTCGGCGCACAACCGGATGCCGACTACGCCGCCACCATCCCGCAACAGACCTTCATGATTTACCAGTTGATGTTCGCCATCATCACTCCGGCGCTCATCAGCGGGGCCTTTGCCGAACGCATGAAGTTCAGCGCCATGCTGCTGTTCATGGTGCTGTGGTCGCTCTTCGTTTATGCGCCCATGGCCCACATGGTTTGGGGCAAGGGCGGTCTGCTGAACGCCAGCCTCGGCGGGCGCTTTCCCACCCTCGATTTCGCGGGCGGTACCGTGGTCCACATCACCTCGGGAGTTTCGGCGCTGATTTGTGCCACCTACCTCGGCCGCCGGCTTGGTTATCCAACTGAACCCATGCCGCCGCATAGTGTGGTGCTCAGTTTCATCGGGGCCTGTTTGCTGTGGGTGGGCTGGTTCGGCTTCAACGCGGGCAGCGCGCTCAGCGCCGGAAGCCTGGCCACCAGCGCATTTGTGGCGACGCACTTCGCGGCCGCCTCCGCCGCCATCGGATGGGCGGGAGCGGAATGGATTCGGAACGGCAAGCCCAGCGCCTTGGGGGCGATCTCCGGCTGTGTCGCTGGATTGGTTGCCATCACTCCGGCGGCGGGATTCGTGGGGCCGATGCCAGCCCTGCTGATCGGGCTGATCGCCGGAATTTCGTGCTACATGATGGTTGCCGCAGTAAAGGCACGGCTTGGTTATGACGACTCGCTCGATGCCTTCGGCGTGCATGGCGTGGGAGGGACCATAGGCGCGCTGTTGACTGGGGTCTTCGCCACCAAACTTGTCAACCCGATATTCAAAAACGGGCAGGGAAGTGCGCTGGCTGTGGGCGTGATCGACGGGAACTATCACCAGATGTTGAATCAAATGGTCGGTATTGCGATGGCGATTGCGCTGGCGGTCGTGGGCACTTACATCATTCTTAGAGTTGTCGATTTCGTCCTGGGCGTGCGCGTCTCCGCTGAGCACGAGGAGCAGGGGCTCGATGTCACGCAGCACGGCGAAGAAGGTTATTACTGGGAGGTTTCCCTGCCGTAGTGCGGACGGTTAAAGTTACCTTATGACCAAGCTGGAAGCAGTAATTCAACCTTCGAAGTTCGAAGCCGTCAAAGACGCTCTCCTGGAAATTGGAGTGGAGGGCATGACCGTAACTGAGGTCCGCGGTCACGGACGACAGAAGGGACATACCGAGTTCTATCGTGGCCGCGAGTACACGGTCGATCTTCTTCCCAAGGTGAAGATTGAGACCGTCATGCCCGACCGCCTGGTGGAGCAGGCGATTGCGGCGGTCACCCATGCCGCGCGCACCGGCAAGATCGGCGACGGCAAGATTTTTCTGTCGCGCGTCGACGAAGCTATCCGCATACGCAATGAGGAGCGCGGCGAGGCTGCACTGTGAGAATGCGCGATAGTCCGCTGGGACCAGTTTCCGCAAGACTAGAGCCTTGTCTTGAAAGGGCACGCCTTCAGGCGTGCCGTACAAGCATTCCTAAACGCGCGGCTTTAGCCCCTGAGGGACTTCGACCCTCACAGCGACCGAAAGCAGCGCCTAGCACCGTCGCACAAAATCGAATTCCCGCGGGGGCTGAAGCCCAAGTTCTCTCACCAAACTTTACGGCACAGCTAAAGCTGTGCCCCTTCAAGGACAGACCAACCCGGAAGTCGCTTTAGAAGATCATGTCCAGCCAGGCGCTCGAACACGGCCCGCGCGCATTGTACCGGCAAGAGTTCGAGCGTCTGCGGCGGGAGTTCGAAGCGACCGGCTCGGGCCGGGCCTCGCTGCGTGACCGCACCCAGTTTGTGGACAAGCTGGCGCTGCAACTCTGGGAGCAGCATGTCCCGGCGACCGTCCGCAGCAGCTTCGCGCTGGCCGCACTGGGTGGCTTCGGACGCGGCGCACTCTTTCCTTATTCCGACATCGACCTTCTGTTCCTGGCTGAGAACGACGCCCTGCGCGGCCGGATGAAAGACCCGGTGCGCAGTATTTGCCAGGAGATGTGGGACACCGGTTTGCGGGCCAGCCCGACGACCCGCACGCTCGACGAGTGCGCACGCTTCGACCACGACAATGTCGAGTTCACCGTCTCGCTGCTCGACTGCCGCTTTCTGAGCGGCGACGCCAGGCTGTTCGAACGTCTGCGTGAGAAGGGCCTGCCGCAACTTGTGGCACGCGAGTCGGACGTCCTCATGCAACGCCTGGCGGAGGTCACTCGCACCCGCCATTTGCGCTTCGGTGACACCATTTTTCATCTGGAGCCCAACCTGAAAGAAGGTCCCGGCGGGCTGCGCGACCTGCATGCATCGCGATGGCTGGAACTGATTATAGCGCTGGCGTCGGAGCGCAAGTGGCCGGACATGCTCAACGCGCCACCGAATTCGGAAACCGATGCTGTTCTCGACGCGATGGACTTCCTTACCTCCACCCGCTGTTATCTGCATTACCGGGGCAATCGCGACGAGAACGTCATTTCATGGGAGGCCCAGGATGAGTTGGCCAAGCGGGGCATCGCGACCAACTCCGGTGGCGTTTCGTCCGCCGAATGGATGCGCTCGTATTTTCGCCATGCCAGGACCATCCATCGGCACGCACGGCAGATGCTGGAACAGCTTCCCAGAAAACGTTCTTCGCTGTACCGCTCGTTTCAGCAGTGGCGCTCGCGCTCCTCGAACGAAGAATTTTCGCTGGTGGACGGACGCGTCTATCTGCAGCAGACGGCCGGGGCTCGCGATCCCTTCGTGACTTTGCGGCTCTTCACGTTTGTCGCCCGCCACGGCGTCGCGCTCAGTGTTGAGACCGAGCGCCGGCTGGGCAACGCGCGCCGCGGATTGGCCGATAGCATGCCGCTGGATTCGCGGCTGTGGGAACATCTGCGCGAAATCCTCGTGCTGCCCTACGCGGCCGATGCGCTGCGCGCCATGCACTCGCTGGGCTTGCTCACCCTCGCCATTCCGGAATTCGAGGCGATTGATTCGCTGGTCCTGCGCGACCTCTACCATCGCTATACCGTGGATGAACACAGCATTCTCGCGATTGAGATGCTGCATCGCCTGGCTGCCAACGAGGTGGAGTGGCTGCAGCCCTTCGCCACTCTGCTGGCCGAGTTGGAGCGTCCCGAACTGCTGTTTCTGGCGTTGCTGCTGCACGATACCGGCAAGGGTATGGAAGGCGCCGACCACGTTCACAACAGCGTGCAACTCGCTGCCGCTGCTGTGCAACGCATGGGCCTGGAGGAAGAAGACGATCAGACCGTCGGCTTGTTGATCGCCACCCATCTGGAGATGTCGTCCACGCTGCGCCGCCGCGACATTTACGATCCCGAGACTGCGCGCGAACTGGCGCACAAAGTGGGCACCCCCGAGCGGCTCAAGATGCTGACGCTGCTGACCCTCGCCGACATCAAGTCGGTCAATCCTGAGGCGCTTACTCCGTGGAAGGCGGAAAACCTTTGGCGCCTGTACACCGGCACGGCCAACTACTTCACTCGCAGCGCCGACAGCGAACGATTTCACGCCGAGGAGTGCAGCGCACAAGTGGAGCGCATCGCCGCGCTGCTGCCCAAGCGCCGTTCGCAACTGCTGAAGTTTCTCGATGGCCTGCCCCAACGTTACCTCATGTCGCACTCGCCCGAACAGGTGCTGCTGCACTTCGAGATGGCGAAGCAGCTTCGCGGCCAACCGGCACAGCTCGCCATACGCCGCATTGCCGGCCAGCACGAACTCACCATCGTGACCCTCGACCGCCCCGGCCTGTTTTCCACCCTGGCCGGCATTCTCTACGGATGGGGCATGGACATCACCAAGGCGAGCGCCTTCTCCAATCGCGCCGGCGTCATCGTTGACAGTTTCTATTTCAAAGATCGCTTTCACACCCTGGAGCTGAATCCACCGGAAAGCGAGCGCTTCAAGAAGTCGATTGTCGAAATCCTGATCGGGGAAGCTCCGCTGGAGCGCCTGCTGGAATCGCGCCTCAAGTCCGACACCAAGCCGGCCAAGCTCAAGGTCGAAACCCGCCTACGCTTCGACGAGGAATGTTCTCCTGCCAGCACCTTGCTGGAGGTCGTCACTCAGGACCGTCCCGGACTGCTGCACACCATCAGTTCCATCCTCGCCCGTCAGAGCTGCAGTATTGAGGTGGCTTTGATTGACACCGAAGGCGCAACCGCCCATGACGCCTTTTACCTGACCTGCGGCGGGGTGAAACTCACGCGCGAGCAGCAGCGGGCCACCGAGTGGGCGCTGACCACCGAACTCGACGATTCCTTGCCCTCGACTTGGTAAGCGGGACCGCCGATGCTGGCTGCGGGACTGGTTACTTCAGGTCGTAGCAGGGAACCAGCTCGTTCCCTGATTTCTTCCCAGATAGCAAAAAAGAAGCCGGAGCAGAAGCTCCGGCTGTCTAACAACTGGGGGAAGGGTTGTATTTACCGGGTCAGCTTGCGCCGCAGGACGCCCGCGAGACCAAGGATGCCAGAACCTAACAGCAGAATGCTGCTTGGCTCAGGCGTCGTGCCGCCACTGCTTACGTACACGCCGGCGGAAAAATTGGGGAAACAGCATGCTTGGTCATTGGGATCGCCGAAGTTCACGCCGTAGAACGAGGAGTTAAAGAACTGATCGTTGCTAATCGACGTGCCAACGGAGTTGAGGCCGAAGGTGTTGCTCTCGAACGAGCGGCCAATCTGGCTGTCACCGTTAGGCACAACGATGAACCAGTACGTTCCGGCAGCGAGAGGCACGTCCAGGCCCATGACCAGGTTGTTGTACTCGGTGTAGCCGAAAGCGTTCCGGCCAGTGGCCGTCACGGTGTCGAGGCCCATTCCGGATGCGATCAGGGTCCCGCCATTGCCTAACGACACGCCGCTGCGGATTTCCCAGTAGGCGTTGGTGGGCGAGATGCTCATCAGGTCGTTGGTGAACAACCCGGTGACCGTGATCCCCGAGCCCACAACGAAGTTCTGGTAAGCGGCTGCGCCGTAGGGACTGCCGCCCACAATGCGGTCAGTCTCGTTGGCCAGACCGTTCGCGTTAGGGTTGTTGGGATCAAAGTCGCCACCGTAGAAATAGAGTATGTTGCCGGCATTAGCAGCGACCGTCAACAACAGCAGAGTGGCGAGCAGGGCCGCTGCTACCGCTTCGCGTGCTGCGCGAACGCCAACAGTAAACGGTAGTTCAGCAATGTGCGCCGCCGACTTTCCGTAGAATGACCTGTGTGGGGCGATCCCCCTCCCCCCATAGCTTACTACTGAGGTGAGGATGGGTGATAGTTGCGTGTTCATGCTCTAGTTGTAGAGCACAAGAGCACTGGAAACCTATACTCTGAGAATTCAGTTGCAAAAAAAACGAAACGGAATCAGCGGGAATTGAGTTTCGCTGCTTGTCGTCTACGGCGTTCCTCTTCGCGGTCGTAGGCACGGCGCACGGCTTGGCGGGACATTTTGATACCGTGCTTGTGTTCGAGTATGTTGGCAACCTGTTGATCGGTCTTTTTTTCTTGCTTGTACAGGCTGTAAATCAGCGCATCCCGTTCGGCCAGCTTTCGCGGTGCGCCGGGGCCCTGCCGTAATAAGTCTCTGCGGTCACCGAGTAGGTCGTTAAGCAGTCTCTTAGTCTGGTTGTATCGTTCTTGAAAGGCTTTCAGTTCATCGGGGTTACGCTTTAGCAGGCGCACATACTCCGGCCAGAGTTCGTGTTGCTTGCCTTTAAGTTCGCGCAGTGCTATCCCGGCTTCCAAAGGGGGGACAAGGGTCATGAACTTTACTCCCCATTGCGAAAGCGAGTAGAGCCGGTCGTCGCCAGTCTCGTGCACTCTCCAGGCCACGCGGGCGTCCAGGCCAAGCCAGATTAACTCGCCGTACCTCATGGCAAGCACCTTGGCCTTGAACTCCTCTAACTGCTGCGCCGGAATTTTGTAGGCCGGTGGCTGCACTGGTTTCGCGGTTTCCTTTACGTGCTTATTCGTGCGTTTCATTGCAGCTTAATTTTACCGCTTGACAAACTTAGCGTCAAGTATTATCTTGGGAGCATGAAATTATCGAATGCAGCAAGCGCAATGGGGAAGAAAGGCGGCAAGGCGCGTGCGGAAAAATATCCCCATGAAACTCTCAGTAAGTGGGCCAAGAAGGGCGGACGGCCCCGCAAAGACGCGAGCCAGAGCAAGAGCGCACCAAAGCGCGGGAAGGAAGGGCGGAAATGAACGGCGAGAAGAGCACCAGCAAGCGCCGGGGAATCTATGAGAGAGTGCCCGGCAGTGGGGTGTGGTGGATTCAGTTCACCGATGCCCAGGGCCGCAGACACCGCGAGAAAGCGGGCCTGTACAGCAGTGCTGAGAAGTTGCTGGACAAACGCCACACGGAAACCCTGCAAGGTAAGAAGCTGCCGGAAACCTTGCGTGCCAAGCCGGTCACCTTTGGCGAACTGCTGGACGATGCCCTGGAATACAGCAAATCCGAAAACGGCACGCGCACAACAACGGAAATCCGTATCAAGTACGACATTCTGCGCCCGGTCTTCGGAACGCGGCCAGCAGAGGACATCGAAAAGCAGGAAATCCGCCGATGGCTAGTCGCCAGGGCCGCGCAAGAGAATTGGAAACGCGCAACCATGATGCGATGGCACGCGGCGATCAGTCTTGCATACAGTCAGGGCATAGCGAACAATCGAATTGCGAAGAACCCGGTTGTGCGAATGTTCAAGAAGCGCAAGGTGGACGAGGACAACGGGCGCACGCGGTTCCTGTCCGAAGCTGAGGAAAAGGCGATCTGCGCCAAATTGCAAGAGCAGCACCCGGAATGTGTTCCCGCTTTCGTGCTCAGTCTGCATACAGGGATGCGGGCCGGGGAGCAGTTCTCATTGCAGTGGAGTCAAGTCCATTGGGAAGGGCGCAAGCTGCATCTGTACAAGACCAAGAACGGCACGGCGCGGGACATTGACTTGAACGCGGTTGCCCTGGATGCGCTTACAGCCCTGAAAGCTTGGGCGGGAAACTCGCCATTGGTTCACGTCAACGAGCAGGGCGCGAGTCTGACGCGGTATCGCGATTGGTTCAATGCGGCAGTCGAAAGCGCCGGGCTGACTGACTACACTTGGCATTGCAACCGGCACACCTTTGCCAGTAGGCTAGTGATGGCCGGGGTTCCCTTGCGGACAGTCGGGGAACTGTTGGGCCATCGTTCACCGGCTATGACGTGGCGCTATTCCCATTTGGCCCCCAGTCACCGCCAGGACGCGGTTGCGCGTCTGGTTCCGGCAATGAAGCCAGAAGGGGCGCATACCGAAAATGAAAGCGCCACCAGAACAGCCACCGGCGGTTTGTTCGTCGTCAGGCCCGGAGCAACAACCTTTGCAACCGCTTGATTATTATGCTGTTACCTATCGTGCGAAAGTGGCGGAATTGGCAGACGCACCAGACTTAGGATCTGGCGGGGAAACCCGTGGGGGTTCGAGTCCCCCCTTTCGCACCAAGAACTTGCAAGGCATTGTCGGATTCGCGATTCTCGACTGTGCCTAAAATTGTGCCCACTCCGAGTTTCTTGGGCTCTGCCGCTGTTGCCAGATTCCCGAATGCGGTGAAGGCCCGCTCCACTGCGTCCGCCTGAGGATGCACGTACCGCTGCGTGATCGTTATCGAGCTGTGCCCGGCAATTCTCGCCAGAGTGAACACGTCACAACCTGACTCGGCCAACCGCGTCAGAGCGGTATGCCGAAGAATGTAAGGCTCGAAACGTGCCACTTTGGACTTTTGCAATGCAATCGCGTGCTGGTCTTTTGTGGTATCCCCGTTCAAGTGTCCTTCGCGTGCGCTGGAAGGGAACACCCATCCCTCTTCCGGCTTCCCCTGTTCGTCTCTGCGTCTTTCCAGAACCGCGTACACCTCAGGGACGAGCGGCAGGATGCGCTTTGCCGCCTTGGATTTGCCCTCAGAGACCTGTAATAGCCCTCGCTGACCATTGAGCAACACTCGCTCCCAGCGAAGCGTGAAAACCTCACCTGGCCGCATTGCCGTACCGAGAATGATTGTCGCCACGTCTCGCCACGGCTGGGGGCACGCGGCAAGATACGCGGTGATTTCTTCGTCCGTAAGCACGCGGTCCCTTTGCCGCTCACCTTTGGCAAGGGTGATCTTTGCAGGTCTCTCTAGAGCCCCCCACTGATACGCAAGGTTGAGTCCGCGACGGAGAGTCCGAAGCCCGCAGTTGATGCGAGAAGCCGAGAGCTTCGATTTCTGCGCAACGAACCGTTGCGCGTGCTGGTCATTCACCTCGTCCAACCGCAACAAGCCCAGATCCGTATTGCACAGCATTTTCTTGCCGTCCGTGTAGTACTCGACCGTTCCCGGCTTTGCCGCGTGCTTCACGTTGACGTAAGGAACGAAGTCTTTCTCCATGAACTCAGAGAGAGTGGGGACTCGTTTCTTCTCGCGGATTCCCACTTCGCCCTTGGCGAGAGATGCACGATGAGCGGCTTCCATCTGCCGGGCCGTGTGCTGGTTTTTCTGCCGGGTGGATTCCCGTATCGCCTCACCGTTGAAGGTGAACTTGTACCAGTAGATTTCGCCACGTTTGTAGATCGCCATTGTCTTACCGTCCTTTCGATTCTTTTGCTAGTTTCTTCGCCTTCAGGTCCTGTTCCTTTTGCGCTGGCCGATACGTTTCGCGCATGTACCGCGCTCGCTTTGCTTTGAAGTCCTCGCTGTGCGAGGCGTGACGCACGCGACACTTATCCCCACAATATTTTTGGTGGTCGGTGACAGCAAAGAACCACGCCCGACACTCCCGGCAGTGGCGTATCCGACCGATCAATTCCGTGTTCTCGACTAGAAACTGAATCGCGCGCTTCTCCCGCGCCTCCTCGTCAGTTCTCGCGCTACACATGTACGTAGCAGTTAGAGCAGGACCAGCAGACATCGAGGCAAATACCCTGGGATGCACGATGTACGGATAAATAAAGGCGTTCAGCTCGGGCATAACGCGATTCAGTTTTCGGTCTCGGCGCATGCGAGCATTTTCGCTATCGAGCAGCCGGAGTTCCTCACTCAGCCGGGCCGCTTCCCGAAGCATTTCGGCCGCTTTCGTGATACGCCGAACGGCCGGGGAAGGCTTCTGGTTCAACGAGTCAATGAGATTGCGATTCACCCATTTAGGGACGTCTTGCGGCTTGAGGCCCATGAGCCGCATGTGTCGCTTCTCAGCCTTCAGCGCAGCCGCGTCACGTAACTTACGAGTTTGTAATGTCATATGCATATTACGTTACACTGGCATTTCTTTGTTGTCAATAGCATGATGTTGTAGCGGAATACCGCAGGAGAAAGCATGTGGACAAACTGTATTCGGTACCGGAAGCGGCAAAGTTCTTAGGCGGAATCAGCAAATGGACGGTGCACGCATGGCTCTCACAGGGTCGATTGCGGCGCGTGAAGGTTGGCTCTCGAACGATGATTCGTGAAAGTGAGCTGCTGAGGGTGATCGAGGATGGCGGAAAGTCCGCTGCCCCTGTGCAGCGCGTCCGCGAATGAGTGCAAACCCACTACCGGATGGGGGTCGCGCGATTCCTGGCGGAGGCCAAGTGAGCACCAGGGCCCCTGGGGACTTCGCAAGGGGGCTTGTAAATGGCAGTGAATGACATTCTCCGCAGTTTGGAGCAGTCCCGTTTCTACGGAACGGTTGAACTGAAATTCGAGTCGGGCCGCGTTGTGCTGATTCGTAAGACCGAGACGATGAAACCCTCCGCACATGACTGTCGGGACAACCGAGGTGAGGCAAATGAGCACGAATCCCCGCGCTGATACTCCCCCTCCCTCTACCGTCGCCGCTCTAATCGAGGAAGCCCACAAGAACCCGATGACCGCCGCTTCTAGCGCAAGGCCCGACCCGGTCACACTGGCGCGGAGATGGGGCATCTATACCCCCAGTGAACTGCGGCAACGATGCCGCGACTCGGCCTGCGGCATTCCCTTGATTGCTGGCCTAATCCCAGAGCGAAGCATCAGCTTGGTTGTAGGGGATTCGGGAATCGGGAAGAGTCCTCTTCTGTACCAAGCTGCGCTCTGTGTCACGGCGGGGATACCGTTTCTAGGTCATCAGACTTCGCAGGGGCGGGTGCTCTATCTTGACTTTGAGAACGGACTCGGGCAGGTAGATGACCTGATTGGATGTCTTGCGAGGCATCTCGGCCTGAGTGGGATACCCGAAGACCTCATGCTGTGGAACTACAACAATGCACCGCCCAGCTGGAAATCCGAAGACTTGGCCGCGATGGTGAGCGCCGCGCAAGCTGCTTGGGTAATCATGGACTCGCTAACCGCCTATGCTCCCGAAATCGAAGAGAAGGCCAGCCACGTGACGCGGGTCTATCAGAGCTTCCGCAAGATAATCCGCGAGAGTGAAGCGGCGATAACCGGAGTCCATCACCTCAAGAAACCTTCTGCAAAAGCTGAGGAGGCCGCACCGCCTCTGGAAGAAGACCCTCACCGATGGTTCTTGCAAGCACGCGGATCGCGCGTGTTGATCAACGGAAGTGACGTGAGAATCGGTATTGACCGGCCCAGCAGAGCGAGCAACAACAGCGAGGTCGCCTTGGTCATCGGAGGTTTCGGCAGAGTTCGCGGGAACATCCCCACAACGTTTGTGTCGCGCGTGCTAGACGAGGACGACGAGCCGCTTGGCTATGACAAGCTGACCGGCGCCGGTCTGCTGTTTAACTTGGAGCAGGAGGAAGCCTACCGTCGCTTTCCGCCGGCGGTGAGGTTCAAAGAGGCCCAGAAGCTTTACGGACGCGGCGCTCAGGCGACTTCCGACTTCCTGAAGAAATGCGGCAGTCTGGGCATCATGCGCAAAGACGGACGCGACTATCGCAAGGTGGAAGTAGCGGAGCAGGCGGAGTGATGAGCGTATGTGCTTTGTTTTGAATGTCTGCGCGCTCCGGTCAAGCGACGGAGCAGGCCGGAGTGACCGGAGCACTCCGCTCACTCCGCTGTACTCCGTTGGACACCGGAGTTGTAGGATATTGAAAATAAGTGACCTATTGACGATACTCCGGTCACTCCGCCCATTGCGCAGGGGGGCTGAGTCTGCGGGTCTTTGGGCTTTCGGTCTGGGCCTTATACTTGCGCCTTATGAACACGCTTTACTTTCTTGAATGCCACTCGTCGAAGCAGCACCGAATTGATATCCCTGCTCCCACCCTAACAGAATCAATTGGCAATCAACCGGTGACAACCACGGGCGAGAAGCGCGCAGTTTTTGTATGCAATCAATGCGGCTCTGTGTCTTCTTATTCAAACCTGGAGATCCATTCGGAAGTTTCTCCAGAACCAGACCCGTTTCGACTCCACGCTTATATCCTTTTCTGCATAGAACCCGAATGCGATGGCCGAAACTGCGTAGCTCCAAGGCGAATCCATGAAGTCTGGCATAACGCCAAACGAACATATCCCAGCGTGACTTCAACATGGAAAAACGACGGCACGGCCAAGTGTTCCGCTGGTCACTTGCTTTTGTGGAATCGGGAAGGGGGATACAGCTACCGTCGGTGTGAATCTCCGTTCTGATAGACAAAACAATTGCTCCATGCGATGATTCGCGTGGAGCGGCGGACCGCTTTCCCGACTGAGCGTCGGGCTCATCTACGCTAGACCGATTCGCTTCCAGCCTGCCAGCTTCCGAGCGTTCCGGCCTTTCTAGCCCGAAGTGTACCACGCGGGCGGGAAGGCAGGAATGGCACAGACGCATCAATCCCGCAATAGCATTACGGACGAGACAGCGAAATGTCTGGATCATGGCGAGGATCGTGCCCTTTTAACTTCCCTTGAATTTCATCAAAATAGAGGAGCTCGTCTCTGGGCGGCTGTATTGGATGATGGCAGACCGTCGCTCCTTTCCAGTACCCTATTTGAAATTTCTCGTATATTTCGCGCCACAGTTTTTGCTGTAAGGCCCTCGCCATTAGTGCGTGAAATTCTGAAAGAGTTTTGCAGTCTTCCACACCGCATACGAATCTTATTCGTAACCAAACCCTATCTTTACGGAACTCCGATTGGGACTCTGGGAGGAAATCGTCTACATGGGCAGAGCAATGCACAGACACTAGCCTGCATGAGGGACATGCAACGTATAAGTGTGTCTCATCCGTGGGCCAACCTTCTAGATCGTCGTCTGGTCGTGGAGGGCTGGAAGGCGGGAGCAGAATGGGCTTTTGGTGAAGGTCGCAATCTTCATTCGGACAGTTTACATAGTGACAAAGGGGCATTGGACGGCTCCAGCGAGAGAGGCGGCAATTCTATGCCGCCCCCAAGCAAGGCAGCAACGGCCCAAACGTGATCGGTTAGAGGGGGCATGAAATGGCAAAGGGCGATCTACGGACGTGCAAGCGCTGCGGCGGCTCCTGGAAGCAGCGGACGGACAAAACGCCCATACGCTGCGGTAAGCGGGCGTGCCAGAACCCGTACTGGGACCGCGAGCGTCAGGAGCCGAGGCCGGAGCCGGAGGAAGGAGAGGACGATGTTGTGGCCGGCGTACCCGCCTGAGAAGCTGCGCGAGCTGCGCCACCGCGCTCTGCTCACTCAGCAGGACGTGACTCGCTACACCGGCCTGTCGCGCCAGTCACTCACCCACCTGGAACGTGGGCGCAGGCAGCCCCGGTACAGTACGCTGCGGCGGCTACTGACGCTGTATGGCACCTGCATCAACACGAACGAGCAGCGGGAGCGGACTTGGGAGACGGGCGAAGAGCAGGCCGGAGCGCCGCCAGTGGCTCAAGTGGTTGGGCCTCAGCGGGCGGGCGGCCCTGCGCAATCGCCTGGACGACCGCAACCTTACCGACGCGGCGTTTATCGTCCGTTCGGAAAGTTCATTAGCTATTGAACCCCGACCCAAAGCGCCGCCCAGTGGCTCTAGCGGCTGGGCCTTAGCGGGCGGGCTGCGCTGCCTTCTCCCAGCATGGAGATTCCTTCAGAGAGCCCCAGTTAGTCCATCGGTCCGCTCCAGGATGGCGTTGGAGTACCTTCACCAAATTCACGCCGTCAGGTGCCAGATCATACTCGAATCGCAGGACAAATTGTTGAGTAGATTCGCAACTCGAAGGATACTTCTTGCACGCTTCGGGTACGATCACTACCCGGTAAGGGACGGCTAGTTCAATGTAGCCAGTATAAGGAGCGCGAATGGATTCAGATGCAACAACATCCCATGTCACGTCATGTGGAGGGCCGAGGTAGGAGCTTATGACGGCACCTTCCTTCTTTTCCTGGGGACACGCCTTGATCTTATCGACGATGGAGCGAAGCTGACCGACTTCGGCTTTAACCCAATTATCCATCTGCGGGCCTTTCGCTGTCGGGGCAGCGGACGCGTCTGGCGGGAAGCTTAGAGCAGTCTTGGTTTGGCGAGCCGAGGCAAGCGCTGTTAAGAGATGCTTGACCGAAATCGCGAAATTGAGGTTCTGTGCATCGGTCACCTGCCAACTGTTCATCCCGAGCAGAGCGCCGCTCGAATCGACCAGCGCTCCGCCGCTGCTGCCGGGTGAAATTGGCGCCGTGTGCTGGATGACATCTTCGCCTTCAACGGATCGCAGGGCGGACACAATTCCCTCGCTAATCGTGTTGCTTAAGCCCTTAGGATTGCCGATGGCGTAGACCTTTTCCCCAACACGGGCCTCGCACCCTGCGTTGGCTGGACATTTCAGAAAGGGCAGAGAGTTGGAGTTGATTTTCAGTACGGCGATGTCGCTGTCGGGATCAGCGTAAAGCAACTTCGCCCCGTTGAAGCTCTGATAGTCCTCCGAGTTGCCAGGGTCGGGGAAGAACCTGATTTCCACCGCATCGGCCCCTTGTAGGGCGTGGTAATTCGTCGCGATGTACCCGTCGGCAGACAGAATCACTCCGCTAGCGCGGGAATAAAGCTCGCCTGATTTTCGGGTAATCAAAAACACTACCTTGGGGGCCGTCTTTGCGAATACTGCTTCTGCGGTATCCTTCTGCGGTGCGGGAGCCGCTGACTTCGCGGGCGGCTTACGGGGTTGCACTTGTGCACAGAGTGGCAAGGGGGCAACCAGCAGCGTGCATATCAGAACGATGCGGTCTAACATTCGAACCTCTCACGCAAGGACGCGACTGCGCAGTTTGGCAGCCACAGTGACCTTCCCTAGTTGCATCGCACCCAATGCTTATCCCCTTGTGGGCATCGGTACAGTCCGAACGTGTGCCCATTCTCCACCCGAGTCTGTCCGGTAAACATCATTTCCAAGTCGTGGACTGGGCATATTGGTGCGTCTGGACAAGCCCACATCGCAAGCGATGCGACCAACAGCACAAGCGTGATTATGAGCGCAACTCTAAGTGCTTTAATTTTGCCTCTCCCGTATCGCCATATTTCACTCCTGCGGGCTGCGGTTTGTCAGTGACCTGTCCCGCAGGGGCAAGTGATAACGGCAAGACCAAAAAGTGCTGACACCGCAGGATGATACCCCTCGCCTGTCGTTACGACAATCAATGATGCATCAGGCAAGCCTCATGAGGCATGGATGAGGGGTCGAAGCCGCGCGGCCCGCGCATCCCGGACAATTCAACGCATCCCGGAGAGCAACCTTGCGGGCCTTGGCGCGGATTACTTGCGAGATGGGGATTTCCCAGAGGTAATCTGTCGCATCCCGCCTTTCTGCGGCGACCGGGGGTTGATTGCTCGCCCGTGTTGAACGTAGACTTCCATGATTGCGTGACAAAACGGAGGAACGTAATGACCAATTGGATGGAAAGAATGGGCCTGGCCCTTGCGACCGCTGGGGCGTTTCTGGGATTGGCAACTGCGTCGCTGGAGGCGCAGAACTCGAAAGATGCCGCCGCGGGACAAAAGCCCAACGTCGTATTCATTTTGGCTGACAACGTCGGCTATGGCGATCTTGGCCCGTATGGAGGCGGCCAACTGCGCGGCTACCCGACACCACGTGCCGACCAGCTTGCCCGCGAGGGACTCCGCTTTACGCAATTTCTCGTGGAGCCCTCTTGCACCCCATCGCGCTCCGCGCTCATGACGGGCCAATATTCCATCCGCAATGGACTGTCGCTCGCCACCATCCCGGGCACACCCAATACGCTCTCGGGCAACGCCTACACAATGGGCCAGCTTTTCAAGGACGCGGGCTACGCGACGGCCATCTTCGGCAAGTGGCACCTCGGCAGAGATCCCCAGAGCCTGCCAAGCGCGCACGGTTTCGATGAATTCTATGGCATCCCGCCGGACACATCGTGGAACGACGCCGTGACGGTGTCGCTGATCACGCAGACGCATTCCCTCGATGTGCCTGAGAGCGTCCTGGTTGAGAAGGGACCGTGGATCATGCAGCAGAAGGCGGGCGGACCGATGCAGCGCGTGAAGCCCTTCACGGCGGAGGTGAGGGCCGAGATCGACAATGAGCTGACCGCGAAGTCGATCGAATTCATGCAGCGGCAGGCCGCGGCTGGCAAGCCCTTCTTCCTCTACCTGCCGTTCTCGATGGGGCACGCGCCAAATTACCCATCCAAACAATTCGCCGGGAAATCGCGCATCGGCATCTACGGCGACAAGATGATGGAAGGCGACTATCACGTCGGGGAGGTGCTCGACGCTCTCAAGGCACTTAAGGTTGAGGACAACACCATCGTGGTTTTCGCCTCCGACAACGGGCCGTGGGGCTGGAGCGGGAAAGATTTCGGTATCTTGGGATCTCCCGACATGGGCAGCCCGGGCCCCTTTCGCGGCGAACTCGGCGAGGCCACCGAAGGCTCCATCCGAACCTTCTGCTTCATCCGTTGGCCTGGGCACATCGCGCCGAACACCACCTCCTACGCCATGTTCTCGATCATGGATTTCCTGCCGACCTTCGCGGCAATTCTCGGCAGGCAGCTGCCCACGGATCGCCCAATTGATGGCGTAGATCAGACGGCGGTGCTCTTTGGCAAGAGCGAGATGGGGGCACGCGAATCGCTGCTCACGTTTCTTGGGCCGGATCTAGTGGCCGCGCGATGGAAGCAATGGCGCATTTACTTCAAGGATATGCACTACACCGGCACAGGCCGGGAAATGCTCGGCGATGTATTCGTAGGCAGCTCCGGGCTGTACTACCCGCAGGTCTTCAACATCGAGATGGATCCGCATGAGGATCTTAACGTCGGCGGCATCCACATTTGGCCCCTGGAGTTCGCGTTTAAGACGGTCAAGGAGTACCAGGAGTCGCTCAAGAAATACCCGAACCCGCCCGCAGTCAACTTCACAAACTTTGGCGGGTCGCGCGATTAACGGCGTGGATCGGACGACGGTTGTGCTGGCAAGAGCGAATTGAATTCTAGGCAGGAAACCACAAGTGAATTTTCGAATTAAATTTACAGCCGGCATTCTCGTTAGCCTCTTCTTGGGATGCGCCTCATCCGTGTTGGCACAACAGAAGGGGTAGTGGGTGCCCGGACAGTTTGGTCTCAACGCCGGGGTGATTCCCGATCCCGGCATCACCTATGCCAACCTGGCCCTCAGTTACTCCGCCAGCCAATTGAATAACTCCAACGGAAACCGCATTCCCGGCATCACTGGGACCTATTCGTTCTGGGTGGATGAAAACATTATCTATTACGTCCCGAAGCACAAGTTCCTCGGTGGCTACTTCATGCCCTATATTGCACTCAACTGGGCGAGCGGTGAGTTGGTGGCTGACATTACCAAGGGAGCAACGAACCTTGGTGGTGCCGGAGGTGGATCGGGTTTTGCCGACACGTATGTCCAGCCATTGAACATGGGTTGGCACTTTGGAAAGCGAGTGGACTTCAACGCCGGATATTCCTTTACAGCCCCAACTGGCCGGTACACTGCGGGAGCGAGCAACAATGTGGGCTCCGGATATTGGGGAAACAACATCACGTCGGGCACCACACTCTATATCACCAAGAACCAAGGGACCACTGCAAACTTTGCCACCAATTGGGAAATCCACGGGCAAAGAACGGTCGCCAGCGTGCCGGCGGGTCAAACCAGCAAAATAACGCCCGGCCAGGCCTTCACCGATGAATGGGGAATTGGGCAGGTTCTTCCTTTGAAGAAGGATATGAGCCAACTGGCCCAACTCGGCGTGGTTGGGTACGACCAATGGCAGGTCTCGACTAACGGCGGCACTTACTTGGTGGCCGGACAACCCGTCGCCGCGAGCAGGGTTCCGTACTACTCAGTTCATGCAATTGGTGTTCAAGCCAATTTCATTCTGCCGGCGAAGGATTTCTCGACCTTCTTCAAATACTATGACGAATACCGCGCTCTAGCCCGTCCGGAAGGGCGCACCTTCGTATTCGGTTTTTCGTGGACGTTCCGGATTCCCAAACCAGCACCGGCCGCGGCACCGAAGTCGTAGGTAGAAATGAGCTCAACGACATTCGAGTTGGTGGAGTGAACGCGGATACGCATTTGGGCTGAACACTCCGGACGTTTCATAGAAATACGCTGTTAGTGCCTGATTAGTCGACTTGTAGGAAGTGATCGTCGATTCCTGCCGGTTGACGAGCAACTCGGAAGTTACCGTTGTAAACAGGCCAACTCACACGTAATGCCGGAACGGGCCTCATCCGGCCACCGTCATCGGACTTGCCGCGATTACGTACCAGTTGGGGATTTCTCGCAAGTAATCTCGCCTTAGTAAGGACGAGTCAGTTTCTGATTTGGCGGCGCCGCGCGGCAGATCACGCAGTGACACGCGCTGCCAGCTTGGGGCTAACAGCGCTTATTGTGTTCTTACGCTAGCCCTTGGCCGCTGAAACTTCCTCATACGCTGGGCGCGCCAGCAGAATCGCCAGCACGGCATGGAGAACGCACGCTGGCCACAGCAGGTAGCTGACGAAACCTCCGCCAACTCTGAGATAGCCAAGATAAAAAGCTGCGAGCAGGTTGTACGTGAACAGGGCTCGAATGGCCGACTGGGTAGCGTCACCTCCGCCCGGCCAACACGCCAGCCCCAGACAGAGCAAGGCAATTCCGGCTAACCTGGCGACAGCGATGCCGCCGGCAGAAAGATCAGTGCCCAAAAGCATTCGAGCGACAAAGTCGGGGACGGCGATACAGGCAGCTCCGGTTGCCGCCTCAATCGCCGCGGACAGCACTACGAGAGTTCTCGTTGCCATCGGTCACTCCAGGTGCGAAGCTTCTCGCCGCCTAGTCTTTCGCGCGGGCGACCGCGTCAGCAATGGCCGGAAGTTGCTCGCGCTCCTCCGTCGTCAACTGCTCCGGTCCGAGGTTAAAGGTGAGCTTGTTGATCGTGCCGGTGAACTTGAACGGAACATCGTAGCGATACTCCACCATCGCGACGCCGGTGCGCGTGTCCTGGCCGATGTCGAAGGTTTCGTCCTCCGGGAACGTGATCGGGGTGGTGTGTTCCATGGAATTCCTGGCCACCTCCTTGCCGTCCACGTAGAGAACGCCTGTCCCTCCCTTGCCCAAGCCTGGACCATCGGACTTAAAGTCGAAGACGATGGTGTGCTTGCCGGCGCCCAACTCGGGCCCTTCCCAGGTAGTGCGCTTGAGGTCGAGCAGGTTATAGAGAAACACCGGCTTGCCCCGACCAATTCCCAGTTCGCCCTGGCTCAGGAAGAGTCCATAGCCGCCAAAGCGCCCACCGTCGGTGACGATCATGCCTTCCGCACCACCTGCGGGGATCTCGACCTCGGCGGTAATGGTGTACGACTTGTTCAGGATGCTCGGAGCGCCGCTGTTGGGAACGCCGGTCAGTACTCCCGAGTAAGTGAAAACCGTTCGCCCCCCGTTGAGGTTCGGCTTCGGCGCATTCCAGCGCGTCAGCGATGAGTTGTCGAGCGGCAGCACGTCATGCTTCTTCGCCTCGGCGTAGAACATCTCCTGCATCTGCTTGAGTTTCTCCGGCATCTTGGCAGCCAGGTCGTTGGACTCGGTGGGATCCTCCTTGACGTTGTAGAGTTCCCACTTGTACCCGGTGATCACGTCGGGCGGCGTGGCCGTGCTTAGCTCCCACGGGAGCGTCGCCGGGGTCGTCGCCGCGACCCAACCGTCGTTGTAGATGGCGCGGTTGCCGAGCATCTCGAAGTATTGCGTAGTGTGTCGGGACGGGGCGTTGGTGTTCGCCTTGTCCCATGTGTATGCCATACTCACGCCGTCCATAGGTCGCTGCTTGATGCCGTTGAGCATATCCGGCTGCGGGATGCCGGTCGCTTCGAGGATCGTGGGCACGATGTCAACGAGGTGGTGAAACTGACGGCGGATGCCACCCGCGTCGTTGATGTGGCCGGGCCACGACATGCACATGCCCTGGGCCGTCCCGCCGTAATGAGACGCCACCTGCTTCATCCACTGAAACGGCGTGTCCATCGCCCACGACCAACCGGCCGCAAAGTGCGGGAAGGTCCGGTCGGATCCCCAGAACTCGTACCACAGCAGCTGATCCTTGACCGGTACGGAAATGCCGTTGAAGGTGGTGAACTCGTTGGGTGTGCCGTTGAGCATGCCTTCCGCGCTCGCGCCATTGTCGCCGCTGATGTAGATGATTAAGGTGTTGTTGAGCTCGCCCAGGTCTTCGACGGCCTGGATGACGCGACCGATTTCGTGGTCGGTGTACGCGAGGTACGCACCGTAGACGTCGGCTTGCTTGATGAAGAGCTTTTTCTCCTCCCAACTAAGCGAATCCCAATTCGGTAGGTCCTTTGGCCACGGGGTCAGCTTGGCATTGGCAGGCATGATCCCCAGCCGTTTTTGGTTTTCGAAGATGGTCTCTCGCAGTTTGTTCCAGCCGCCGTCGAACAGGTGCATGTCGCTGATCTTATTGATCCACTCCGGCGTCGGATGATGCGGCGAGTGAGTGCCGCCCGGTACGTAATAGACAAGGAACGGCTTGTCGGGCGCGATCTCCTTGAGCTGCTTCATGTACTGGATCGCCTCGTCGGCCATAGCCGTAGTCAGGTTCCAGCCGGGATTGCCTTCGAACGGGTAGATCGCCGTTGTATTGCGGTACAGGTCTGGCTGCCACTGGCTGGTGTCGCCGCCGACGAAACCGTAGAAGTACTCGAAGCCCATACCGTTCGGCCACTGCTCGAAGGGCCCAGCCTGGGTCGCCTCATAGAAGGGCGTGTTGTGGTCCTTGCCGAACCACGAGGTCGCGTACCCATTCTCCTTCAACATGGCGCCGATAGTGCCGTTCTCCTTCCTGATGATCGAGTCGTATCCGGGGAATCCAGTCGCGATTTCGCCTACCACCCCGAAGCCAGCCACGTGATGATTGCGCCCGGTGATCAATGCCGCGCGTGAGGGCGAGCACAGCGCCGTTGAGTGGAAATTCGTGTAACGCAGCCCGTCCTTCGCGATGCGATCCAGTGCCGGTGTCGGAACGACGCCACCGAAGGTGCCCGGCGCCCCGAAACCCACGTCGTCCGTCATGATGAGCAGCACGTTGGGCGCGCCCTTCGGCGGCACGACGCGCGGCGGCCACCACGCTTTCGACTGCGAGGCCCTTTCCTCGATCACCCCGCCGAACTTCGGATCGGGCGGCGGAAGCTGTTTTCCGCTGATAGTGGTAGTGGCATTGGGTGAACCCAAGGTGCCAGTGACCTGCTGTGCGGAAGCCAGACTCGCACCCACGACAAAGCTGCATACGGCCAGCGATCCCAGCGCCGCTTTTCGTACTCCTGCTCCTAAGTCCATACCTCCCACCTTTCACCGTGCGGATCAACTAGTATCTAGTTGCATAAGTTAGCGTACTGCGTATACTGTGCCCATGAAGACACACACGGTTACGCTGACACCGGAAGAGCAGGCTCATCTGCAAGCTGTAGCGCGCCG
>Ga0116111_1000286_pt1 | contig 43219 bp, 25 predicted proteins | sample June2015DPH_8_10_FD_89720 | JGI IMG/M metagenome (GOLD analysis project Ga0116111, IMG submission 89720) | Peatland microbial communities from SPRUCE experiment site at the Marcell Experimental Forest, Minnesota, USA - June2015DPH_8_100 | ecosystem: Environmental > Terrestrial > Soil > Wetlands... | reverse complement strand
TTCAAACGGCTCTATCGAAAGTGACCCGGCGAATCGACGTCTCCGCGCTTTCCCCACACTTGCGCGCCGGGTCACTCCCGATAGAGACCTAACGTTACCGAGGATCTATCTTGGCCGGCGGTCGTTTTCCAGGTAGGCGATTTTTCATTCCCAATCCGATCGCCACGCCTTCGGTCAGGTGAAAGTCATTGATGGGATAGGGACTTAGCAACAGTTATCCGAGCGCAGCACGTTTCGGTATCCAAGTTACAGAACCAGGCGGATCGCCTTGGCGTACGTCGTGCACAATTGCCAAGATTGTGAGCGAAGGTGACACTGCTGATTTGCCACCGTTTTCTGTCCAACGAGGTACGGTTCTGGCTGTGTGTGCTCACTTACAACTTAGGGAACCTCTGACGGCGGCTGGTGCTGCCCTGGAGGATCGACGGTTCACCGTTGACCAGCTTGCGGCAGCGGCTGGTGAAGACGCGTGGCCGATTGATCAAGTACGCTCGCTATTACTGGCTGCTCCTGACCGAGAGCTACCTAACGCGGCGACAGTTTGGAAGCCTGGTGCGGCGGATCGCCTCGCCGTCCTTGCCAGCCGCGTAGGCGAGCCGACGACCGGATCAGATTTCCGCGACGAGAGAGGCAGGGCGGCGGCAAAGTGTCGGAAACACGGGTTGAAAGAGGGGCGGTTGCGTTTTTTGAGGTTCTCACGAGGGGCACAGGTGGCCCCTTCCGTGGCCCATAGGAGCTCCTAGCACCGCAAACCCGATTCACACTTGCCATCAGCGGAGCTCATGCGTATATTACCGGTCGGACCGGAGGTCGATAATGGAAATTCCGGCTAAAACGATTGCTACTTGGCATAGTCCTTCTCGCCGACTGGGCTACTTGATCTGTTTCCTTGCCTTCAGTTTGTTCATTTGCTCAAAACAATCTCTATACACCAACGACGATTCGTTTATTGGCTTTCGATTTGCTGCCAATTTGGCTTCCGGCCAGGGGTTTTCGTACAACATCAGCCAGAGGGTGGAGGGTTTTACCTCGCCTCTTTGGATCTTGTTGTTGGCCGGTTTTTCGAAGGCTAGAATTGATGTGGTCTTTGCGAGCAAGCTCCTCGGGCTGACGTTTTCGGTTGTCGCACTCGCTTATTTCGGAAGACTTCTCACAGCTTTGTTACACCGCCCAGAGATTGCATTCCTTGCTTTGTGGATGTTCGGCACAAACCATCTGTTCCTCAGTTGGATATTTTCCGGCATGGATGTTGCGCTCTTCCTAGCCTGGGAGATTTCCTTTGTTTTTTTCTTGGTTAACGAAGATTTGAGTTTTGAGGCGTATCTCTACCGACTATCTCTTTGGACGGTTCTTGGTTTGTTGGTCAGGCCGGAAGCTTGGTTGATCAGCGGTATAGGGTGGGCGTGCGTGTTTGTCTTGCGGCGAAAGAAGCTGCAAGAAGCACGGGTTCGTAAACACTTATGGTCCGCCCTAGCCCTTGTGATCGGGGCTGCTTTCCTGCTTGAACTTTTCCGGGTGGAGTACTTCGGGGAGTGGCTTCCCAACACCTTTTATGCGAAGGCGTACTTCGGCCCGATTAGTTCGGCCGCCCGACGAGAGGGGTGGGGGAGGGGACTTCAATATTTGGGTCGGACTGCAGAATTCTTCGGGTGGGTCATGGTCGGGGCAGCCCTTTCGGGTCTTGCTCTGCTGTGCTCGAAGAAGGATTGGCGTTGGAGAGCCATCACAACGCAGACAGCTTTCCTCGGGATATACATATTTGCTGTTGGGGGAGACATTCTGGGCCTGCGGTTTGGGCTCTATCTCCTGCCCTTACTCATCTTGGGTTTGGGAGGGTTCCTGGACTTCCTTATGGGGGAAGGGGCAAAGCGGGCTGTCCCGATCGTGTGCGGCCTTCTAGCCTTGGTCGTGGCCGCCCAATCTATTTTCCAAGGCTCGGCTGCGCAATGGGATCCTTACTCACAAGGCGGTTACCAATACGTGAAGAATAACGCAATCGGCACGATGGAAGCGGATTACAACGCGGGATTATGCCTCTTGGCAATCGCCCATCGGGGGGACACACTGCTGACAGACAACATCGGGGCGGTGGGCTTCATATCTGGACTTCGCGTCCTGGACTCCCAAGGCCTCGTTAGTGATCGTATCGGACAATTGATCTACCGTGGGGAGGGAGGTCAACACATTTTTGATAGCTTGCTACGAGATCAGCCTGATTGGCTTTTATGCGGTTGGGACGAGAGCCAGGATTCGGGGACGACATATCGGTTTGCTGTGGGGCGCGATGGTCTTAATATCTCGAGTTTAGTGACCAGCGGTCGCTATTATCCCGTTGCAAGCTGGAGCGCCATTACCGGGTACCAGAGGGTGTTACTGCACGTAGCCAATCCATCCCAGTCTATGCATTAAACGCCAATTAACCCTCAAAGCTCGCGCCCGAAGCTCTGCACGCCCCGGGCATCGACCGTGTTCGCACTCATACAAACAATGATCTTGTTTCCGGGATAATCTCCCTGTTACAAGATCAGCCAGGCTTTCCCGGGCATAGTAGAGTAGGTTTGGAGTAGATCTCGTCGCACTATGGGAGACTGAAGGGCGGGGGGGGAGAAAGAGCGGTGTAAGAGAGGCAAACCATGATTGGAGATAAGGCAATCAGAATCGGCGATGATTTGCCGGGTCAGTACCGAAGAATGGTATGAGTAATGTCTGATTTCTCTCCCGATAAATGGAGTTATTGCGGAGCCACATTCTGGATCATTCACAAGGACCAAACCGCTGATTAATCTCGGGCCGACAAGCAAGGCGGTGACCTAAAGAGAATTTTGGTCGGAGAGCACCCGATGACGCTGGCCAGAATGTGCACCAGAAAACCTACGAATTGAACAATTAGGATTCAAAGTAGCCCACTACCCGGACGACACAACTGGGCTTCTTTGAATAAAATCGAACTGAGGAGGCTGCCATTGTGAAAGCATCCGGCTCATATTTTCCAAGGAGTGTGCGGATACCATACTGGAATCGAGAAAGGTCTCTCTACCCTACGGCTTCACTCGCGATCTTTCCCAGCGAGTGCCCGGCCGCCACAAACCTGCGCGATAGGCACTTCAGGCGAGGGAGGCTCATAAGTCACCGACCCGCCGCCGCGTATATTGTCCCGTCGTCTACCTCCGCAACGGCACGCAGCGCGACGAAGGGCTGCATGTCTTTAATTGAGGGAAATGCAAACCAGGTGTCCCCTTCCTTGAAGTAGGCCAAGTAGACATCATTTTCGCGCATCGTTTCCGCAAAATCCTCCATCTGATCACGGTATTCCGTGTTTTCTCTAAAGGTTGTCTCGACGATCTTGATGGGGAGCAGCGCGCAGAGTCTGTCGGTGTAGATGCCTATGGGCCATGGGAGGTTACTATAGAATCGCGCGTCCTTCGGTAGGCCGCGGATGGCCTCGAGCATTTTGGAATGCGTGTAGGTGGAGCTGGCGTAACCCAGTCCGTGCTCGTGGGTGCGGCGGGCCCATTGCGTCGCCCAGACCAGGAAACACACCGAAATGGCGACGCAGAATACGCTGGCCGCCGTCTTCGGCACTCCCGCCTCCAGTCTCTGGTACAACCGGCTCCCCTGGTGCACCACCAGAACGATCATCAAAGCGTGAATCGGGAGGAAATGGCGATTGCTGCCGATATAAACTTCCGCCTGGAGAAACGTCAAAGTCAGCAGCCATACAACGATGTAAGAGAGGATGTAGAGCAACGGGAGTGCCGACCAGAGATCCGTTCCCGGCTTGCGGAACGATGCGCGGGCGGCCGCCGCCAACACCACCAAAATAACTGCTGCCACGATCGACGCTCGAACATAGACATCCGCCCCCTCAAGATGGCCATTCGACGCCCAGGCGGAGATGCCGAGAAGAGTTTCCTTGACCAGGCCCATCTTTAGGACCGGGTGGAACCCCAGGTGGCGCCCGGTGGCCCCCTGGTCATAGCGCATGTTACGCAGCATCCACAAAATCATCAGGGAAGAGCTGCCCAAGCCGAAGAGGACCGCATCGAGTTGGCGCTTCGCAAAGGCTCTCTTCTCCCACAGGAGGATCGCGGCGAAACCCGCGATGACGAGGGCGGCTGCTGCATACCGGGTGGCGAACGCCAGCGCGGTCGCCGCGGCGGCACCAACCATAGAGCCGGGCGAGGGCCTCTCGAGGTAGTTCCCCATAAGCATGAAGGCCAGAAGCAAAAACAGCAGGGAGGTGGCGTCGGAGAGGAGAATGGCGTGATAGGAAAGCATATCGTAGGATGCGCAAGCCCAAATGGCCGCCTGTGCCGCCGCACCGATGGAATTACCGCACCCGCGATAGGAAATTGCTCCCATCAGCAGCACGTTGGCAAAGAAGAGGATTGCCCCCAGCCACCGAGCTCCCGCCAACAGGTTGACTTGGAACAGGCCGGGCAGCGCCAGCAATGTCGGGTAAACGAAGGGAAACAGGGGGACCGGATCGACATTCCCGTGAATATCGAGGATCGTGTATCCGTGTCCCGCCAGTAGCCGGCGCGCGAGCCTGAGATAAACGGTCGAATCGGAGTAAATCCCGATGCCGGGATGGGTTGCGTAGAGTATCGTCCAAGCACCCGCTCCCGCAATTCCAACGATCAGCAACGCGGTGTACAAGTCGCGTTTTCTGTCAGACATTCCAGACCTTCCCGGGCCCGTATGATACTTCGTTGCCGGGATCAACGCATAAGAATTGTCACGAGGCGTCCCGTCCACCCACGCGGACGTCCCGGCGGGCTGGAGGCGGCTCATTCAGCCGTCAGACCCCGCAGCAGAATTAGTGGGAGATCCGGCCCTCCCCCGAAATGGGATTCGAAGAGATTGCAGCGCGAACACCAGGTCGTCACACGACGTTTCCCTCAAGGCGACTTTGTATCGAAAGCGCGCCGGGCAGTGTCTCTGCCACTCCAGAGACTGGTCCCGTCGGCGCGCTTCCGATACAGCACTAAGACTTCCGGGGAGTCGGGGGGTGCACCTCAACGAATGGGGTGCTATACGGCCAAGACCACGGCGCTCATTTGAAGTGGCCGTTAAACGGCCAAATGGATTTCGTCACACAAAGTGCCGTGGAGCGAGGCAAATGGCGCCTGACTCGCCACTACGAGCAGCCCTCCCAACCCCACTACTTTCTGGGCATAGCGAATAGCGACCCACCGCCAGAATTCTGCAAAACCTATCCCACGGGCGTGCACGTCGCCATGACCGTCTATATAGACCTCAGTCAGTGCCCAACTTTGCAGAGACTCTGCTTTCTCCCCGCACAGCCGTTAAGAAACAGACGGGACCGCCCGCAGAACCCAGGCAACACCAGTACCCTGAGGAGTATCATAACAGCCAGCGAAACACGAAACGGAGGTGGTCCATGACTAGGCACGGTCCCACCCAAGCGCGTGCTGTTGCCCTGATGGTGCTGTTCGTCGTCACTCCCGGCATCATTGCACAGAGTTCAGCGTCAAGCCAACACCGGCCGGCGCCGCAGGGTGGAGCAAAGGTGATTACAGTTTGGAAAGTCGGAGACCCTTATACGGGCACCACGCCCGATACGGCCGTCCCTCCGAGCCTTGAACTCGCCGCGGAAAAACTGGGTTACGGGCTGAGAGCCGAAGCCTTCCCCATCCAAGGTTTCGCCAGTCTGTTTTTCCGCGCTTTCGAGAATGATCAGCCGCCAGACATCTTAGTTTTCAACAATTCCGGTGTTCTCGAAGGTATTTCGACGCCGATCGGAAGCTTTAGCGGCATAGGAACCGATCCAGCGATCCATGCCGCATTGGTGCGGGTTACTGAGTCACTGACGGCTCTCGAAGGGCGGGGTTGGGAGTACTTGATCCGCACCTCGCCGAACTTTGAGGCCGCACAAGCAGTGGCGTTACGACCGCCGGAATGCGCAGCCAATCAGGGGGCGGCGCTGCCGCCAGACCTTGGCGAAATTACCGTGCGGTCTGCCAGCGCTTATCTCGAGAACAGCCCCTCAGTCAGAAACTTCGAAGATCCTGACCGCCTTCACACTGACGTGACAGAGCAGAAGGAACGCCACGTGCAGACGATCAAGGCCTGCGGCTACTGGGGAACGGACCATCTAGCTTTCGTGCCAGCCATAGCGAGTTACACCTCGCCTGGGACGATCGGCTGGGTTAGCAGCCTGATGGTGTTCCGAAAACAAAGTGACCAGTGGCGCCTCATGGCAGCTAGCACCGATCCGGTCTCCAATAAGTCATTCGTGAGCCAAATACCAGCCGTGGTTCGTCTGATCACCAAACCCTGGACTCCCAGCAACGCCCCAGAGCCCCCGAGCCTCGTCTCGCCGCAGGACGGAGCATTCCCCGCTGCCGCTCCGGGTGCGCGGTTCGGCGATTTTAGCTGGCACCCCAGCCCATCGGGTGGCGAGGTGGCGGAGATTGCCGAGTTCGCTTACCACAACGATGCGCGATTGTTCGCAATTTTCTTTTCCGGACCTGCTCCGGCCACTGAGCACTGCTCGGCTGGTATGCTGTGGACTGCCCGGGGCATCTGGAGGTGGCGGGTTTGGTCGATCTCAGAGTCTGGGGGCGTTTCATTTTCGCAATCTCGATTCTTTACTGAGTAAGCTTGGCCGCAGCGGGCAGCGCAGAGGTAGGCGTGTTCTGCATTCCCATGCGGTTTTTTGTTGTTTCTGCGCGCTACCAGACCATCTGCCTCGCACCGCCTGGCGATTGTGAACTGTGTCTAAACAGTTGGTCACTTGGCTGGTAAGCCGAACCGTAGATGTGCCCTGTGCCCGCGCAGGGTTGCAGTAGAAGAATCTGTCATCAATGACTATCCGCCCCCGCCCCACCCGAGCCCGTATGGGACGAAAGCAATCACGACCCAGCGCACCGGCGCGATGACATTTTTCTCCCGGCTGCCGCAGAGCGGTTGCGAGGCAAAATGGGCGCAAGGATGGTGATTTCGCCCCGCTGGGGCTTGTGGGACTTCACTCGAACTCGTCTCCCCATAGCTCACGCTATGGGCTACGATCTTTCGCCCGCTGCGCGGGCTATAATTCAGGGGAGATATTATAGAAAAGAACCCTGATGGAGGGGTCGTGGGGGCGGTTTGCGAAGCGCCCCGGCGGAATCGCGCGAGAGAGGGCGCCATGAGGGCGGTTGGGGAACCGCCCCGGCGAAAACGTCGTGATGGTGGCCCACGGTTTTTCTTGAACCGCCTGCCCTTAACATCGGCGAACCGTTGCCCGTGCGCGGGAGACAGTGGGGCGCTATTCCGGTTGGGCAAGGCCCTTGGCGAGCGCGTTATCCAGCAAGCCCTTCATCTTTCGCGTCGCCTCTTCCGCCAACCGACCTTGTTCTTCACCCAGTTTTCCTTGCTGTTCGCCGAGTTTTCCCTGCCGCGCGCCCAATTCGCCTTGCTTGGCGCCGATTTCCCCTTGTTTCTCTCCGGCCTTGCCTTGGATTTCACCGAGCTTCCCCTGTAAATCTCCCAGGGCGCCCTGGAGGTCGCCTAATTCTTCCTGCGTGGCGCCACGCTTGTGGAGTTGGTCGAGTTGAGCCTGAACTTTCTGAAGTTCCGCCCTCAAATCCGGCACCTCCACCCGAACCTGTTCCATCTGCCTTCCGAGCTCCTCTTGCTGGTCGCCCAGCGCCTCCTGTTGACGGCCCAATTCCTCCTGCTGCTTGCCCAAGGCTTCCTGCGGCGCCCAATACGACTTGGCCTGCTGAACGGTCGCCGCGTCGCGAATGAGGTAGGCTTTGCCGTTGCGCCGGAACCAGATGAAGTCCGCATTGCTCTCGCGCCGCAGCGCTTTCAGGGGTTCGACTTCGATGTCCCGCCAGTACCCGCCCATGATGAAATCTTCACCGGAAGTAAACATCCAGGGTTCGCCTGAGTCCCCATACTTCCATTCGCTCACCGCTGGCCGAGGCGGCGCAGGCGCTCTCGGAGCCGGGGCAGGCGCCGGTCTCGGAGCAGCCGGAGCGGCGGGGGCACCGGGCGCGGACGGAATGGGCGGCGGAGCTTGCATCTCCGCCCATACTGGTCCTGCGGCGAGACTCGTCAGGGCGGCTGCCGGCACCCGCGCACCATCCGTGTGGAGCTTGTTCGCCGACACAGGTTGCGCCCCCGCTAGCAGATAGATCACGGGGGCGGCCATCAGTGCGAGCGCCACCCAAGCGGGCTTCCTGAGCCCCCCCGAAAGCCGCCGGCTCGAATCCAGAATCCTTTCCACTCTCCGTTGCGCTTGTTTTCCACTGGTCATCGCCACACCCTCCCATCGGACGCGTCCCACCGCGCCCTGCAAATCCTGATAAAAGCCCAGTAAGACCTTCGCATAAAAAACACGATCGGCCACCGTGCTCAGCGCCGCATCATCGCTTGCCTGCTCGGCCAGCGCGGCAAGATGCCCCTCGAGCCACCAGGCCAGCGGACTGAACCAGAAGACGCTGCGGTGAAGGGCCGCCAGCGCCCGGGTCAACGCGTCTCGCCTCACCACGTGCGACAGCTCGTGGGCAAGCACGGCTTGCAACTTCTCTTCGCTCCATTCGCGCCACGCGGTGGGAAACAGAATCACCGGATGCCACACGCCCAGCGTCACGGGCACGGCGACGACCGGGGATTCGGCGAGCTCAGGCGCCGTGCTGATGCCCCCACGCGTTGATTGGTTAAGCAGTGCTGCCAGCACCCGCCGGTCGCCTACCGGACGGCTCGAAAGTTTGACCCGCCTGCTGAAAAGAAAGCCCACCGCGACCTGCGCCAGCAAGATACCGGAAATCAGCAAGTAGCAAACGGCGACGACGAGCGGCCAGGAGAAAGTCCAGGAGCTCGCCGCGGGCTTCGGGGAGTGAATCTCGGCGGCCGGCGTTGCCGCAGCGGGGACCCGCACCGGTGAGCGGCTGACGAGCACCCTTATGCGGGAGGGTGCGGGCCCGATTGTGGGCGCGGGCGAGGGAACGGATCGCGTCGCCAGGAGATCGGGCATCGGCAGCCGGACCACGGGGGCAACCCGGGCAAGGAACGGCATGGCGAGCGCCGCGTAAAGCACCGCCGTCCAAACCGCCATGCGGAGGGCGGCATCCTTCACGCGCGCCGCTGCCAGCAACAGACCTGCCAGCACGGCTAGTGCCAGGGCGCGCAGTGCCGGCTCAGCGAGGCCGCGAAGCAGCAGCGCGCACAGATGAGAGGTGGAATCGATCATTCCTTGTCTCCTCTCCGGTGGGCAATGCGGCGGGCCAATTGTTCCAAATCTTTCTGCTTGAGCACCTTGTTCTCAACCATTCCCACCAGCAGTTGCTCCACCGAGCCGCCGCAAAAGCGGTCGATAATGTGTTGGACGGCGCGCGCCGCGAAATGCCTCCGCGGTTGTGTGGCTTGGTATAGAAAAGTTCGACCCTCCACTTTGTGGGTGAGAAGCCCCTTCTCTTCCAAGCGCCGCAGCACGGTACGAATGGTGGAATCCTTGAGGGCGCGCACGGGGAGCAGGGCTTCGCGGCAGGCCTCCGCCGTGGAGGCACCCTGCGACCAGATGAATTCCATCAGGAGTTGCTCGAGTTCGCCGAGTGCGCGGGGCCGTCGTGGGGATGTGTTAAGCATCGTAGCGTTACAATATGTAACATATGTGAGGAGGCTTGTCAAGAGGAATTTTCCGGGGTGTTTTTCGGGGTGACTTGGGCGCGCGCCTCCGCGGTTTTTGAACCGCGGTCGTAAGAATGAGTGTTCCCCCGAAAGGGAACAATATCCTTAGCCGTAGGTGAAACCTACGGACGGGAAGCAAGATGATTAAGTTTCGACCCCATAAGGGGTCGAACGAATTCCAATCAATGCCGCCAAGATCCGTAGGTTTCGCCTACGGCTGCCCACGGTATCCCGCTTCCCGGGAGTCGGACGCGGTGACGCGGCAACCCGCTCAGCTTGGCGCTTATGGGGCAACGCCCCCGGCAATTATCTCGTTCCCTTGCAGGGCCCGAAACACCGCCGCGGGGAATCGCGGCTAAGTCATCGGAAGGTGAATGGCACCTTGCAGCCCGGCGGTCTTTCGTTGCAGCCTCGCCAGGCGATAAGCAAGGCGCTCGGCATGGGGGGAGGGTGAATGTTGCTCGCGCAGGCGTTCGAGGGCGGCGACCGTGAACTCCATCGCGCTCTTGGGATTGCGCTCGCGGTGCTCGTAATGAATGGCCAACTCCTCGAAGGCTTCTATCGCCAGGGGTGACGGGCGCCGGGTGAGTTCGAGCCACGTCGCGATAGCCAATTCGTGTTGGCGTTGCCTCTTGTACTGCAAGGCCAATTGGTGCAGCGCGCGGGCCTCGATTTCATCCGGTAATCCGGCGGTGAGCGCGCGCTGGCACGTCGCGACCGACTGCTCCCTTGAACCCGCGACTTCCAACATCCGGCTGAGGCTGAAGAGGTCCACGGGAGAGTCGAGCGTGCCGGCGTCGCCCATCGCCCGTGCCAACTCCACGGTCACGGCGGCAAGCGTCATGATGTCGAGCGCGTTGTGGTAGAACACGGGTTGCAGGCCGCGCGCGTCGCCCGTGCGCAGGTAATCAAAGTAAATGCCCGGAATCTCCGAGCCGGCAACGTCACCCTCGCGCTCGATCCCCAAAACCGCACTTTCCAGGTCGGTGAGCTTGCAACTTTCGAGGCGCAGCCTCCACAGCCGCCGCGACGGGTGCAGGGCATCAAGGTGCGTTAATCGTCCGAAGGGGGACTTCAACCGCGCCAACGCGTAGCGCGTTTCGAGCAACGGCACATCGAAGGTCTTGCCGTTGTAAGTTACGAGGCCCTCGAAGGAGTCCAGTATTTCCGCCAGGGCGTGGAGGACGGCTTTCTCTTCTGGATAATCGCGCAGAAAGAATTGCCTGACTACGAATTGCGTTCCTTCAACCGTGCCGAGGCCAATGAGGAACGCGCAGGTGCCCGTGCCACCCGCGAGGCCGGTGGTCTCCGTGTCGAGGTAGACCATGCGCTCGGGCGCGGGCAGGGCGGCTTGAGGGAAAAGCAGATTCAGCGGGCTCAGGTCGGCAGTGGAGATGTCGCCAATGCGCAGCTTGCCGTAAGGCCGGCCAAACGGGAATGCCTGCCGGGCCGTAAAATATTCGCCTAGATCGTTTTTCTCGAGCACGCCTTCTACGTATTCTTCGATACCTTTGGCCTCTCGCTGTGCCGGAAGCTGGCGCGGCTCGGGGGGCTTATCCATTCGGCGCAAAAATTCCAGCGTCTGCTCGAGCTCGCGATCAGGGTCGCGAGGCGCCGAGGCTTTCTTGAGCTGGCGAAGTTTTTGGTCCAGGTTCATGGAAAAGAAAGCCAACAGCTTACAGCCTACGGACGACAGCCTACAGACGTGTTCGGCATCCGATTGAGGCTCACGAACGCAACGGTCCCCGGCGCTTTCCTGTGCCTTTCTTTGCGCCTTCGCGCCTTTGCGTGAAATTGTTTTGCTTTTCAAAGACCGTTAACAACCCTCGCTATTCCATCCTTAATGAGCTCAGTATCAAAGTTGATCAATAGGCCCTACTTCATGCCCGTCAATCGCAGGTATGTGAGCAACTGCTTCCGGTGCACTGGAGCTAGACTTCCGACCGACTTGATCTCGATGATAACTTTGTCCTCGACGATAAGGTCGGCGCGAAACCCCGCTACCGAGTGGACGTTTTCCCAGACGACCGGGATCGCCTGTTGTCTCACCACTTTCAGGCCCCTTTTCGTCAGTTCCTGCGCCATGACGGTTTCATAAACTGATTCGAACAGTCCAGGGCCAAGCGTGGTGTGGACTTTATAGGCAGCATCAACAATCTGTTTCGAGATTTCATTCTCAGTCATGGAAAAACATTTTCACGCAAAGGCGCTAAGTCGCAAAGCAGCATTTCGTTTAGATTTCCTGATATCGCAAGTTGCGCATTTGGGCCTCTAACGAATGTGGCGTAATAGCGACCACCCAAAATCGGTCACAATTAGTTTGGAGCCAGCATCTGCCGCAATATTTCCAGCGCCACTTCCTTGCCTTTTTCCCCAATTTCGCCCGCGGGGCCGACGCATGAGGGGCAACCCGTGGGGCAGGGGCACTCCGAGATCAGCTTATAGGTTTTCGCCAGCAATGAGTCGCTCATGCGGAAGAGCGGTTCGCTCAACCCCACGCCTCCGGGATAGGAATCGTAGAGATAAATATTGGGCTCGAAGATCTTGCGCACCACGGTACGCTTGCCCGGCTGCACATTGGGCGGTTCTGGTGGCTCGGGGGCAGCGCCGCCCTCGCTGGCGGGAGGTGCCGGGCTGAAGCCCGGCGCTACATCTGACGTTACTTCCAGTTCGGCATTCTCGCCCACGGAAGTTCCCAAATCACGAGCGTCGCACATGACCAGCAGCGTGGCAATAGCGCCCAGAGCGTTCGCGAGGCCGTTCACCCCGTCGAGCCGCTCGGTGGAGTTGTAAGGCAACGCGTCCATCATAGGCCGTGGCAGCGTCAACCAAAACGCCGTGGTGTGCATTTCCTGCTCGGGAAGCCTGAGTTCACCCGCCCCGACATTCTCCATCGTGTAGAACTTGATCTTCTTGAATCCTACCACCTGCGTGTTCACCTGAACTTCGCCGTGATTCTTGCGCGCGGCCCCGGCGGTGGCGGAATCAAAGGTCTCGAGGATTTTGATCTTGGTGTAGGAGATAGCGTCGGTGAAGTATTCGGAATCAACCTGGTGGACGTAAGCCTTGCGGTCGTCGTAGTCAAGGCGCTCAACGTGGTACTGCACGCCATCCTGAATGTAGATGGCCTTCTCGTGCAGCGTGGTGAGGGCGCTCGAGAAATCCGTCTCGCCGATCACGCGCGGCTCGTGGGTGTTGTCGACGATCACAAAGTTGTCAGAGGAAACGGAGCGCAGGCTGAGCGCGTCGGCGGGATAGCTCTCCGAGACCCAATGCCAGCCATCTTGGGTGTGATGCAGAAAGCCGGTCTCCTCGAGGTGCTGGCAAAGCCGCTTGAGGTCGAGCGCGCCGAACTTCTCGTCTTCGCGAAGAGGCAGCTCGAAGGCGGCGCATTTCAAGTGATTAAGCAGGATCAAGAGATTGTCAGGGTTCACGTAGCCATGCTCAGGCGAGCGGCCGAAGAAGTACTCCGGGTTCTGCACCATGAACTGATCGAGAGGGGCGCTCGAAGCGACGAGCACCGCGGCCGATGTCCCCTGGCGCCGTCCCGCACGGCCCGCGCGCTGCCACGTGGAAGCGATCGTCCCAGGGTAGGCGGCGAGTAGCGCCACATCTAGGCTACCAACATCGATGCCGAGTTCGAGGGCGTTGGTGGCCACCACTCCGCGCAATCGGCCGCTGCGCAGGTCGCGCTCGATTTCCCGGCGCTCCAGCGGCAGATAACCGCCACGATATCCCCGCACCGCTTGCGGCATCGCGGGTCCCAGGGAGAAATCCTCCTGAAGATAGGTCACCAGAATTTCCGTGGCCAGTCGGCTGTTGGCAAAGATGATGGTTTGAAGCCCGCGCGAAAGAAAGGTCTTGGCCAGCCGGCGCGTTTCATTCAAATATGACCGCCGAATACCGAGTTGCGGATTGACCACCGGGGGGTTGTAACAGATAAAGTACTTTTCCGCTGCGGGCGCGCCGTTGTCGTCAATCAGGGTTACATCTTCTTCCAGAATGCGCGCGGCGAGCTCCTGAGGATTGGCAATGGTGGCAGAGGTGCAAATGAACTGCGGGGTGCTTCCGTAAAAGCGCGCGATACGTTTGAGCCGCCGCAATACGTTGGCCAGATGACTGCCCAAGACACCGCGATAATAGTGCAGCTCGTCGATCACCACGTAGCGGAGGTTTTCAAAAAGGCGCTGCCACTTGGTGTGATGCGGCATGATGCCCGCGTGCAGCATGTCGGGGTTGGTGATCACCAGATTGCCGCGCGAGCGAATGGCCTTGCGTGCGTCCTGCGGCGTGTCGCCGTCGTAAGTGAAGGTGCGCACCTCGTCGCCGAGCTGCTCGGTCCACCAGTTGAGTTCCACCAATTGGTCCTGCGAGAGGGCCTTGGTGGGGAAAAGATAAAGGGCGCGGGCTTCCGGGTTCTCCACCAACTCGCTCAGGATGGGGAGGTTGTAACACAGTGTTTTGCCCGATGCCGTGGGCGTGACCACGACCAGGTTCTTGCCCTCGCGAGCCAGGGTAAACGACAGCGCTTGGTGCGTATAGAGCGAGGAAAAGCCGCGAGCCTTCAGAACATCTGCGAGCCTGGAAGGCAGAGAGGCAGGGAAGGGCGCCACGCGCGGTTCGCGAGCGGGAAAGTGGCGGATGGCCGTCACCCCGCCCTGGGCACGGGAGGCGCGGAACTTCTCCTCGATTTCCTTAAGCGCGCTTTCCACCGGGGCAAGGTCGTGTGCCTGGAAGCTTGCCAAGGCGTCGGGTTTGGGTTCCATCCTGTGTCCCTTCAATCGGCTGATCGAATTGTGGATAAACCGCTAATCGGGGCTACAAAGCACACTAGTCAGGTTGAATTGGTTTTGGGTTCACCCGATCTCCCGATCGTTCGATCATAGATTCGCCTTTTATTCGCTCACTCTAGCACACTCCAACGCCGGTTCCAAGTCATGATGGCGGGCACAATACGGTGGCAAAGGAAACTGAGCCGGTGCGGACAAAGAGTCGGTTGACATTGTCTTTTCATAATATGATAATCCCCCTGTGAGAGCAATGGTCTGCCTTGCGAACGATAAATACTGGCATGATATAGCCTTCTGCGAGGGTTTATGGCCACCACCACCGCGAATCATGTCCTGAAAGCCGAAGCGCTTTCCCGGGAGTTGCTTCTGGGCGCCTACCGAACCATCTTCACGTCGCGCCGCGTGGATGACAAGGAGATTCAACTCAAGCGGCAGAATCGGGCTTTTTTCCAGATTAACGGGGTCGGGCACGAGTGCATTGGTGTGGCAGCGGCCCTCCACATGAAGCCTGGTTACGACTGGTTTTTTCCCTACTACCGAGATCGGGCATTCTGTCTGCAATTGGGCACGACACCCTATGAGATGTTTCTGGCTTCCGTGGGCGCCAAGGATGACCCCGCCTGTGGGGGACGGCAAATGCCCTCCCATTGGGGATCGAAAAAACTGCACATCATAACCGGCTCCAGCCCCACTGGGACGCGCGTCCTTCATGCGGTGGGGGCGGCAGAGGCAAGCTGGTATTTTTCGCACATGCAGGAGGCTGCCGAACTCTCCGCCAACTTTCACGATGACGAAATTGCCTACGTTTCTTTGGGTGATGGCGCCTCGAGCGAAGGCGAATTCTGGGAGTCGCTGAATTATGCTTGCGGCCGTAGGCTTCCCGTCCTTTACGTCGTCCAAGACAATGGCTACGCTATCTCCGTTCCCGTCGACGTGCAGACTGCCGGGGGCAAGATTTCCGGCTTGGTCCGCAGCTTTCCCCATCTGCTGACGCTCGAATGCGACGGCACGGATTTCCCCGAGAGTTACGAGGCGGCGGGCAAGGCGGCGGAATACGTACGTCGGCGCAAAGGGCCGGCGCTCGTTCACGCGCACGTGGTGCGCCCATATTCTCATTCGCTCTCCGACGACGAGCGGCTCTATAAGCCGGAGGAGGTACGTCAGCAGGAAGCGAAGCGTGACCCTGTAACCCGCCTCGCCCGTCTCCTGGCGGAGGAAAAGGGAGTCACGGAAAGAGAGTTGAAGGAAATCGAGGCGGCGGTCGAGCATGAAGTCCGCGAGGCTGCCGACCGCGCCCTGGCGGCCGAGGCAGTCTCGGCGAAAACCGTTCTTCAATATGTTTACTCCCCCGGTGTGGATCCCACTTCCGAGCACTTTGATCATCCGCCGAAGTTTCACGGCGAGCCCAAGACCATGGTGGATCTCATCAATATTTGCTTGAAGGATGAGATGGCTCGCGATCCGCGCATCCTGGTTTTCGGCGAGGACGTTGCCGATTGCAGCCATGAAGGCGATTTGACCAAGGTGAAAGGCAAGGGCGGGGTTTTCAAAGTCACCCATGGCTTGCAAAGGCAATTCGGCAGCACGCGTTGCTTCAACTCGACGCTGGCGGAGGCAAGTATTGTAGGTCGCGCGATCGGAATGGCCACCCGGGGGCTGAAGCCGGTGGTGGAAATTCAGTTTTTCGACTACATCTGGCCGGCGATGATGCAAATCCGGGATGAGCTGACGATGCTGCGCTGGCGCTCCAACAACGCCTTTGCCTGTCCCGTGGTCATTCGCGTGCCGATTGGCGGATATCTGGCGGGGGGCGCCATCTATCACAGCCAGTCCGGCGAATCGATTTTTACCCATCTGCCGGGGCTGCGTGTGGTGATGCCGTCCACCGGTCTTGATGCCAACGGCTTGCTGCGCACGGCGATCCGCTGCGACGATCCCGTGCTGTTTCTCGAGCCCAAGCACCTGTATCGGCAGACCCACAACCGCTCGCCCTACCCCGGAAGGGATTACATGATTCCCTTCGGCAAAGCCAAGCTGGTGCGCGAGGGGACGTCGCTGACCATCGTGACTTACGGGTCGCTGGTTGTTCGCGCCGTGCAGGCCGCCAAGACTCTGGAGCAGGATGGAATAAAGCCGGAGATTCTGGACCTGCGCTCGCTGAATCCGTACGATTGGGAGCTGATTGCCGCGTCGGTGAAGAAGACCAACCGCGTTCTGGTTCTTCACGAAGATCATATTTCCTGGGGTTATGGCGCGGAGATAGCGGCCCGCATCGCCGACGAACTCTTTATGTTTCTCGATGCCCCGGTCCGCCGGCTGGCGGGCAAGGATGTCTTCATTCCTTACCATCCTGTCCAGGAAGACGCCGTGCTTCCCCAACCCGCTGATATTGTGGAGGCGGTGAGAGCGCTCGCGGCGTATTGAAGAGAAGGTTTCAGGTATCAGGTGTCAGGTATCAGGTAAGGGTAGCGCGGACCTGTTCTGTAGGTCCGCGGCTCGTCCTCTAGGGGGAAGGAAAAGCCGCGGACCTACAGAACAGGTCCGCGCTACGCCTACTCGCTCGGGGCCGCAGATACAACACGAAAGGGATTACCCGATTCCGAGCTCATCGATCTTCTCAAGCGGTGTTCCACATTTGCGGCAGATGACCGCGCCGCAGTCTCCGCACACCAGAGGCTCTGAAACTTCGGCTTCGCAAGTAGGACAGTAAAGAGATTCGCGCTCGTCATTCTTCAATTCTGCCATTCGTATCCCCGAAAAAGATCCATCATGCCGACAGCTTTTTCCGCAAAGCTTTGATGGAGTGCGGTCCGCCAGCCTACGGACTGCCGTTTTCCTCCACGCGAGCTTGCTCGCCGACTGCTTTTGTAGCGCCGGGCCTTAGCCCGGCATGTGCCGCCCTAAAGGAGGGCGCTACGAAAGCCCGTGCTGAACCAAAGTTCAGCGCTACCGACCCGCCAGTAAACTGGCTGATAAAACAGAGGAAGCCACTCCGTCCAGTCGCCCCAAAGCTCGGTCAGCTTCTGAAAGCAAGCGGACCAGTTCCTCATCCATCCGGATTGGCGGTTCGGGCGGCAGGGGGGAGGATATGAATGCCAAATAGCCGGTCGGTTGTTTCAGGTATTGGCCTGCTCGCATCATAAGAACCACCCTATAAGCCGCTTATTGAAGTTAAGTGAAATAAGGGTTCACAAGCTTGGCCGTTATTATACTAAATGCGTTTTTCTATAACAAACTTACCCATAGCTAATCTCCTTGACCCACCCTTTCCTACTTGTCGCGGACATAGTGCCCGATTTGAATAAATCGGCGTTTCGCTGCATTTTCCTCTTGTAGTAGATGATCTATGGGAGTATAAGGGCAGCATGCCAAAGAAAGGTTCACCTCCGCTGGAAGGCGAGCTGCTCCAGGGCACGCTCGACCTGTTGATTCTGCAAACGCTGGTATTGGGCCCCGGGCACGGGCACACCATCGCCTACGCCATCGAACACCGCTCGGAAGATGTCCTGCAAGTCGAGCACGGGTCGCTTTATCCGGCCCTGCACCGCCTGGAGGACCGCGGGTGGATCGCCTCGTTCTGGGGGACTTCGGAAAATAACCGCCGGGCGCGCTACTACCGGCTGACGCCCGCGGGCCGCAAACAATTGGCCCAGCAGACCAGCCGCTGGGATGAACTGGTGCGTGCCATCAACCGCGTGCTGCGCCCGGCCGAGGAGTGAGTAAAGGCAGTAGGCAGTGGCGAGTAGTCAGTTGTCAGTCTTCCGTTCTCAGAGAACCTTCATTCGGTCTCCGTTTGTTACGGAAGACTGACGACTGAGAACTGAATGCTGAGGACTCACGTCGCAAAGCAGGACGGAGTAAATCATGAGTTGGACACGATTCTTTTGCCGCCGCTACTGGGATGAGGAGCGGGCGCGCGAGCTGGACGCGTATCTCGAAGCCGAGACCGACGAGAACATGGCCCGCGGCATGTCGCCGGAAGAGGCGCGGTATGCCGCGCACCGCAAGCTCGGCAACACCATGCTCATCCGAGAGGAGATCTATTGCATGAACAGCCTGGGCTGGCTCGAAACCCTTGGGCAGGACCTGCGCTACGGCCTCCGCATGCTGGCGAAGCACCCTGGTTTCACGGTCGTGGCGCTGGTCACCCTGGCCTTTGGGATCGGAGTCAATACCACGATTTTTAGCCTGGTGAATACGGTTGTCCTGCACCCTTTGCCCTACCCGCAAGCCGATCGGCTGGCACGGATCGACTCGACGCGCGCAGCTTCCATGTCTCCTGACGTGGAAGGGGACATTCGGAAGCAAAGCCGTACGTTCGACTCACTCGGCAGTTGCTCTTTCAATCCGATCAGCGTGATGTTGAGCGGCGCAGGGAAGGCAACGCGCTTGAGAGAGGTGGATGTTTCTCCTGAAGTTTTCGCGGTGCTCGGTGTCCCTCCTCTGCTCGGGCGAACCTTCCTGCCCGATGAAGCCATGCCGGACGGCGGCCAAGTTGTGGTTCTGAGCTACGCGGCCTGGCGAAAGTACTTCAATTCCGACCGCGGAGTAATTGGGAGAACGATCAATCTGAGTGGCAAAACCCACACGGTGGTCGGCGTGATGCCGCCCGGATTCAGTTTCCCCAGCCGGCTGGTGGATGTCTGGCTCCCGCCCAGTTCGACCCTCTCTGCGGCGTCGAAGCAAATGGCCGGCATCGAAATCGGCGTCGGCCGGCTCCGGCCGGGCGTGAGCACAAGCCAGGCGCAAGCGGAGCTGAACGTCATCGCCGAGCATCTCGGGTGGCAGTCCATGACGGGCGAAAAACTGGATTTGCGCGTGGCGTCTCTGCAAGAGCAAACCGTGGGGCCGGTGAAGAAACCCGTGTTGATCCTGCTGGGCGCGGTCGGGTTGGTGCTCTTGCTTGCCTGTTCAAACATCGCGAACCTGTTGATGGCCAGAAACGCGCGCCGGCGGCGGGAAATGGCGGTGTGCGCGGCGCTGGGAGCTTCTCGCCTTCGCCTCATGCGCCAACTGCTGACTGAAAGCCTACTTTTGGCATTCCTGGGCGGCTGCCTTGGTCTGGTCGCGGCGCTGGGCGGCATCCACCTCGTGCGGATACTCGCACCTCCCCGGCTTCCCCGCCTCGAGGATGTCAGGATCGACAGGTGGGTGCTTGCATTCACGCTCGTGGCTTCTCTGCTCACCGGAATGGCGTTTGGGATTCTACCTGCCTTTGCGGCCTCTAAACCCGACTTGATCGAGTCGCTGAAGGAAGGAAGCATGGCGTCAAGAGCGGCGTTGGGGCCTGCGCGCCTCCTTAAGACGCAAGGTGCGCTTACGGCCTGCCAAGTGGCCCTGGCCACCATCCTGCTGATCGGAGCGGTGCTGGTGGTGCGCAGCCTGTCGCACCTGATGAGTGTGTGCCTGGGTTTTGACCCCCAGCGCCTGCTGGTGGTTGAGTTGAACGACCTTGACACCATGCGTCTTAGTAGTAGAGACGCAATGACGCTTTTCTATCAAAGAGTTTTGGATGAAGTGAACGCGCTCCCGGGGGTTGAGTCGGCGGCTCTCGTAGGCGCGCCTCCAATGTCCAGAGGAGGGTTAATAACGTACGTTTACAGAGAAGGTGAGGCAGTAGTGCCCAGTTCGCATGAGGGCGTCGAGCGTGATCTTCAACTCCTTCAGGCTGGAGATTCGCGCACGCGCCTCACTCTTATCCAATTTGTTAGCCCTCGCTACTTTGCCACCATGAAAATTTCTGTTTTGCGCGGTCGCGCCTTTACGGAGGCTGACCGCTATGGCTCTCCCCCCGTGGCCATATTGAACGAAAGCCTGGCCCACCGCTTATGGCCCAATGGTAATGCCATCGGTAGGAAGCTCAAAGTGCAATGGAGGGATAGCCCGTGGTGCGACATCGTGGGCGTGGTTGGCGACTCCCGGGATGACAGCCCAGAAAAGGAGCCCGGCCCGGAGGTTTACCGTCCCAACCTTCAAGCGCGCGACCTGCAAGGCGCGTTAGTCGTCCGCACCATCGTTCCCCCGCAACGCTTGAGTGGCGCCATTATCAATCGAATCTGGTCTGCCGACCGGGACCAGGGCGTGGACTCCGTGATGACAATAGATGAGATTCTTTCACAGTCGGTAATAGCGCCGCGCTTCCATGCCGCCTTGTTCAGCTTTTTCGCGTTCCTGGCGCTGCTCATGGCGAGCGTCGGCGTCTATGGCGTGGTTTCTTACTCGGTCAGCCAGCGGACACATGAAATAGGGATCCGCATGGCGCTCGGCGCAAAGTCCAGCGACATTCTCAGGCTCGTCATCGGGCAGCAGATGATGATGACGCTGCTCGGGGTAGCAGTCGGCTTGGGCGTCGCCTTTGGCCTTACCCGCATGATTTCGAGCATGCTCTATGGCGTGGCGCCGAACGATTTGAGCACATTCGTGGGCGTGCCCATTGTCCTTGGGATGGCCGCCCTGGCAGCGTCGTACATCCCGGCGCGCCGAGCTCTTGGTGTTTATCCCTTGAACGCCTTGCGGCAGGAGTAATACGTGGGTAACGCGGACCGTGCGGACGGTTTGGAGCTGGGAAACAAAAAACTTCTGCCGCAGATGAACGCGGATGGACGCGGACAAGAGCATGCGTTGCAGAGGACGCGCACATTGCACTCCGGCGCGGGTGTTCTTGATTTCATCAGCGTTTATCCGCGTCAATCAGCGGCTTGTAACTCTTTCATGGTTTCTTATGCCACCATCCGGGATCCGCCAGACCGAACGTTCGTTCGTTCGTGATTGTTGCTTGTGAGCTTTCAATCGCCAATCATCAGTCGCCAATCCCCAATCGCAAGTGCAGGTGCCAGGTGCCAGGGGATTGCGGCGCGGGTCGGAGCTGGGTAGCGCGGGCCTACGTTCTTCAGGTTCGCGGTTCTTCTCAAGCAAAGCCGCAGACCTCAAATACGGAGGTCTGCGCTACACGTGCCGATAACTGATAACTGAGAACTGATGGCTGAAAGCTGACAATTGAGAGCTACCTATGATTTGGACTCGATTCTTTCGCCGCCGCTATTGGGATGAGGAGCGGGCGCGTGAGCTCGGAGCGTATCTTGAAGCCGAGACCGAGGAGAACATCGCCCGGGGCATGTCGCCGGAAGAAGCCCGCCACGCCGCGCACCGCAAGCTCGGCAACACCACGCTGATCCGTGAGGATATCTATCACATGAACAGCCTCGGCTGGCTGGAAACCCTCTGGCAAGATCTCCGCTACGGCCTGCGCACACTGGTGAAGAATCCGGGCTTCACATTGGTGGCGGTGCTGACACTGGCGCTCGGCACCGGGGCCAGCACCGCCATTTTCACTGTCGTCAATTCTGTGTTGCTCCAGCCTCTTCCCTATCCCCATCCTGATCAGCTTTTCTTGATCCAATCAGGTGCGCCAGGTCGGGGCTTCGGCGCGCTCACCGACGTCGAGTACGGAGAGTATGAGAAGCAGAGCCGAGCCTTCGAGCACCTCGCCGCGTTCAGTGCGGGAATCGCCAATCTCACCGGCGCTGGTGAGCCTGTGGTGGTGCGCCGTTGCGAGGTCACGGCGGGTTTCTGGCCGATCCTGGGGGTCGCTCCCGCGCTGGGACGAACCTTTTTCCCTGGAGATGAGAAGGGCCCTGGCCGGGACGGTGTGGTGCTAAGCGACCGCGTTTGGCGTGGGCAGTTTCATGCCGATCCGGGAATCATCGGGAAAAGCCTGACTCTGGACGGGACCGCTCGCACTGTCGTGGGAGTGATGCCTGCCGGCTTTGCCTTTCCCTCTGAGCAAGGCGTCTGGTCGCTGGCATCTCTCGATCCACTGAAGTTCAAGCTCGCGCGGCAGGCAGTCCTGGGGCGTTTGAGGCCTGGCATCAGCACGCGGCAAGCCCAGGCCGAGATGGACGTCATTTCCCGCCAACTTTTTCCGATTAAGGAGCGTGGGCAAACCCTGCGCCTATTTCCCCTGCACGCATATGTAGTGGGTGATGTGGGGCGCTCTCTCCTCGTGCTTCTGGGCGCGGTGGGATTCATCCTGCTGATTGCGTGCGCTAATGTTGCCAACTTGCTTCTCGCGAGGGGCCTCGGCCGCCGAGAGGAGATGGCAATTCGAGCCTCATTAGGCGCGGGTCGGTTGAGGCTTATCCGCCAATTGGTCAGCGAAAGTATAACGCTTTCTTTCTTCGGCGGAGCGTTAGGGTTGCTGATGGCGGCTTGGGGAGTCCATGTTTTTCTCTCATTGGTTCCACCCGGGGATATGCCTCGCGTCCCGGAGATCCATCTTGATGGGTGGGTACTGGCATTTACTGTGCTGGTTTCCTTGCTGACCGGCGTTATGTTTGGCATTGCTCCCGCCATTCACCTCTCCGGCGTGCCATTGAGCCAATCGTTACAGCAGGCAGGGTTGCAACGGGTTACGGGAAGCGGTCAACGTCTGAAGAACGCGCTGGTAGTTTCGGAACTGGCGTTCGCGCTGGTATTGCTCATCGGCGCAGGTTTGCTGATTAAGAGCTTCATCCGTCTCCGGTCGGTAAATCCCGGATTCCATCCAGAAAACGTTCTCACTATGACTGTCATCCCCCCTCAGAATTGGTCGCTGGAGCAACTGAAGAGTTTTCATCACCAGGTGGTAGAAAAACTTGAGACTCTGCCCGAAATCAGTTCTGCTGCCGCGTTGAACTGGCTCCCGTTCGGTCATGCACTTGTTAGTACGAGTGTCGGAGCGGAGGGCCAGGATATCTTAGACCAAACTGTCGCCTGCCGGGTCGGGGTGAGCCATGATTACTTCCAGACGATGGGAATTCGCCTATTGCGTGGCCGATATTTCAATCCCTGGGATAACGAGAAGGCTTCGCCGGTTGTGATTGTGAGTCGAGCGACTGCGAACCGCGTCTGGCCGGATCAGAACCCGCTCGGTAAACGAATGTACTTCAAGCCTCACCCGGGCCCGCAGGATTGGCTGACCGTTGTTGGGGTGGTTGAAGACGTGAGGCAACAGAGCCTTGCGGAATCGCCGGACCTGACCGTCTACCAGCCCTACTTGCAGGTTTCGGACCCCGTTTATCTGTCCCACATGGTCTACCTCGTTCGCACCCCGGCCAACCCTACCAGCATTGCCGCGCTCATGCGCGGACGGCTGCATGAGGTGGATAAGGACCAGCCGGCTTATGCGGTCGAGACCTTGCAGGACTTAATCAGCGGCTCAGTAGCTGAGCCCCGCTTCTATTCGAGGCTGTTAGGGATCATTTCCGCCGCCGCCCTGCTGATCGCGGCCGTCGGGATATACGGCGTAGCGGCATTTTCTGTGAGCCAGCGCACGCACGAGATTGGAATTCGCTTGGCCCTCGGGGCGGAACGAGCCCACATCTTGCGGATGGTCCTTCAGAGTAGCTTGCGTCTGATTTTGGTTGGAGTAGGGCTCGGATTGTGCGGCGGGGTCGCCGTCACACGTGTGCTCCAAACCTTCCTGTTTGAGGTGAAACCGACCGACACCGCAACCTTTGCCGCTGTCTCCGTGCTGCTAGCTGCCGTGGCACTGCTGGCTACTTATATCCCCGCCCGGCGTGCGACCAAGGTCGATCCCATGGTGGCGCTGAGGTATGAATGAAGCGATCAGCTTTCAGCTCTCAGCTAAAGACCCGGTGGGCCAGGGGGCCGTAGCTGATCGCTGAGAGCTGAACGCTCACAACTGACGATTGAGAACTGAATACTGAGGACTCAAATGATTTGGACTCGATTCTTTCGCCGCCGGTATTGGGATGAAGAGCGGGCGCGCGAGCTTGAAGCGTATCTCGAAGCCGAGACCGATGAGAACATTGCACGGGGTATGTCACCGGTAGAGGCGCGGTACGCCGCGCATCGAAAGCTCGGGAACACCACGATAATCCGCGAGGAGATCTATCACATGAACAGCCTCGGCTGGGTTGAAGCCCTCTGGCAGGACCTTCAATTTGCCGTGCGGATGCTGCGCAAGAATCCCGGTTTTACGGCGGTGGCGGTTCTGACCCTCGCGCTCGGCATCGGCGGCAATGTTGCCGTATTCAGCTTGCTCGACGCGGTCATGTTGCGCCCGCTTCCCTACTCGCAGCCAGACCGGCTGTACATGTTTTTTCCCGTTGATGTGGAGTCCCATCACGCTCAAGTTGCGTCGTCTTACCCCAATTTTCAGGACTGGCATGAACAGAGCCGCACATTCGAGGCCATGGCCGGGTACCACGAAGGGTCTTTCAACCTCACCGGCACGACAGAACCCGAACGTTTGGATGGCTTAAGTACTACGCCGGGGCTCTTTGCGTTGTTGGGGATTCCCCCGTTGTTGGGCCGCGAGTTTAGCCCCAACGACGACCCGCACGTCGTCTTGTTGAGCTACGAGTTGTGGCACAGGCGGTTCGGAGGCGACGCCGGGATCATTGGCAGGTCGATCCATTTGGAGGGCATTGCATTCACGGTGCTGGGAGTCTTACCTCCGCATTTCAGTTTTCCACCTCAACGGTGGGAAGGTATTCCGGAGGTTTTCGTGCCGGTCATTCCGAACCCCGAGCGTGGCTGGCACTATGTACGGGTGATCGGACGCCTTGCCCCCGGCATAACCGAGCAGCAGGCCAGGACGGAGATGAACGGAATCGCCGCCCGCCTCGCGCAAGCCTATCCCCGCTCGAACCGCGACCAAGGAATCCGTGTTGGCCAGCTCAGCCAATACGTCGTTTCCGATGTGCGCCAGACGGCGTGGGTCCTGCTCGGGGCTGTGGCTTTCGTGCTGCTCATCGCTTGCACCAACGTGGCCAACCTGCTGCTCTCCCAAGGAGCGACGCGGGAGCGCGAGATCGCCATCCGCACCGCTGTGGGAGCGACGCGGTCACGCATTGTACGGCAGTTGCTCACCGAAAGCCTGCTGCTGGCCGGTATGGGGGGCACCCTGGGTATCGCTTTGGCATATTGGGCGTTCCCGCTACTTGGGTCCGTCGTACCTCAGCACACCTCCTTCTTCACGCGTGTCCATGATGCCGGATTCGAGCTCAACTCCACGGTATTCGTTTTCACGGTGCTTCTGTCCGTGCTGTCGTGCGCTCTGTTCGGATTGTTGCCGGCCTGGAGATCCACCAGGCCCGCGCGGAGCTCCGGCGCGACCTTTCGCACGGGCCGCATTCGCGGCGCCCTAATCGGACTGGAAGTTGCGTTGTCCTTCGTTTTGCTGGCAGGAGCGGGCCTGATGATGAAAAGCTTGGTCCGCCTGCTGGAAACCGACGTTGGGTTCCGGACGGAACGGTTACTAACCCTGGATGTTAATCTGGCCGGCGAAAAGTACTCTTCCGCGGAGAAACAGGCGGCCTTCTATGGACAGGTGCTGCAACGGCTCGAATCCCTGCCATCCGTGGCCTCAGTTGCCGCGACCGTGGACCTGCCGTTGACGAGGTCCGAAACTAGGAACGGGTTCGAGATTCCGGGACCCTACCCGAGGCAGGGCTTGGCAGGCTATCATGCCGTGAGCCCCGACTACTTCCATACCATGGGAATACCGCTGTTGAGCGGGAGGGAGCTTTTGACCGCCGACTCCGCACGGTCACCGCTAGTCGGTGTTGTCAACCGCAGCTTGGCCCAGAGGTACTGGCCGGAAGAAGATCCGATTGGTAAGACCATAATAGCTTCCCGCGCCGTCGTGGTGTCGACCTCGAAAGGATCCAGTGTCGAGTTCAGGCCGCAGGAGCTCGAGATTGTTGGAGTCGTGGGTGACGTCCGGCAACTCGGGCTGGACGTGCCGCCCGACCCTGAACTTTTCATGCCGTACACTCAGTGGCCCTCGAACGAGATGGCCCTGGTGCTGCGGACCGCATCCCAACCCTCCTCTCTGATCCCTGCGGTCAAGAAAGAGATCTGGCGAGTGGACCCCGACCAGCCAGTTACCGATATTAAGACCATGGATGAACTGGTTTCCACCGAAGCGGCGGGGAGACGGTTTGTGCTGCAATTGATAGGAGTTTTTGCCGCGATCGCCCTGGTGCTGGCGGCCGTCGGGATTTACGGCGTGGTTTCTTACGGCACGCGGCAGCGGACGCATGAAATCAGCATCCGCATGGCCCTCGGCGCCCGAGTGCACCAGATTCTGTGGTTGGTTGCTGGCCAAAACGCTAAGTGGCTCCTGATCGGAATCACGACCGGCGTTGCCAGCGCTCTTGCTCTGACGCGACTCCTGGCCGCATACCTCTATGCGGTTCGGCCCACCGACCCGCTGACCTTTATTGCTGTTTCGTTGCTCCTGTTCGCGGTGGCCATGATTGCCGTTTATATCCCCGCCCGCCGCGCGACCAAGGTCGATCCCATGGTGGCGCTGCGGTATGAGTAGAGCAGTGGATAGTGGCGAGTGGTTAGCGGGTCGTTGTCCGTTTTCAGTTCTCAGATAACCTCATCGCGGAGTTCGTAACTGAAAACTGACGACTGAGAACTGAATACAGAGGACTCACGTCGCAAAGCAAGACGGAGCAACTTATGAGCTTGAGTCGATTCTTTCACCGCCGCTATTGGGATGAAGAGCGAGCGCGCGAGCTGGACGCGTATCTCGAAGCCGAGACGGATGAGAACATCACCCGCGGCATGTCGCCGGAGGAGGCGCGCTATGCTGCCCACAGGAAGCTCGGCAACACCACGCTGATTCGTGAGGAGATCTATCACATGAACAGCCTTGGCTGGCTCGAAACCCTCTGGCAGGATCTCCGCTTTGGCGTGCGGATGCTGTGCAAGAATCCGGGCTTCACCGCGGTGGCCGTGCTGACACTGGCTCTGGGAATCGGGGCCAATACCACAATTTTCAGTGTCACCAATGCGCTCTTGCTCCAGCCGCCCGCCGGGATTGAACGGCCTGATCAACTTGTGCTGTTATTCCGCCGCTTGGCTCACAACCGAGTGGAGATGAATGTCTCCTATCCAAACTTCAGTGACTGGCGCGATCAGAACCGAGTCTTTTCCGGGCTCGCGGCTTACAAGACCATTTGGCTGGGGCTTAGCGCCGAAGGCGGGAGCGGGCGCGTTCAAGGTGCAATGGTCTCCGGGAACTACTTTGACGTTCTGCGCGTCAGGCCCGCTTTGGGCCGCACCCTCTTGCCGGAAGACGACCGGACCCCCGGTGCCTATCCCGTAGCCGTGGTGAGTTACGGGCTCTGGCAACGCCACTTTGGGTCTGACCCTGGAACAGTGGGAAGAGAGATTCGAATAAATGGGCATGCCTTCACGGTGGTCGGCGTCGCACCCAAAGGGTTCAAGGGTACAGTCGTAGGAGAGCTGCCCGAAATCTGGGTGCCCATGATGATGGAAGGGCAAGTGACGCCGCAGGATTGGCAAGGATGGATGGGTAAACGAAACTGGAGCATGATCCAAGTTATTGGCCGCATCAAGCCGGGTGTCAGTCTGGAGCAAGTGCAGGCCAACGTGGACACCGTGGCGCGTCAGCTCGAGCACGCTTACCCCAAGGAAAACAAGGGCGTGGGGATAGCCCTGCTCCCCAAAATCACCCTTTATCCATGGGACCGGGTGAAGGTCGTCCAGTTCGGCGCACTGCTTACCGCAGTCGTCGGCTTGGTCCTGCTCATCGCCTGCGCGAACGTAGCCAGTTTGCTGCTGGCGCGAGCCGCGGGACGGCAGAAAGAGATCGCCCTGCGTCTGACCCTCGGCGCCAGCCGCGCCCGAGTTATCTATCAACTCCTCACGGAAAGCGTGCTGCTGGCTTTGATGGGTGGCGCCATCGGTCTGCTGTTCGCCAACTGGGCGGCGCATATCCTTTCCAAACTCGCTGCCGGCGCGACCTTTCTTCCTGTAAGCGATTTCGGTCCCGATGGGCGCGTGCTCGGTTTCACCGTGCTCTTGTCTTTCCTGGCGGGTGTCGCGTTTGGCTCAGCACCCGCATGGCAGACCTCTTTCGTCGACCCATCTCCCGCACTCAAGGAGGCAGCCGCTACCCTCGGGTCCCAAAGAGCGCGTCTCCAGGGAGTACTGGTAATCGCGCAGATTGCCGTTTCGTTGGTCCTGTTAACCGGCGCTGGGCTGCTTGTGAAGACCTTGCGAAACTATCTTGCCATTAATCCCGGTTTCGACATGAAGAACATTCTGGATGTCTCGATCGATCTTCGCCTGGCGGATTACACCGAGACCCAAGGCAGATTGTTTTGTCAGCGCCTTTTGGAGGGCATACGAGCTCTTCCCGGAGTCGAATCGGCAAGCTTGGCGGATGGCGCCCCCATCGCGGGCGGGACTAATGAGACGACGGTCATGGACTACGGGCGCGGGCGTATCGCCGGCGAGTTCGACCTCCCGGTTAGGCTGGTGATCGTGGCGCCCGAGTATTTCCGTACCTTGGGAATTCGCCTCGTCGCAGGACGCGACTTTTCCGATCATGACACCGCGCAAGGCCCCTGGGTCACCATTATCAATGAAACCATGGCGGAACGGCTCTGGCCGGGCGAGAACGCTGTCGGCAGGCGGTTTGCAACGTCCCAATCGGGACAGCCTTATTTCCAAGTGGTGGGCGTGGCCAAAGACGCACGCCTCGAAGCTCTGCGGGGGGCTCCCGAACTTGCTATGTTCGTGCCGTTTGGCCAGCAATACCAACCGAGCATGACCTTGCTGGTGCGTACAGTCACGGACCCTATGGGTTTGCTGCCCGCCATTCGGGGCGAGGTGCAATCTCTGGACAAAAACCTCCCCGTCTTCGACGTCACGACGCTGCGTGCGGCAGTGGCAACGACCCTCAACCAGCAGCAGCTTTATGCAATGCTTGTCGGCAGCTTCGCATTAGTGGCCCTCCTACTCGCTGCGACTGGAATTTATGGCGTGATTTCGTACTCGGTCGCCCGGCGCACGCATGAAATGGGGATTCGCACGGCCCTCGGGGCTGAGCGGAGCGATGTGCTCAAGCTGGTGGTCGGGCAAGGGATGCTTCTGACGCTGAGCGGGCTGGCGGCGGGATTGCCCGCAGCTCTAGGTCTCGCGCGCCTCCTGAAAAGCCTGCTTTATGGAGTGGAACCGAATGACGTGCCGACTTTCGTTCTGGGGGCTCTTGCCTTATGGAGCATCGCGCTCCTGGCCAGTTACATCCCGGCGCGCCGGGCGATCAAGGTCGATCCCATCGTGGCGCTGAGGCATGAGTAAGGCAGTGGATAGTGGTGAGTGGTTAGCGGTGGCACAGGCACTCCTGCCTGTGCACAAGGTTTGATGCAAACCTTTGCATAGAGCACAGGCAGGAGTGCCTGTGTCACCACGAGGACTGATATGAGCTGGACTCGATTCTTTCGGCGCAGGTATTGGGATCAGGAACGCGCACACGAACTTGATGCATACCTCGAAGCCGAGACCGATGAGAACATCGCGCGCGGCATGTCGCCGGGAGAGGCCCGTTACGCCGCGCACCGCAAGCTCGGCAACACCACGCTAATTCGTGAGGAGATCTATCACATGAACAGCTTCGATTGGCTCGAAACCCTCTGGCAAGATCTCCGCTTCGCCCTGCGGATACTGCGCAAGAATCCCGGATTCACGGCCGTGGCGGTGATCACGCTGGCGTTGGGAATTGGCGCGAATACGGCGATGTTCAGCGTTGTCTACGCTGTGCTGCTGCGCCCCTTGCCATTTAAGGATTCGGGGCGGCTGGTGATGGTCTGGGCCACATGGGCGAAACGCGGGGAGCAGCGCATAAACGTGTCACCGGCGGACTTCGCCGACTGGAAGGAACAAAGCCAGACGCTCGAGCAGATGATGGCGATGTGGACGAGCGGGGGCTTGATAACGATCAATGGAGAACCCGCGGCGATTCCTGCCATGCGCGTGAGCAGCGACTTCTTTGATGGCCTGGGCGTCCGACCGGCTCGTGGCCGCACATTCTCTCCGGAAGAACAAGCGCGTAAGGGATACAGGGTTGTCATTCTCAGTGATTCGTTTTGGCGCCGGCTGGGCGGCGACCCCGCCCTGATTGGCAAGACGATCCAGATAAACCGCGAACCCTGGACGGTGATTGGAGTGATGCCGCCCGGATTCGATTTCCCGTCAATGGACGATGCGTGGTTTCCTCTGCCCCAAGATGCCCTGGAAGGACAACAACGGGGAGACGGCAACCTGCAGGTGATAGCCAAACTGAAGCCGGGCGTAAGTATTGCTCAAGCCCGAAGCGAAATGTACACTATCGCCGCCCGCCTGCGCCAGGTGTACCCGAAGGAAAATGGCGACATCGGAACCGGGGCGAACGTAGTTTCTCTCCAGGAGCAGACGGTTGGGGAAGTCCGACGCGCGCTTCTAGTGTTGCTCGCCGCAGTTGCTTGTCTGCTGCTCATCGCCTGTGCCAACGTGGCCAACCTGATGCTGGCGCGGGCGGCGGGGCGCCAGCGGGAGTTTGCTTTACGGCGCACTCTAGGCGCCAGCCGGTGGCGGGTGATCCGTTATGTTCTGGCAGAGAGTACGTTGTTGGCGATGGCAGGGGGAGGGCTCGGAGTGGCGGCGGCGTATTGGAGCGTGCGTGCGTTCGTGGCCTTGGATCCCGTCAAACTCCCCCGCATTCAGGAGGTCGCGGTCAATCCGAGCATATTGCTCTTCACTCTGTTGGTGGCGGTCTCGACGGGGGTGCTGTGCGGCGTGGCGCCCGCGCTGCGTTTCTCACGGCCGGACCTGAACGAAACGCTGAAGGAGGGCTCGGAGCGGCTGGGCAGCCAACCCTCGCGCACACGGGTTCGCGGCGTGCTGGCGATCGCGCAGATTGCAATGTCGCTGATGCTCTTGACGAGCGCGGGTTTGTTGATGGGCAGCTTCGTACGACGCGTCACCGTGCCCCTGGGATTCCGGCCGGAAGGCGTTTTGGCCGTCGAGCTTCCCTGGAACGTTAACCCGAAAATCGATGAACTGCTAGAACGTCTGCGCGCTTTGCCCGGTGTGCAATCCGCTGGCGCGGCCACGACCTTTCCCCATGACTTGCCCGGTTCTTGGGGACCGCTGGAGATTGAAGGCCACCCCCTGACACTCGAGCAGCAACCGAACGCAGGCGTCACAGCTATCACCTCCGATTATTTCCGCGCCGCCGGCATGACCCTTCTCAGTGGCCGCTTTATCGCCGCTCGTGATACGGCCACCGCGCCGCCCGTCGCAGTGATCAATGAGGCGCTGGCCCACCGCTGTTTTCCGGGGCAGGATCCCGTAGGTAGGCACATTCGGCGTGGGGACAAAACTTGGTACACCGTGGTCGGCATCGTTGGCAACATGAAGGGATTCGGCGTGGATGGCGATCCCATGCCGAACATCTACTTCTCCCGCAAGCAAACCGATTGGAACAACGGTGTGTGTGTCGTTATCAGGACAGCGGTGCCGCCGTCCAGCCTGGCTTCCACGGTTCGCAAGGAGATTCGTTATTGGAACAAAAACATAGTGATCGGCAAGCTTGCGCCAGTCGAAGATTTGCTCGCGGAGTCGGTCACCGCCCCACGCTTTTACATGCTATTGGTGCTGGCGTTTGCCGCCTTCGCCATCACGCTTGCCGCAGTGGGATTGTACGGTCTCCTCAACTACTCGGTGGCCCACCGCACTCATGAATTCGGAGTGCGCATGGCGCTCGGTGCGGAAAGACAGGATGTTCTCGTTTTGGTGCTGCGCCAAGGCTTAGCGCTGATCCTAACCGGGATTGTGTTGGGGGCAGTGGGTGCATGGTCGTCGACCGGCGCTTTGGAGAGCATGCTCTTCCAAGTGCACGCCCGGGACTCTGCAACCTTCGTCAGCGCATGCCTCGTTTTGATCGCAGTCGGACTCTTAGCCTGTTACGTCCCAGCGCGACGCGCCACCAAAGTGGATCCCATGGTGGCGCTGCGGCATGAGTGAGGCAGTGGTCGGTGGTTGGTGGATAGTGATTAGTGGATGGCAGTTAGTGGTGGCACAGGCACTCCTGCCTGTGCACAAGGTTTGATGCAACCCTTTGCATAGAGCAAAGGCAGGGGTGCCTGTGCCACCGCGCCGTTAGCTGAATACCGAGGACTCAAATGAGCTGGACTCGATTCTTTCGCCGCCGGCATTGGGATGAAGAGCGAGCGCGCGAGCTCGAAGCGTATCTCGAAGCCGAGACGGACGAGAACATTGCCCGAGGTATGTCGCCGGAAGAGGCGCGCTACGCCGCGCATCGCAAGCTTGGCAACACCACCTTGATCCGAGAGGAGATCTATAACATGAACAGCCTTGGTTGGCTCGAAACGCTTTGGCAGGATCTCCGCTTCGCCTTGCGGATGCTCCGCAAGAATCCCGGCTTCACGGCCGTGGCCGTGCTTTCCTTAGCGCTGGGCATCAGTGCCAATTCCGCGATTTTCAGCATCGTCGATAGCGATCTTCTCCGGCCATGGCCGGTCAGGGATCCCGCGCGCTTGGCCATGATCACCACCACCGATTTTGGCCATATTTCGTATCCCGATTATCTTGACATTCGCCAGCAAGCCGACGCTTTTTCCGACGTGGTGGCCTATGGCTACCGCGGAGGTTTCATCAGCGGCGGGGCTCAGCGACCGGGCCAAGAGTTAAGCGTCGAAGTCGTCTCGCAGAACTACTTCGCGGCACTGGGCGTAAAGGCCCTACGGGGCCGCACTTTTTCACCGCAGCCCGAGCAGGCTGCCGCCGAGGGCCACTTCGTTTTAGTGAGCGACCATCTCTGGCAGCACTATTTTGGCGGCGATCCCTCTATGCCCGGCAAAATCGTCCTCCTCGACGGGAGGGAATTCACGGTGATCGGTATCACTCCCCAGGACTTTTGCGGGTTACGACACGAAGGTGCTCCCGACATCTGGCTCACCAAGGAGGGCTGGGAGACGATGGTTCCCGGTGAGGACCGTTGGGATGCTGCCCGCGACAACCGCTGGTTTGAGGTAGCCGGGCATCTTCGCTCCAACACTCAAATCAGTGAGGCACGTGCGCAACTTCAGACACTCGCGCAACGCCTGGCGCTAGCTTTTCCTGCTACTAACCATGACGTTAAATTCCTCGCCCGGCCTGCTTCCGAGTGGACGTACCAAAGAATGCAAACGGGAATCTACATGATGGCGATGGTGGGCTTGGTTCTACTCATCTGCTGCGCGAATGTCGCCAATCTGCTTTTAGCGCAAACCGAGCGGAGACAGCGCGAAATCGCCATGCGCCGGGCGTTAGGAGCGGGACGGCGCCGGCTGGTCGGCCAACTTTTCACCGAAGGGCTTCTCCTGTCCGTGGCGGGAGGTGCCCTGGGGGTCATGCTGGCAGCGTGGCTTCTAAGGCTGGGGCCCGCCCTCGTACCGGGCCTGGCGGATATGAACCTCAAGCTCGACGGCCGGGTGCTGCTGTTCACCTCGGCTATTTCGCTCCTCTCGGCTCTAATCTTTGGACTCGCGCCGACGCTTCGTGCCGTGAAGGGCGATTTGAGTGCTGCCCTCAAAGGTGAAAAAGGGGAACACGCGACGGGGCGGCTGCCGCTTCAGAGTTTGTTCGTGTGCGGCGAAATTGCGCTCTCCGTGGTCCTCCTGACCGGCTCGGCACTGCTGTTACGCAGCTTGCTGTACAGTCAGCGCATCAATCTCGGATTTGACCCCAAGAAGAATGTGGTGATGCTTTCCGTGGCCCCGCCCATGCTGTATGGCTACAAGCAAGCCCAAGCCGCCGCTCTTTATCCTGCCTTGGCCGCACGAGTGGAATCCGTGCCCGGGGTCGTGCGTGCCAGCTATGCTCGGCGGGCTCCCATGACGGAAGCCGAAGGAGGAGAAAGACAGGCGGTGGTAATTCCCGGAGTGCAGCCGCCTCCCGGAACCGATCATTTCGAGATTCGCTATAACGTTGTTGCCCCGAAGTTCTTCGCGACAGTGGGCGCGCGGATCGAAAAGGGGCGGGACTTCAACCAATTCGATTTGCCTTCCACAGCCCCTGTCGTCATCATCAATGACGCCCTGGCACAACGATTCTGGCCCGGACAGAACCCCCTGGGAAGATCACTCCAGATTGACAAAAAGGACTATCAGATTGTCGGGGTTGTGGAGGCAGGAAGATATGTCAGGCTTCACGAAACAATCCAACCTTACCTCTACCTTCCTTTCACGCAGGTGTTCTCGTTCGAGTGCGTGCTGTTTGTGGAAACAGCCGGTGATCCCCGGTCCTCCCTCCCTACTATCCTGAAAGAAACGGCGGCTGTCGATAATCATCTACCCATCGTCAATGCGGTGACCTTCAAAGACTACATGCAGGAGGTCTTGTCGGAGGAGCGCTCAAGGACAGAGCTGCTTGCGAGCCTCGGCATCCTGGGAATCTTCCTGGCCGCAGTGGGGCTGTATGCGACGGTGGCTTACCACGTCAGCCGCCGCTCACATGAGATCGGGATTCGAATGGCGCTTGGGGCCCGGCGCAACGATGTTATGAAACTTGTCTTGCGTCAGGGCCTGCGCCTCGGGGAAATAGGCGCGGTCATTGGATTGATCGGCGCTTTGGCGGCGTCCCGGCTGATGTCCGAGTTCATTTACGGCGTCCCGCTTTTGGATCCACTGAGTTACTTGGCCGCGATCCTGACCGCCGTCAGCGTGGCTTTATTGGCGTCGTATCTTCCCGCACGCTGCGCGACCAGGGTCGATCCCATGGTGGCGCTGAGGCACGAGTAGAGCAGTGGCTAGTGAATAGTGGCTAGGTGGCGCGGGTACTCCTTCCTGTGCCGGAGTTTGATGCCGACCTTTGCATAGAGCACAGGCGGGAGTGCCTGTGCCTCGAGTTTCTAGATTTCCTGCTCAGCACCACCCCATCGCCAAGGGCGTCGCCCCTCCTCATCCGTGGAGGGGAGCCTTTGCGAAGTCCCTTCCGGGATCAGGAGGGGAGGCGCGGGCGCGCCGGGGAGGAGGGGAAGGGGGGCAAGTACCCTTTTCTTTGGTGGGGAGAAGGGTAGGACTGCGGCATGGGCAGAGTGTGGCGAGTGGATGTCGGCGAGATGGTGTACCACGCTCTAAACCGGGCGAATTTCCGCTCGCGGCTCTTCGGCGCGAGGCGCATTATGAAGATTTTCTCGGTATCGTGCAGGAGACTCTCGATTTCGTGCCCATGCGCATCCTGGCTTACTGCCAGATGCCCAACCATTGGCACCTGGCGCTGTATCCCCGAGCGGATAGGATCCTCCCGTCCCTCTCACCTCACTATTTTCTTGACAAAGCCTAGGCAGGTGGTATACTAAACTTGGTTGACTGTGCTTTCGGACGAAAGGGCACTGCGCATGCCGAGCTGGCAAGAATCTAACCTCCGCCCGTCGCGGCGGCTCGTTGACACCCCAAAGACAAAAAGTCACAAATCAGGCGCTCCGCACAAAAAAGATGTTATTTTTTTACGTTCGAAGCCGGAATGTGTATGAAAACAAAGGAAATTACGACGAAATGCCCGAATAAAAATCGGACATTTATGTCTAACTTTCGGACATTTACGTCGAACTGACACGGATTTTGCAGAATTTCGCGGCTTTTTTGGGTCTAAATGGACGTTCGAATCCGCACAGAGAGCGAGGTTTCCGTCCGATAACTGGAGGTTGGTTTGGTTGCCGGTGTTGCTCTTGCAAAACCCCTGATTCCCGTGGCGCCCACGCTCTCAGCTTGCCCAGATCGTGGACGCCACTCACATCAGCGATTGCATCACCTGATCGAGGACTTCCTTGGGCGGGCGCACTTTGGATTCCGGGAGGGTTGCCAGCGGTTCGTCCAGCACATTCAACTGGTCGATAAAATTTGCCCGCTTCGGGTCAACGTAGAAGAGCCCGGTCACGATCTCGCCCTTGTCGTGCGACTCGGTGAGCATCTGCAAGGCAGCGCCCTTGTTGGTGGGGTCGTAGTCCGTGGTGATCTTGCGCAGCAGCACTTGCGAACCGTCATGCAGTGTAATGCTCGTGGTAGTTCCCGGATCGTAGTCTATGGAAATGTCTTCGAAAAAGGGAATGAAGCTCACGTCGGCAACGGGTTCGTCGTGGTCCTTGACGTAGCTGTACGACTTGGTCGAGCCTTCGTGGTCATTAAAGGTAACGCAGGGCGAAATAACATCAAGCATCGAGGTCCCATTGTGAGCGATTGCGCCCTTGATGAGCGCCAGCAATTGCCGCTTGTCGCCGGAGAAGGATCGGGCAACATAGGTGGCGCCGAGTTGAATGGCCAGCGCGCAGGTGTCGATGGGTGGCAGGTCATTAATCACACCGGTCTTGAGCTTCGAACCGAGGTCGGCGGTGGCGGAAAATTGGCCCTTTGTCAGCCCGTAGCAGCCATTGTCTTCAATGATGTAAATAAGGGGTAGGTTGCGGCGCATCAGGTGTACGAACTGCCCGATGCCGATGGAGGCGGTGTCGCCATCGCCGCTCACTCCTATGGCGACGAGATGGCGGTTGGCCAATAAGGCGCCAGTGGCCACGGAAGGCATGCGCCCATGGACCGCGTTCACGCCGTAGGCGCTATTCAGGAAGTAGGCTGGGCTTTTGGACGAGCAGCCAATTCCGGAAAGTTTGGCGACCCGATGGGGTTCAACGCCCATTTCGTAGCAGGCTTCAATGATGCGCTCGGAAATCGCGTTATGGCCACAGCCCGCGCAGAGGGTGCTCTTATTGCCCTTGTATTGAGCCATCTCCAAGCCGATGCGGTTGGTCTTGGCGGAGGGTGAGGAAGGAACGGTGGTGGTCGCCATGTTAGTTTGCAGCCTCCTGGGAAGCAATTTCGTCGGTTACAGTGCGCGCGTCTAGGGGTAAGCCGTCATAGTGGCGGACGCTGCGGAGTTTCGCGATCTCCTCCGCGCTCGATTCCAGCCGCAGCAAGCCGAGCATCTGGCCATCGCGGTTTTGATCGACCACGTACACACGCTGGTAGCGGTTAATAAAGTCGTGAACTTCCTGCGCAAAGGGGAACGCCCGCAAGCGGCAGTAGCCGGCGTCGATGTCGTTCTCGCGCCGCAATTGGTCGAGGCTTTCCACAATGGCCCAGTGGCTGGTGCCGTAAGCTATGATGCCAACTTCGGGTTTCTCCGCGTCCACAATGATGGGGCCGGGAACTTTGTGGCGAGCGGTTTCAAACTTGTGGGCCAGACGGTCCACGTTGTTCACGTAAACGTCGGGCCTCTCGCTATAGATGGCTTTTTCATTATGGCCGCTGCCGCGCGCAAACCAACCGGCCAAGCGGTCGGGCGTCCCGGGTAGAGTCCGGTAGCCGACGCCGTCGCCATCGACGTCCTTGTAGCGCTCAAAGCCCCCCATGCGGCGCACATCCTCGGCGGTCAATACTTTGCCCCGGGCGATGGGCTTGGTGGGATACTCGAAAGGATCGGACATCCAGGTATTCATGCCCAGGTCGAGGTCGCTCATGACGAAGACGGGTGTCTGGAGGTCCTCGGCAAGATCAAACGCCTCGATGGCCATGGAGAAACATTCGCTCATCGAGCACGGCAGGAGCATGGGGTGCGCGGTGTCTCCATGGGAAAGCAGGGCAGTGGAGATGATGTCGCCTTGCGCGGTGCGCGTGGGAAGCCCCGTGGAGGGGCCGACGCGCTGGATATCGAAGATTACCGCGGGGATTTCCACGTAATATCCGAAGCCGGTAAACTCCGCCATCAGCGAAATGCCCGGTCCGGCCGTGGCGGTCATCGAACGCGCGCCTGCCCATCCTGCGCCCAGAGCCATGCCCAGCGCGGCGAGTTCATCCTCCGCCTGCACGATGGCAAATGTTGCCTTCCCGGTTTCTTTGTCGATGCGATAGCGCTTCATGTATTCGGTGAGCGTCTCGCAAACGGAGGAGGAGGGAGTAATGGGGTACCACGTTACTACCGTGACGCCGGCAAACATCGCACCCAGAGCCGTGGCGGCGTTGCCCTCAATCAGGATCTTGCCCGCGGTTTCGTTCATGCGTTCCAGGCTGTGGGGGTCCGCTTTCACCAGGTTCTTGTCGGCGAATTCATAGCCGGCCCGCGCGGCATTCCAGTTCAGTTCCGCCGCCTTCACTTTCTTGCGGAATTGCTTCTGGAGCGCCTTGCGGATTTCCTCCATCTCGATGCCCAGCAGCTTCGCCAGCACGCCATCGTAAATCATGTTGCGGACGAGCTTGCGCAAACGCGCGTCCGGGCACACCGGCGCCACCAACTGATCGAATGGCACGGGGTAGAAAATCACATCATCGCGCAGACGCTTCAAATTCAGACGTTCGTCGTAGACACACGCCGCTCCGGGCTTGAGGCCCAACACATCCTCCTCGGCCGTCTCGGGATTCATCGCCACCATATATTCGCTATCCCGGCGGCGCGCGATGTAGCCGTGTTTGGAGGCCCGGATCGTAAACCAGGTCGGTAGACCGGCAATGTTGGAGGGAAATAAGTTCTTGCCGGATACCGGAATTCCCATCTGAAAAATTGCCCGGAGCAAAACGAGATTGGCAGTTTGACTGCCCGAGCCGTTTACGGTCGCCACCTGAATGCTGAGGTCATTGATGACCTGTACTTGTCCTGCGGGTGACGCATCTTCTTTCGGCTCAACGTGAGTGGTTGCCATCGGATTCCCCTTGAATTCCCTTGAAGGATGAATAGTAGATTGGGATCTAATCCCCGCCGCGCTTTTGGAGCAAACCACGAGCCTTCAGCCGCGAGGTGCCCCCAGTGCGGTGGTGCTGCCGGGGAGAGAGGTGGATGAGCGAATAACCATCCAATCTGTCCAGAGCCCTATTCCGGACCAACTTACATCTTGCGAACGAATCAACGGACGGCTCTCCCCCGCAACGATTTCATTATATCAAACCCGACGCGCGACTTGGCCCACAAGATGCGATAGCACTCCCCAAATCGTTGTGGTAAGGATTTGTTGCGCTGAAGCTGGTACGGGAGAAGATGAAGCGCCTTAAGTTGGGAAGCTGGGAAAGGTAGCGGATGAACCGCCTCGCTACTTTCCCGTCGCCGGCTCGGGAGGTTCTGCCGGAGGCGTCCCATCCTCCCCGGCCTGGCTGCGCAGCCGGGCACGCATCGCCTCTTCCGTGGAGCGAACCATTTGCGCCCCGCGCGACGCCATCTGCTCCATCAGATCGGAACGCAGGCCAATCAAGGAGGCCACCGATTTTTCATACGTTTGCTGGAGGCCCTGCCGCAGACGAGCATCGGAATCCTGAATCATGGCTTCCATCTGTTGACGGAATTCCTCCAGGCTAATGCGAGTAAGTTCCTCCGCTTGCCCTCGCAAGATATCAAGAACAGCCTCCATCAATTGGGTAGCGCGCCGCTCAAGATCGGCGAGCCGCGGGTCGATCTGTGGGCCGACAACTGGGGCTGGCCGCGAAGGCGCCACCATGGGAGGGGTTGTGGGCGCAACCGCAGGAGGAATTGCGGGAGGGCGTGGCGGGGCAACGGGCGCAGGGGGACTGGGCGCTGCTGGGGCCACAGGCCGTGCCGGAGGTTCAGTATGAATCGTCCGCCCTTGCAACATTGTCTTGACGACGAGTTCCCAATCCGGAGGTGGATTGGGTACTCCCCATAGGTTCTGTGGTCTTATAAGCTGCACGGCAATTTCGCAGCCCGTAGCTCCCGGCTTGGTATCCCAAACCCTGACGCATACACCCTTCCCCGCCGTCCCCGCCTTGGGACATTCTATTGAGACCAGCACGCCGACCGTGATTCGATACGAGGTTCGGAGCTTGCAGCCGTGCAGATTAACGACCGAGGTTTGAGTGAACTCCCGAAACGGAGCTCCCCCAGCATCCTTGCCCGAAAGCAGCACCGTTGTGACGTAGTCAATACGGGTGCTCCTCCGATTGTTTATAGAATCTGGCTCGCTCGCTGTTTGGGGGGACGGGTTGTTTTCCATATACGACCGGCCATCCGTCAGGCGGTCGCTACCTGCTCTGTAGGCCGGATTTAGGGAACTCTGCAATCAAAGGTCCTTTCCCGGCAGACCACCAGGTCGTGGCCTAAGTTCCCAAGTTTATGATACGCATCGTATTCTACCGATTGGCGGCTCCCCGAGCAATTATTCGTTTGTAGGGTTGATGTGTCCCCGCCTTGTGACACTTTATGGCTGGGGCAAAAGGCACTCTTATGACCCATGCCGACTCTCGGGATCCCTTGAACAATAGCTAGTAGACTCATTTTCATTGATTTCGCGGGAGGTGGAAATGCCTTCCCGATACGCGCGATTGTGGCCATCCGTGTGCTCGGTTAGATGCTCGGGGAGAGTTCGTGGAGCAACTCGGCAAAGACTTCAAGGTTCTGAGTGAACCAGTGGGGCAGCGACCTTAGGAGGAATCTGATGAAGGTCAAAACATTGATTTGCAACTGCAAAGGCCTCGATCCCTTCCGTTACGCCGACATGAACTCACTGGCCTTCGAAGTTGAATCCGAATTCGATGTCTCCTACGCGGCTGTGCACCCCCAACTCTGCGCCGAGGGCGGCAATGAAATCCTCGAAGACGTGCTCCGCGCTGCCGAGGATGATCCTGACACCTACGTAATGGTCTGCGCCTGCCAGGAAGAAACGCAGATGAAGCTCTTCAAGAAGGCATTGCGCAACACGGAGTTCAATGCCGAACATTTTGTGCCCTTGGACGTGCGCAATGCGACCAATGACGGTATCCTGGACCGAATCCGCGAGCGGCTGAGCGAGCTCGCCGATCCCAACAAGCCCCGTCATTGAGGCCCTCTGGGGAATAACCGGTCCGGTTATTCGTGCGATTCATGAAGGATAAGGCATGCCCCTGCTGAGCTATCTTCGCGAGAAATTCCCCTGGTTTCCTACTATTGACTCCGACCTCTGCCGAGCGGACCTTCAGTGCCTCAATTTTTGCCCGCACGACGTCTTTGAATGGAACCCCAAAACCGGCCAGCCCTTCGTGGCGCATCCCTTCCGCTGCCTCCCCGGCTGCGAAATTTGCCTCGAGGGGTGCGATACTGCCGCCATTTCCCTGCCTACCAAACTCGAGTTTCAGGTCTCGTTGAAAAAAATGCGCGGGACGGGGCACAAGGTCGGCACTTCACCTCATCTATAGGCGAGTTCAGACTTGCGGGAGACGCTTTGCCTCTAAACCCCGTCTGGAGCTTCCCGACTTTGGACCCCCGACTTCGGATATGCCACCTTGCCTCTGACTACTCTTCCACCACCAGCTTTCCTTTCATCTTCCGGTGGCCCTTACCGCAGTAGACGGAGCACTTGAATTCAAACGTGCCGGCCTTGTCGGCAGTGAATTCAATGGTGGTGGGGTCGCCCTTCTTGAGCACCTGATTGATGTCGAAAGCGTCGATTTTGATCCCGTGGTCGCGATCGGTGGCGGTGATGAGCAGCCGGACCTTTTCACCTTTCTTGACCGTAATTACGCCCGGATCAAACTCATAGTTTGTGGCAGTTATGGTGAATTCGTGGACGCCGGGGGTCGTCGCTTGCCCGGCGGCTAAAATCGAGCCCGCCAGGCATGTTGCCAAGGCACCCAACGCCAGGATCGAACCGAATCGCCGCTTCATGATGATGGCTCCTCTTCAGTGTCCGCGCGAAAACCGTGGAACGCGATGGCCTTTGTAGAGACGCCCTTCAGGGCGGCAGGTTCTTCCTCCCCAAGCTTCCCATGTAAAGCCGTCTGGCACGAAAGCCTGCCCGGCTGAAGCCGGCCGCTACAAAAGCTCCCGCCTCGCTATTCGATGCCTAGAAAACGGCGGATTTCATTTTCCAGGGAAGGGGTGGCGATGACGCAGTTGCCGCCATAGATGCTCGACTTTCCATCAAGGTTAAAGAAGGTTGCGCCGGCTTCCTCGCCGATGATTTTGAGCGGCGCCAGGTCCCACGCTTTGGCTTGCAAGTTGATCCACGCCTCGGCGCGCCCGGAGGCCACACACATGGCGTCCAGGCAGCCGCCCATGCTGCGCACGGACCAGAATTGGGTTAGCCACGGGACCAGACGCGCACCCCAATTCCACTTCGCAACGTGGTCGAAGCCCGTCAGGCAGAGCATCGCCTGGTCCGGTGTTTTCGCCAGCGAACAGTGAATGCGCGCGCCATTACGATATGCGCCCAGTCCCTTCGCGGCGGAATAGAGTTCACCCAGCGGCGCCAAATTAACTGCGCCCACCACGACCTTGCCGTCGGCCTCAAGCGCCATCATGACACTCCAGGTGGGAATGCCGCGCACAAAGCTGCGTGTGCCATCGATGGGGTCGACGATCCAGCGGCGGCCACTGCGCCCTTCGCGCGAAGCGCCCTCTTCGCCCAGCAGACCGTCGTCGGGAAAGGCCTTTCCCAGCAGTTCGGTGATCAGCACCTCGTTGGCGCGATCCGCCGAGGTGACGGGTGAGTTGTCAGGCTTGGTTTCTGTTGCGAATCCCCGCGCGTGGTTTTCCAGGGCCAGCCGCCCGGCCTGCTCGGCGATGCGTTGCGCAACTTCCAGTTCTTTTTCAAATGCCATGGGAACAATTGTAACCGGAATTGTGATTTTTGACCGGGTTCGAATTTCCGTTGAGGAACTTTCGTGGGGAGGTAAAGCAGACCTGCTCTGTAAAGCCGCGGCCTTTCCCCCCCAAGGGCAAGGGAAAGCTGTTGTAGAGGCCAGCATCAGCCAGGCAGATTTCGTTATATTTCCAGGAAGATCAAAAGCTGCCGCCCTCAAGGGCGCCTCTACCTGTGGGTCGCGGGCCAGGGCGTGCACCACTTCTGCGGCAAGGTAAAATTAACCGGTCCAAATCTGCTTGGACCTAAATCTAGCGTAAGCGTTTTATAATCAAGCAGTTTGGCCGGTTAATGTGGCCATAACTGGTCCAATCTGTGCACGCGCTTGTAACCTCAATATTCTGCTGGAGTTAAGTGCGAAGCGGGCATC